>Ga0307517_10007870_pt1 | contig 15426 bp, 10 predicted proteins | sample 23_EM_MG_FD_194515 | JGI IMG/M metagenome (GOLD analysis project Ga0307517, IMG submission 194515) | Populus trichocarpa ectomycorrhiza microbial communities from riparian zone in the Pacific Northwest, United States - 23_EM | ecosystem: Host-associated > Plants > Roots > Unclassified | place...
AAAAATGATTTCAATCCGAAATAATATTAAATTTCATTCTCAATTTTTCATGTTCTTGGTCTTTGAGATTGACCTTATCATAAGAGTGGCGAAACAGCTCTACCATAAGCTTAGAAATGGAGTCTATAAATCCTGAGGGATGTAACTCAACTGGTCAGATCCTAAGTTTGCTCTCTAAAGGTCACCAGTTCGAGTCCCACAAACTTCAGGGCCACTGAAGGCTTATACGGTTGTTAACTTTAGGACCTGTGAGATTAGTCGAGGTATACACAAGTTTGCCCAGACATCTACGTAAAAAAAATAGAGTTTAGATCCCCCGGGATAAAATGCTCAATTAGCACAATCATGTCACTTGGAAAAAACAAAAATCTAATTTCGCTTGATTTATTTTACTCCATGCTACTTTTAAAAATCTTCTAAATATGGATGGAAGGTAAAAAAAGAAAAAAGAAAAAAGAAAAAAGAAAAAAGAAGGACGAAGGACGAAAGAAAGAAAAAGATAGAGTAAAAAATAATTAGGGTGGAGGGTCCCACAAAAGAAATGAAAATCGGGGAGGGTGCATGAACCTTGAACTCTGCCCTCCTCCCCCTCTCTCCATCATCTTCTTCCCTATCACAAGACAAGCAAATCTCAATAACATTAATTTATTAATTTATTAAAAATATCTCTCTATTTTGATTTTTTTTATTACAGCACCTTTTTTTTTTGAAAGAAAAAAGAAGCAGCCTCTTTAGTATATTTGTACTTCTCCTTCACAATGAACACAGCCATCATCAACGAGAAGAAAAACAAAAGCAACTTTTTCTCTCCTTGCTTTACTTCTCCACCGCCGCCACCCGCCGCCACCAACCACCTTGTGATCTTCGCTTCAGTTTCACCTCCTTTTTATATCAACACCCCCTCCTCCTGTCTTTGCATCACAAATCTTACAGGTCAGTCATTGATCCAATTTACTCTATAATCTCTCATTTGTTTCTTGTTTTTTTATTTTCCATTGAATGTGGGTTTATCTTACTATATAATCGAAGAACTTTTCTTGGTTGTTTTTGGGTTGATACATAATGACAAGTAAGGTAGGGAAACGTGAATTTGAAGGCTTTTTATTTGCGGGTTTATTGAAAAAGTTCGTGTCTTTGAATTATTGCTTTGCCTCCGGTTTCGAGCAGCTATGTAAAGCACCGTCAGTTGTTACTTGATTGGCCCTTTTTTTTTTCCCAGGTTCGCCAGGTTCATGTATATGTTTGATTGCATATATTGAGCAACAAGTCATATATGATTAAGAGCTTTTGATGATCGTATAAAATATTGCATTTAATGTTTCCTCTTTTGGGGCATTTGAGTCTTTGACAAATTTGTGGTTGAACAGAGTTCTTTGTTTGAATAAGTTATATTTATTTCCCTTGTGGAAAAAAATATTTTTGCATATTGATTTTTTCCTCCTCTTCGTAGTGGATTGTATAAAATAAGCCAAATCAAGTCAAATATGATACCTGTTTTTGCAAATTATTCTGCATCAAAATGAAGATAGCCTAGTATAGAATGTGAAGCTTGGTGTTCATTTTGGTGAATGGTAAAATGACTGTTAGACTATGAGTAGAGATTATTAATGTGTCCTTGCAGCGCAGAGAGGATGTGCATTGCCTTATTCCACTTTTGTCTAGATTGTTATTAATGTGGTTAGAGATGAATGCAGGTGGTTTTAGCCATAATAGAGAGTAGACTGTTGAAGATTTTGTTCTTTTTGTGTCCTTTCTCAAATGGAAAAACAAGGAATCTGACTATGAGAAAAGAATGGTTCTCTCACATTATTGCTGCTAATAGCACAATCTATTTTCAATTTATTTTTCTTTCAACCGAAAAGGATTGCATATATATATATCAAAATGTAATGCCAACAACACTGTGGACTCGTGATAATCACTTGCAAACAAAGCGATCTCAAGAATTTTTTTACAAAAAAGATTAAGAAGACAAGAAAGAAAGGAAATCTCAGAATTTTATTGCAAATGTAGAATTACATGGATAAATAACACGTAGCCTCACACTACTTAGGGAATCACATCAATTAAAGGTTTAATTTTATCACAACATCCCCTACTAGAATTATAAATCTCTAATAAATAGTTTTATAATTAACAGTTACTTGATAACTGAAAATTCTAACGGCTCGTAACTAACACGATAAAGACAAACAACAATTAATATTAACCCCTGCTGTCACTTGGATGATAACAAGGTTGACATCGCTTATTGGAAATCAACTGCTCCTTCATGCCACCATGTATTGCTGGAACTTTAGCTTGCACGGAATACTTCAACCCATTGGAACTTGCATCAACATAATCCTTATCTTTATCATCCCTCTTCCCTTTGCTAGACTCAATCTGTCTCTTTCCCTTGACTCTGCTCCTGATGTTCTTGTCTTGATCATTAGAACTTGCATCAAAATGTGCTTTGGTTATAATGAAATATGATATGATAGCAAGATAAGTGAGCTGTCTAAGACATGGGGAATGATCCATTCCAAGTTCATACTACGGCGGGGGCCATAGAAAATTGATGGTTATTGGTCTCAAGGCAAACAAAGATGACTAACCAATAATATAGCTGAAATTAGATGTTAGGATATCTTGTAGCTGGCTCAAGTATCTAGAATGAGCTTTACTCTTTAACTACGGCAACAATTTTTTTTGTCTGTTTCAAATAAAAATAGGTATTGGCTAAAGATTGTATAGATTTGTCCTGCTCGGTCAACAACTAGACATATGGCTCCATAATATATCAGTGTTTAAAAGATTTTCCGATTGCGATGGACACAAAGAATATTGGCTGAGCTAGGAGCAGTTGACTCAGTCAAATATGAAATGCTGGTTGGTGTGGTAGTGGATATAGTGTATTTTATGATTACTACTTATAGTTGGACTTGCATATCATCCGTGGTAAGACACTGGTCATTTCCTTGTAACTTTTGAAGAAAAAGAATTGGCTGGTTACCAACTTAACTTCCTCGAACTTTATGATACTAGGAATTGTCAACTATATATGACAAGAACACACAACCTGTTGGGCTAGAACTATTTATTGGGTGGTTACCTAGTTGTAGACTCTTAGACAGCAATCATAAGATGAAGCAAACAGTAAAATATCAGACTTCACTTATATGATTATATGCCCTTTTAATGTAATAGATCTTGCCGTGTATAGATAATTTTAGATTTCATAATAATTGTCATGCAAATAATGTTTAATTAAAGGTTTGTGAGCTTAATGGTTACCCTTTTTATGTGATTTGGGGGACGAGGCCTGAACTCGAGACTCCCCGGGAACTTTAAATCTTCCGAGTGAGGTGGGCTGTTTCCCAATGACTAAAGGCCTTCTGTTCATTTAAATAAATCAAGTGGCTACTACAATGCTGCACTCTGCTGTTTCTTTAGAATCCTGCAAAATCTATGACTGGGGGTAGGGGGTGATATCCTGTTTGTACAGCCCTAGGAACTTAGGAGCTTTGCCATAAGTGGCAAAGATTCAAATTTATATAACAGTCACTGCATTTACTTGTGACCGCTTCCTAGCAGAAGGGAATGAATTACCCTAAAGTTTATAAAATGATTCAATTGAACTTTCTATGTTAGAAACTCTTTTACTTGTTATCTTTCTTTCTTATTTTTAGGAATTTACAGTTTTTTTTTTTAGAGAGATCATTAATAGCATTCATTTTGTGTTTGTTGTGAAATTCTCGAAAGGGCTATGACATGTTTTTCTGAAGAGATTGTCATCTTGGTGGCATACAATAATGTATCTGCTTGCCTGTTTTGGAACAGGCTCAATATGTCTAAGGGTGTAGTTTGACACATCAATGTTTCATCACAGAAAGTGCACAAAGCTATATGCCACGTGGACGATTTTCTCCAATGGATTTAAAAGGAGCTTTTGATGTTGAGCATATGAGTTCCACATCAAGAATTCAGCATGACCTGTGGCCTCTTGATGGAATTGATCCAAAGAAAGCTAAGTTTCCATGTTGTCTCATCTGGACTCCACTCCCAGTTGTCTCATGGTTGGCACCTTTTATCGGACATGTTGGCATTTGCAGGGAGGATGGAACTATTTTAGATTTTTCAGGATCCAATTATGTGAATGTTGATGATTTTACATTTGGTGCAGCTGCTAGGTATCTTCAACTTGATAGAGAACAGGTATTAATTCTTGAATCCTCTTCTATTATCTCCATCTCCTCCAACACGCCCATGCAATTGCATGCACGCAGACACAGTTGCTGTTATTACTGTCATCGCTTGCTGAGAAAGTAGATTAATGGCAACAGAGGATTTAGGATCCGTGCTCATAGATTGCATAATGACCTCAAAAGATGGCGGGTTGACTGAATAAAGTGATTTCTTTGGTTAGCCGCATCTTGATGTTGAGATCTGCCTTGTTTTCCAAAATAAGATGGCAAATTGGTTGCAATAATGAATTTATCAAGTATTTTAGCTGTTGTCATTTGTTATTTCTTTTCCATCTCTCATTACTTTATAAAAGGTATTCTACAAGTTGATCCACTAACTCTTTTGCTTTGTAATATGATTTGTAAAATTAGTGTTGCTTTCCGCCAAACCTAGCTGGGCACACATGCAAGCACGGCTACAAGCACTCAGAGTATGGGACTGCGATCACGTGGGATGATGCTCTGCAGTCAAGCACGCGTAGCTTTGAGCACAAAACATACAACCTTTTCACATGCAACTGTCATTCATTTGTTGCCCACTGCCTGAATCGATTCTGTTATGGTGGATCGATGGATTGGAACTTGATAGATGTGGCAGTTCTAATACTCTTCAAGGGGCATTGGATAGACTGGAAGTCAATAATCAAATCGTTCCTTCCTTTCACAATTGTGCTTTGCTTAGGTATAGTTTTGGTTGGCTGGCCTTTCTTAGTTGGGCTGTTCTCATTCACTCTCCTCCTTATGGGGTGGTTTCTGTTGGGCACTTACTGTTTCAAAAGCCTATTAGAATGCTAGCACTCATGGAGTCGATGCTGATTGCGATGTTTAGAGGAAGGAGTTGAACCAGTATTGTTCTGTTCGTTTTGGAAGTGTTCATAATACCAAATACAGTCGCAACACCATGGAACTCGTGTTGATGCTAGGAGATAATCTATGCAGCATCATGAACTGAACTCATTGTAGAACTGGATGTTCTTTACTGATAATTGAAAATTTACCTATGGGAGCATTACTTTCTCAGTGTGTGATCCGTTGGTCATATTTATACAGTTGGTCTCCTGCCTGGGGACTTGGAAATGAGAGGAAAAGCCGAAACATCTTTGCCAGAGATAAGTTTATTGTATGATTAGATTCATCCAAACGTTGCATTGCAAATATACTAGAGAAATGTTGATTTTGCCTTCCTGGGTCGGGTGCCTGGTTCTTTAAATATGATTTCACCTGCATTTGCCTCCTTTCGGGAAGATTTTAACTGCTAAAACATTAGCGCCGAGGGCTGAATCATGTATGTACTCCAGTTACTTCACGGAACATGTTTTCGCAGAAATTTAGTTCCCCGAAGGTTCAATGCATTCATCAATCGAAAGGTTCCTTGTTATATTGCTCCACTCCTTGCTCATTACAAAAGAAAATTTTGCTGGTTTCTATCATAATAATCACCGAATTTCGTTGTTGCGTATCAAACAAATGGTGCACAACTTTCTTTTGGTTTTTGCTTGTGTTATCAATATCAAGAAACCTATCTACTTTCATCTTCTTATTGCACATGCACGCCGAAGACAAGTATTTATACCTCCACCGCTAGAGAGGAAACACAAATGGACAAACACGGCAACAGTGATTGTAGCCATTCAAACAAAGAAAACCCTTTTATTTATAAAGATGACATCACATTACAAAATCGATCGAGATAATAACTCCAACAAGGTCACTGGCATTGGTTTGCAGCTTGATAAGGGGCATAAAATTCATTCAAGACTCGGGTTAACTTTCCTGCTTATGTCAAAGAGTTACTGGTCGAGTATTGTCTCATATAGCCCGACTTCAAGAAAACCTATTTTATGCTCCATACTTGGGGGCCTTCCAAAGCTTAAATGCTACCTCGTGCAGGAATCTATCAGCTGGTATTACAAGATTTCCACCATGCTGAAAAGAAAAGGAAAATGCTTAACGGAAATGCATAAAAGCATTTAGATATACTGAAACATTTGAACTATAAGGTCAATTGACATACATCTGACATGAGAAATTGATCTATCTATCCTGGAGGATCCAGAAATTAAGAGGAAGAATATCACGTATTTGATGCAAATAAATCAAGAAGCAATTATATACAGATAATTCTTAAGCCTACACACACAAAGTTTACCAAGAAATTGTTTCAGTTTCAAAGTTAAATGCCACTTTCAGGATCACGTCTGATGTTAGTGACAGACTAACTCCCCTACCTTTCCATTATCTGAAAATATTAGTCAAAACTAATAGGTTGATGATGGATGGTAAAATGAAAGGTCATATATTCATAAATGAAATCTGTCCAATAAATTTATAAGATGTGAATCTGCAAAAATAAAACCCAGTAATCTTAAAACTTACCTCTTTAAAATCTTTAAAAGAAAATGTTTCTGCCATATCCACACGGGTTACAGCATACTGCCATTGAGAAATTAACATTGGGCAATGGTACCTGTTGATCACAAGTTAGCAGGATCCAAAGGAATTTGAAATTATTACAAGAAGCTTACCACCCTTTTTTTTTTTCCCTTACCTGATATCATTTCGTGGTTTTTCTCCTTTCATAGTATAACTTTGAAGAGGGAAGAGCTTTGAAAGAGCAGGATCCATCTCATCTTTAGAAGTCAAAATTGATAAATCTCTACCATCACCTTCTGTAACATAACCATAGCTCATTACAAGGGACAAGTGCAGACGAGAACCAATTTCAGAGCCAGGTTGTGCTATGCGCATGATGCCATCAACTAAAGCATCAATATATTCCACATCAATGGCAATAGTCTTGTGTCCCTCAGCATTCACTCTTTCACCAGCTCCAACATGCACAAATACTAAATCAAATTGACTTGTCTCTAGTGTCTTCCCCTCTTGAAATCCAAGCAACTTGAGTAACTCAAATGTCACAAAATCAGTAGATGATCCAGAAAGGGAAAATTCATTCCCCTTTAAATCGTTGAATGGAAACACAGTCAAACCGAGTTTGCCACCAAAAGATTTCAAGCCAGGATTGTTAGTTATTATAGCAGCCTTCATTCCCATGAACCTGAAGTAAGATCATAGAACATGTTGATTGGTTTCATGCAAATATAAATCAACATCTAGCCTGCCACTGGTATTAAAAAACTAAACATAAACTGGAAAAAAAAAAAAACTACCAATACCTCTCTGATATGGTTGGAATTGAGGTACTCTGAGAACTCTAACAAGAATCAAAGAACAATAACTGTCAATAGCTTACAACAAGAAACCACTCTTTTATGTCCAAAATTATAGTTAAAGATATCTTACCACATTCTGATAAGCTTCACATGCATCTAACAGATACGCAAACTCTCTAACTATCCTCTCATCCTCACTTTCTGCAATCTAAATCCAAGTAAGTCCAGGTAATCATATACACAACAACTTCAAAAACTCAAATTAAACACACCTAGACTTTATAATCTTATACGACTCAAAAATTTAATACCAGAAACATAGTTTTCAGTTCAAAATATAACAAATTGATCACATCCACATTCGCATATGTGTGCTGTCAAATCCTGTAACAATATTGGATATGAAAATTACATCAAAATCACAACGCAACAGATCAAACATTTCCGCTGCGCATATCATAGAAAAGATTAAAAAAAAATTCTAAGAACCCATAAAAGCAAATATTTTTTAAAGATGAATAGCAGCCTAAAAACCTTATTGTAAAAATCAACCACGGATATAACAGCCATGATAGTAGAATTCAAGATCATCAAAATAAATAAAGAATAAATCACCAATAATCCTATTAAACTGTTCTGTGCTATAACTCTAAGCATGCATAAATCGCAACCCTTTATACTAATACCCACAGCTAAGCTAATTCCATAACAAAACCAGAACAAGATTGTGAAATTCTAAGTGATAAAAAATAGGCAATATGAATTAAAAGAGAGTTAAAGTAAGAGAAATAGGAGAGTGAGTGAAACCTGAGGGAGGAGCATTGGGGAGGGTTAAGAAACCGCAGAAAGCTTTGGAAGCAAGAGAGTGGAGATGAGCATGGGAAGGATTGATGAAAGAAGCCAGTCCATCTCCGTATATCACTAAGCCTCTGCTTGCCTTGTCTGCCATTGCTCTACCTATCTAAAACTGGGTTTCACGCACAACAGAGAAGAGTGTAAAGAGAATATTTGTCTGCGTGTTCTAATCTAACATCGAAGTGATCAACTCCTAAAGCAGAAGATGCTGTATTATCACTGGCACAGGCCCTGGCCCAGCCCAACACAAACAAGGAAAAAAAATAGTGCTCATTGTTTTTTAAATATATTTGTAAAATTAAAGATATTATTTGATTTTTTTTCTTTAAAAAATGACTAATGATCAATAGAGGGCAGGATCTTACTTTTTGTTGTTTGATTCAAACGTAAGAGATATTTTCAAAACGGTTTGAACATCAACTAAAACTAAATTCCTTGTTCATTTTAAAAGAGTGTAGTAGTATACGAATATGATATGAGAGAGTTCTTGAGAACAAGTTAAAGACAAGGCAGCTCATAATAAAATTAGCTAAATTACGAGTTTATATATTTGTTTTTTTTTTGTTTTTGTATTTTAAAAATGTTTTAAAAAAATATTTGTTTTTTTTATTTTTTTATCGGCTTCAAATTATTTTTTTTGTATTTTCATATCGTTTTGATGTACTAATATCAAAATAATTTTTAAAAAATAAAAAATATTATTTTAATGTATTTTCGAGTGAAAAACACTGAAAAATAATTGATACTATACTTTCAAATACCCCCTTAGTCAGCTCCACAAACAATTTTGACAATAAAAATATTCGTGCAATCTTATATAGTGAGATAAATAAAGTAATTTTTTTAAAAAATATTGACCTCATATAAATGGCTTGAAAAATAATAAAGGACTTGCCATGAGTCCCTTGATTTATAAAAGTAATATTATAATGTTGTTTTTTATGTGTATTTTTTCATTAATATCCTGCACCATTTTCTTAATAGGCTTAGCTGAAATATCTTTTTATATTGTCTTTAAAGCTATAACCTCAGGCTCTATATGTTTGTTAGTACCTTTGATCATCTCAATATCAACATAGTCAACTTCTTTTCCTTGTGAAACATGCGGACTCATTCTTTTCCTTGTGAAACATGCGGACTCATCAAAGGTCATGACTCTACTAATATATGTGACTTGGGATCAACACATGATAATTGATCTTTTTATAATTCTACTTCTTAATCAAGGTTTTTCACCATTTAAAGGCGACGAACACATCACTCTTTCTTTTCGGAAAATACACTTAGACTTTTTTATAGTTGTTATCAATAAATATCAATAGATATTATGCTCTATCTTTTAATAAAACATGAAAATAGCCTCAAATATCAAAATGAACATAATCTATAGTACTTTTGATAAGATGAATATATGTACCAAATTTCACCATGCACTGTTTACTATAAACACAGTACTCATATAAATTTAATTTACATGTTTTCTGATCACATAGTGAATCTCGTTTGCTTAACTCTATCATCCCCCACTCACTTATATGTCTCGGTCGCAAATGTCATAACTTAGTAGAAATATTATCCATTTGAAGTACCTGTCAAACTTTTCATATTTTATTATAATACAGAATAATTAACCTCTTGCATGAGTAATTTATTTATTAATTTATTTCATAACACAATTTAACTCTTTTTCTTATTCTCAGTAATACATATCATTCGTACCTATACCATATAGCAAGTTTAAATTTCTCAACAGTCATACAATCGGTAACAACCAATTTCTTCTAAGAACTAATTGAATAAAGTTATCCCAACAATTTATCCATAGATTTTAAAAGCCCCAATATAGTTAACTAGTCTAATTATTATATCCCGATCATCCAGACACGGATGTCACTGGCCCTATTATGTTTGATTAGTCTAGTTATTATATCTTGATCATCCAAACATGGGTGCCACTAGCCTTGTTACATTCAGCTAGTCTAAATATTATATTCCGGTCATCCAAACATGGATGCCACTAGACCCATTACATTCAGCTTCTCTAGTTATTATATCCTGATCATCTAAACATGGATGCCACTAGCCCTAATTTATATCTCGTTAGATTCATGTCGCAAATATTGAACAAATAATGTACACTAAGAATATAAATAAACAATGTTCACCCTTTTAACAAATTTTGTCGTAGGGGTAATATAGTCTTTACATTATGCATATAAAAAATAAAAATAAAAAATTGTCCTAATCAACCTTTTAGAAGATTCTGCTTTTAAATATAATATAGTTTTTACACTGTGCATTTCAAAGATAAAAAGACTAAATTATCCCCGATTAATCTCATAATCACTAACAACCCTTGTGGAAAAAGACCATATTGCCTTTAATAGTAAGTCCATTGTTTTTTTGTTGGAAAGGCACAATGATAATTATATTATTGTAGTGAATAATGATATGTGTATAGAGATAGTGAATTCTTCATGCAACTCAGTTTTTTTTTTCTTCCGACTAATTGAGATATAAAGAAAGTAAACTTAAGAAAAATGACATGGTATAAACAGCTCGAAAAATAAGGACTTGCAATAATAAATAAATAAAAAGATGTAATAGGCTTGTCATGAGCCTTCCAACACATACTAAATGCTTCACAAGCTTAGTTTAAGACTTATTGTCCAACACATTATAGATAATTGCTTGTCACTTGTTTAGTGGGTCTAGATGATGATGATGATGAATTTTAATCTCGAAAACAACCTTTACCAGCTTTGTGTCACAACTAAGATATGAGCCTTTAAATTGGCTTTTCAAATTAGCAAAGCTTGTGTTAATCGCATAGTCAGATCAAAAGTTATAATTTGTTAATTAATCATGAATATTTGTCATTCTATACCATACTCTTTGCCTTCTAAGCTCAAAACAATTCTTAAAGTGTATCATGAAAACTTCATTCATCATAAAATATCCATGTACACACAAAGAAAACCCTACCTTTCAACAAAAATGTTTGCTTAATAAATACCTTGACATAAGAGAGCGAACCGATAACCAAAAGAAAATCCTTACCTTAAAATCTCTTATGTAGCATTTGGTTATTGTAAAACCTAATCAAGAATCGGGTCAAAAACTCAACTTTTTTATTTAATTTTTTTTTGTTAAACAACATCATTATAATTATTTAAAAAAATTGAGTTAACTCAAGTTAACCCTCACAACTCGTAGCTTGGGCCTTGCCTAGAGTTAACCTCCAGGTTAAGTTTTAAGACTATGATAATAACTATTTTTATCCTTATATGTTTTAATTGAACAATATTGAAACTATAAGTTTTTTACTGAGATATTTTAGAGATAAAAAAATAAAAAAATATTGTCTATGAAATATGTTAACTTTTTATCTAATGTTTTAAAAGTACATATATTAACTTTGAAATTGTTTCAATGACTTTTATTTTCGTATCCTTACCTCTTTAACTAAACATATTTCTATCTTTATTGTTTCTGTTTTTTTATCTCAGAATAATAGCCAAACGTTACCTCGCAAAACATCTTGGCTTGTCTTTCACAACACGTGAGGAAATTAAAGGTATTTTAAAAAAAAAAAATAAAGGACTTATCGGACTAGTATAATGTTGGTTAGGGGAGTTCATGGATATAGTTGGTTAGATTTTGACTTATAATTATATCTAACTCAACTTCTAATATTTTACAAAATATAAACTCAACTCATTCAATTTGTTTTTGACTCAAGCTGGTTAAATATATCGGACTGAGCTATATTTGTTTTGGATATTATAAATATCCACAAGTTGGACATATTAATTCTTTTATTTTTTGACGGTCCTAAAAAAAATATTAGGTTGAAACTAGATAAAACCCCTAAAATACATATATTAAGGATAACATAAAAACTATCATAGTTTCTACAAAAACAAAAATTACAGTCAAACATTTTATCAAATAGTTAAAATGGAATATAATTCAAAAATAGACTTGAGACTATAAAGTGCTTTTGAGTTTGTGATTTGACTAAAAAAATATAAATTCAATATAAATTCTTGAAATTTTTATTTGTTTTCTCATGGTCTCCTAGTTACATGATGAAAAGATTGAAATTGTAAAATTGCACTTTATCATAACAAACTTTAAAAAAAACTACAATAATTTATGTGAAAATGTGGAAGAGAGAAAAGAGAAAGAAATTTAGTGAATGAGACAGTTGTAAATGTGAAGGAGAGAGACAAAATAAATAGAGAGAAAATTATTATCCATACTAAAAGGGAAGTTAATTACATTGGTTCATATAAGGCTAGGCAAGTTTTAAAAATCTCAACTCATACCCAACTCATGATATTCATTTATAAAATTGATTTACTCGCTATGATCTGTAAAATCTATATTATCCGACTTTAACATGTCAAATCATGTAAGATAATGCAACTATTACATATAAACCAGTTTTTTTAACACTTCTAATGCTGCTGGGCACGCAGACAAGCAACAACCCTAAAAAAATTTGTAACAGCCAATCACATGACAAGCTTGCCAGAACTTGTCATGACAGGTGCATTACTCGCTAGTAGTGAGTGTGCTTAGCATGTTGCTTGCCACTGCTTGCCATGGCAGACGCCCTGCCACCTATCAGTCCTTGCCATAGCAAGTGCCCCGCCTTGTCGAGTTAAGTTCACACACACGCAGTATCGCGCGCGCACCAATCAGCAACCTTTGATTACCAAAAGAATGTACACAAGACAACCAAATGCAAAATTTAAAAGCAATAATACCAATTTCCATTACAAAAAGTTTCCCTTCTCACTGTACAGCAAAGAGGTTAGATTAGATCGTAGGCTAGCCAGGATGAACCATGCGATCCTCCCATGAAGCGACCACTTAGGTTTTGAATTTGCTTAATGAAGGTAGAGACAGTTCCTTCCCCAGGTCAATATATGACTTTTCTGATCCAGATGAAAGCCTCTTTAATATAAAATTTGTGTTTTGTAATGCAGTGAAAGTGCTTTTGCAAAAATGCATTTGTACTCAAAACATTACTTGATGCGTTGTCAGGTTCTTTTTTTATGTTTTTAGCATCAAAAGCATCCATAAACACTTTAAAAGGCATCAAAATCATCCATAAGCACTTTAAAAGGCATCAAATTAATGTTACGCACTTTGAAAAGAACTTTCAAACGCAGTGTAAATGCATTACCAAACACTGCCAAGTGAAGCGGTTTTGTGAGAAGCTGAACCCTTTAAAACATCTAGCTTAGAGAATGCTCAATCCTCAACCTCAGTGTTGAAAATAAAACTTGGAAAGACAGTGCTTATGTCCCTGGAAGATAATGATGATAATAGCAAAGTCCAATCAGTAGTTTTCATGAATTTTCAGTCATGGTCAAAGAGAGGAGAAATTGGCAAAACGAAAAAAGCAAAATGGACGAATTTTACAAACAGGGAAAGTGCACAAGGTACAAGGCAAGCCACTTACTTCAGATAAGGAAGAGTCATGTTGTTCAATAGATTTGGATGTCGAACCACAAAAGCCTTCCATTCTTCTTTGTTGATTTTACCATCCTTGTCGGCATCGGCATCAGCAAATGTCTGAAGGGAGATTGAAGGTACTATGTGAGCATCAAAATGTAAATGTCGGAAGTAGGAACAAGAAAATAAATATTTAGACTACAGCTTGCCTTGTCTATGATAGCCTCCAAAAGATCATCTGGCAATTTCACATCAGATTCCAATAAAATGGCAATCACCATTTGCTTAACCTGAAATCATTAAAAGGCCAAATATATAAAAGTTTAGTTGATACTATGAGTATATTTTTTTCAGTATTTAAATTAGCTTGCCCGTTAACTATGGCAACAATCACTTGAGAACAAAAGCCAGTACAGGATACTCACTTCCTCTCGTTCAATGAACCCAGTTTGTCTCAGGTCGTACAGCCTAAATGCAACTGCCAAAAAACAGAGTTTGTGGGGATGAAACATGACCACAATTCCAATTTATTTTCGTGAATCAAAAGAAAAGTATTGAGCCTTGAGCCCTCACAATCAGTTTTTTCTTCCATGGGTGCGTAGGGATGGAACACATTGAGTGCACGGACAAATTCCTCAAATTCGATGACACCATTTCTCTTTTCATCAAAGAGATCAAAAAGCTAGGGAAGAAAAAAAGACAAGCACACTATTTTAAAACAGTCGGTTACAAAAATAAGTGGATGTAAGAACAGCAATTAAATGTAAGGGAACTCCTCTCATTAATATCCATATTCTCCAAATTCATATTTCATATTTTGTGTCATAAATTCTTTTTTCTTTTTGGAAACGTAAATCTGTTATTTGGCTCCTACAAATATCAATTCTTGACTTCTATGCCAAGAAAAACATCAAACGTAAAATGATTTCATATTATGCACGTATATATTATCCATGATCAATAGCGTTGTTTTCACTGTGGGAGTCGAGTCAATTATGAAAGATCTACAAATGCCAGTTCAATATTTCTATTGCTTGTGTCAAAATCTTTTTTGCACTTATTAGACCAACTGAAGCAATAGAAATGAGGACGTAATAGAAGTTATTCAAGGTTCATTACCCGGTCTAGAAAAAGATTCTCGCCATGAGGAGCTTGGAATAGCGCTAATTGAAGCTCTTCCTGCAAGATAACAAGCACAAACAATTAAAGCATGCAATCACAGGTCAAGTCTAGAATACTGTCAAATATGCAACAAAAATTAATGTTTGCCTGCATGATCAATCAGTTACACCATTTGAGAACCAAAATTCTATGAAACTTAACATCACCAGAGAGCAAGTGCATTGATTCTGTGTTTTTCATTTTGCAATTTTTAGATCATCAGCTATACCTATTTTTTCGTTTATAAGTCCCATACACAAATTTCTAACTGTCAACCTGATAATTACATAACCATTTGTTCACTTCACCGCTTTTCAGGCATGTGAAGAAAAGCTTAATATTATAAATCATGAGTTGTAGGGACAAATTCTGATTTTAACATCCATCAATAAAATTGGTCAGACTTGAGATTATCCAATTAAAAAAAAAAAACAGAAGTACACACCATAACCATAAGGGAGACTTCAGCTATGTCATGTATAATGGCATAACAGACTACCTGGACTCTTTAAAATCCAAATGAACAGTCACACAAAGGCCAT
>Ga0307517_10007871_pt1 | contig 15426 bp, 11 predicted proteins | sample 23_EM_MG_FD_194515 | JGI IMG/M metagenome (GOLD analysis project Ga0307517, IMG submission 194515) | Populus trichocarpa ectomycorrhiza microbial communities from riparian zone in the Pacific Northwest, United States - 23_EM | ecosystem: Host-associated > Plants > Roots > Unclassified | place...
CAGTGATACAAATACGTCTCATTAAATGGTGAACCACATAATCACCATATATTTGAGCCCCCGGATAATCATAAGCCGTTAAATAACTTAAATTAAAGAACACCTGGGCTTCGTAACCATTTAATTTCATGTACTAACATGTCCGTCTTAGCTTATTGGTAATATTGTTGTTGCCCAGGCTGCTGCCTCTCTGGTGTTCGATTCCCCATGCCTACCTTTTTTTTTGAATCCAATGATGGTTCAATTGCTAATTTTTTGAAACAGCACAGCAGATCTCCGTCAATTTGAAGTATCCACCGCATTTTATCACCATTTCCCCTTTTCTAGAACAAATTACCACGGACTTGCGGCCGTGGGCACCAAAATAAAATTAGATTGTGAGCCATTTGAGCACTTCGAGCGAGCGGCTGTTTTCGAGGTGTGTCTGTTTTCTGATTGGATTAAGTATGGACTTCAGTATTTAAAGAATAAACACAAATACGGGGAATTAGAAATCGTCAAATCATGTTCAATAGATAAAAGCCTCTTGAGATGCCTGCAACGGGACAGAAAGTGTGTATTGGGACTTCATTGGGACTTCGCTGACAGAGATGCGGAAGACTGCCGATCGGCCTTTGATGATCTCCTGCCTTTTTCGTTGACAGGTGTCACGCGAAGCGTCTGATCAGCTTATGTAAACTTTGGGCGACCTGTGCACCCATCAGCGTCTTTCAGGAAATTGTTCGTGATGTTCTGCGCCTTCGTCGCTAAGACGACGAGGGAGCCAGAGTCGTCTCCGCCAGCGAACGGGCCGGAGGGCTCTGTGGAGAGCCCGTAGTCTAGCGAGGGGTCGGAAGGGGCAATCTTGGAGTACAAAGAAATAAGTCTGAGGGTCTGGAAGGACGGGTGATCAATATCTGCTGTTGATAAGTTACAGGTTACAGAACGCCCACCTGATCCTTAGCCTTCTGGAACAAGCCGTCGATATCATCCCCAGGCCTCCACACCCGCAGGATACCCTCCTCGTCGTATCAGAATCGTTTATTGAGGTGGTTATGTAGCTTAACGAGGAAGATGGGCTCCACCGTTTGTTCGTCAATCTTCGCTTGGAGTGCAAGCCAGGCACGTTTTCGGAGTGCCGTCAATGAAGAAGTATTCTCCTCCATGCTGCAGTCGAGGCCTGGTCAACGTTAGCACGATCGATGCTTCATTTCGAATAGAGGTCGGCTTACTCTCGGCCTTCGTTGAGTACGCTTTCTCGGCGTCCTCGAGTACGTCTCGGAACGCCCGCAGAACGTCATCCCACATGTCCTGAGATGCTTTGTTAAGATGCAGCTCAACAGGCGCTGAGAGGTGTTTCTTGATATTCTGCTGCAATAATACATTATCAACCGATGCCCTCACTCGTTAAAACCGAAATGCAGCACACCTCAATCTGGTTCAACACCTTCCTCATCTCATTCGTCCTACGCTGATCCTCTATCACCCCAATCACCTCCTCCAACGACCCAAGCTCCTGCTCCCAGTTCCACTTATCGCATCCTCCTCAACCATCGCCTCTTTTGCACCACCCGTAAATGTGCCCTTGGACCGCATGCAGGCCTTGCCCACAACGTCTACGAACGAGTACTCCCCACACAGACCGTCGAGCATCTCCTTCTCGAATAGCGCCACGCACGACTTGTGCAGGCTCTTGAGCTGGCCAAGGAAAAGGGTCGAGAGGCTCGCGTCAAACGCAGAGACGAGGTCGATGCGTTTGCGGTTGAAGACGCCTTCGTGATACTGGGAGGCGTCACAGCCGTACCGGGCTAGATGACACAGCAGAGGCGGTCACAAAGAAATGTTTTGGGGGACGGGAATTGCGAACTCACACAGAGCAGTCGCCCTCCAATCTCTCATCATAGCACCGAGGCCTTCAACTACTTTTCCAGCTTTGACGGGTTGCTTCTGCAACTTCGCCTGCTCGTTGAACTCTGATCACGCCACGGCTGATATTTCGTCGCAACGGAATTGAGCAAGGAGCTCCTGCTGAGTAGGCAAGTCGAGATCCTTGTTCGTCTGCACATTTTCCTTCAGGCCACAACACCACAGCATAAGCAAATTCGTCCAAATATATACCAAAAGAGACGAACCCAAATGCCCTCTAGATAAAATGGCAGCCCATCCGCCAGTATCCGTTTGTGATACATGATTTTGAACAAGTAGTTAGGATTTGTCTTGTCCACGAAGCGTCTCCGCAGCTCCGCCACTTCCGACTCAAATTTGTCCGCCAAGAAGATTTTGGGCGGCAGTGTAGTGAACCCCAGGTCGAAATAGTCCGAGAGCAGGCGGTCCTTGACCTCGGCGGGCTTGGTGAGGTCCACCCAAATACGGTTCATGTCAGCGGTAAGTGACGCTTGGAGGTTGGCGAGAGGTGTTTGCCCCATGTAGTCTCGGATGACGAAGAGGAGGAGGGTACAAACCCTTGTTCTGTAGAGGGGAGTTTAGAACAGGGGTGATAGAGGGCTAATGTGGAACGTACCCGTCAGAGGCATTTTCGCCAAAGAGGCCAAGATTAACCTCGAAGACGGTCTTGAGCAGAGCCATGTTGGCGCCTTGGTAAAGACCGCCTTGGTGCTCCCAGAGGTTGACGATGAGTATTTTCGAGGACGCGAGCGAGAACAGGGCAGATTTGCGTTCGAAGTCCTAGCACACATGGTTAATAAAAAAAGAAACAACGCAATGGTAGTGATATATACCTGATCCTCTCCATGTTCTCGCCCATCCGTACCTTCCACGTCCATAACTATGTCGCTCATACCTTTGTCTCGACACATCCAAATACCTGTGCACCGTTGTTATTCTATTTCGCAGACCAAGGTCGCGAAAGGCTCGCCTTTGGTAGTTTGCTGACGCCTAGTTTCGTCCATGACGTCAAAGTTCGTCCCAAACAATCTGTTCAATAGCATACCTTACAACACGTCGGTCAGCCACCTTCTCACCTGAAAAAAGCCGTTGGTTGAGCACCCACTTTTTCCAGTAGACTACGACCCGAATACTGAGATAACGTTGTACCCAAACCCAGAATCAAGCAGACCCCACTGGTCTAATTTTTGCTTCAGGTCGAGCCTGCCAACATGTTACGTGTCAGCATGCAGACAGCGAAGCGAAACGCGAGCGGTACTGACGTGAATTTCTTCTCCTCGTCGATGATCTGTATGGACTTCGTGCTCACCCAGGGAGGGGCATAGCCATCTTGGCTGTTCAGGGCGGTGCCATATGGCCAGGACGATGACATAGAGGAGGTTGTTGTGGTCATCGTTCAGTAGGCAGGGAAAGAGGTGTCTACGGAGGGAGTTTATTCGAACCAGTTCCCACTCATGCGTTGGTTCGACTTGTTGACCCCAGCTCGGTACTGTCAATGTCATGGAAAATGGGTATTACCGCACTGCCAGCATCCCTCCGGTCCATCCTCGATTCTTTCTATCGAGTTTACGTAGTATTGGTAAATGGCCCAGTAGATTCATATAAGTATTTCCATGCGGGCACAGTCCTTTTGCCGTGGCACGACCGCGCCCTTGGTGTTGTTGCGCTGTGTGTGCATGTTGTAACAGTTGTTTACAGTAAACTCTCCGCCACTGCACAGCCACTGTCCCAAAGTAGCTATAGTTGGCCACCATAGCTTCCCACGCGACAAACCCACATCCACCATGGTTTCTGCGTCCATGTACAATTTTCTTCCTTCTCTACTACAGCGCAAATCCTCCAAGATCAAGATAAAGGTCCCAGTTCTTACCAATGCCGGCCTTGGGGTCTAGAGGTCGCACAGTGTCAAGAGTAAGTACGACTTCCGGCTGGCAGGTGGAAGTGGTGTCGAGTCGAATGAAGGAACAGCCCAATATGTGCAAGGAGTGGGACTCCACGCCCATGGAGCAGACCTTCGGGAGTTTTTCTTATTCCTCCCGAGTGCGGAGAGTGGAGGGAGCCTGAGTGGATTGGGGCATGGAATCGTACTGATATAGACGAGGCTATAACGGCGCTCAGAGAATTGAATTCCTAGTGTTCAGTACATAGGATCGTTTTCCACCTCTGTGGTGATGGCACAATTTATCCTTTCTTTACCCTTTCATCTTTTTTTTTGTTTTTCCTCCTGAATATCTATACCCACCCCATTTATTCACACATTATTTCGAGCAGTGCTTGATGTCGTAAGATTTTCCATCCTCTAGATCGATTATCTGATCAAATTTCTGGTTGTATATCAGAATAGATATACCTCTTCTGAAGCGATTTTCTTGGGGTGAATTCTGGGAGAGCATTTGTTCACCGGGTGAGTATTTGAGTGATGGCCAAGAGCGAAAAGGATCATTGCATGTGCCTTCAACTTAGCCCGTAGTGATCATATATCGTATATTCGAGAGTGAGCTTCTGTGACGCTGGTTTAGGCTGGTTTCACCACTGATGACAATAGACGGTAGTTTGCTTGGGGCTTATTTGACTAGCGACATAGCAGGATATCCAGGCACGATGCGTCGAGTATGCGAGTGCATGGAGATTATGTCTGTATTTGACTGCTTGGACTAATGTAATGGAAGGATTAGGATTTAGTTATATAATACACTGCCGACCACTGGACGGAATTAGTTGGAGAAAGTTTGTCCTCGACGGAGGACGATTCAAAATTTAACCATAACGCGCTTTTCATCTATATCAGGATGTCGGCGTTTGTACTCTATAAGTGCATTTTTGCGGCCTTCTTTTACCTATATAAATCAAGACGATCCAGATCGCGTTCAAGACGAATAGATAGCGATGCATACGTCATTTTTATGTAACACATGAGAGTGAGGAAATAGATGGTGACGATCCGATCTCATCCTGCCAAGAAATAAACAGTGGTGGGAGCATACAGAGTTCCAGTCAAATAAGGTAGGGAAGCGACTAAACAACTCTAAAGCATGTGTGCCCAACGCCGAAAAGGATTTAAACGGCAACCCAACGAACAAAAGACTCGCATTTTTTTTTAGAAAACCGGCACATACCTATCGCTCGACCTCAATCCAGTCTGACTGTCCATCCGACCCCACTCCGTAGACGTTTCGCATCGCGATGGCATACCCGCCGCATGGGCATGTCGCGTTCATCCTTCTCCGCGGCGCTGGTTTTTGTCATAACAGATCCTGATTGCGGGAAAGGAAGGCGTCAGTACAAAACTTAGGATATGGGGCAGTGAAAATTAGGAAAGCAAGAACAAAAATATCAGGTAGGAAAGAGGATGGTAGTAAGAAAGGGGTAACTAGCACGTGAACGCAGTAAACAATACATACCCTTCGAATCAACACCTACACACCCTGTTTGCACCCGAAGAGTCGCACTGTGTCTATTCAAGATGAACAGCTCGGTCAATCAAAGCTGAATCCAAAAACACCATATAAAAACTCTCGGTCACGGAAGAGGCATATGAAGGCAATGTAATGACCCAAAATCGAATCCGAGTCTTCTCCCCTTCCTCCGAATAAAATATACGCTAATCACGCCCCGTCGTACTCCATCTCTCTCGCATCATAACCAACCTCTCCCTCACCCTTTGTTGGAAATATGCGAGTTTGTGCTGGTTTGTGATGATAGGGCACAAGGTTGTAGTTCGCCCATCGTTTGAAATTGACATCGTCGCTGGAGGAATCCACCGCTGACGTGGTTCCGCAAGATACCCAAGCACGCAGTGGTCGATGGTTAAGGTGCCAAACGAGGAACCTCGGTGCTTAGCGACGAGATCCGAGGCGTCAGTAATGCGTTGATTTGGCGGAGCCTTCGAATTCTTGAATACACCTATACCTGCGGGGATCTGCCTTAAAGTTTTTACTTGATTACCTTCAAGGCAGCTTCAAGGCGCAATTGCACACCAGATAATAACCACCCGATCTCGATCGAATCCGTTATGGAGATCCGTGGGAATAGTGAAGCTGCCCGGAAATTCACTATCTATCAGCATCTTGTCAGGTGTCCTGTACTTTATCCCGATCGGTACGACTATGATATCGAAGTATTCCAGTTATATCTTAATCAGAAGATTTTATCTGCTGTGTAACCTATCTTGCTAATCGTTTTATTTTGGCCATACTGATCTTCTTTACGATAGCTTTGAACGTGGTAGGGCTAGGGTTCCCTAAGACCCCAGATGATAACTTGTTTGATTATTGTGAGGAGGCCGATGCTTAAATAGACACTCAGCCGCGTGATGACTCGTTTTTCCTCTTGTGCTGCCCACCTTTGAAAGAACGAAACACCACCGAGACCTTAGTGCTAAGTCAGTGTGAGTTGCTTATGTCGTGACTTCTTTCAACGTTATTTTAGAATCAGAACGTCCAAGCTTCCCCCAGAATAGATGGCACACAGGAATGTAAGCGATGTTTCAGCGTATTGAAGAAAAGGACCATTGAACGTGACGGGACACCATTATTGTAGTTTGTGAGTTAACTCATCTATTGAACAAAACGAAGGCACTAATCGTGCTACTCCTCATGTACTCTAGGATGCAAGTAGCTTTTTCCAAGAATGGGCTGTGTATATAACGCTGATTTTTTTTGTGACGCTGGCTCTGTCTTTCAGTGGGTAAGCATCATCTCCCTGAATTCAAGTTTCGATCCAGACTTACCTTCGTTTTGTCACCAGGAGGTGAGTAAAGTTACGGAATGCACGCATTGCAATTGCTGATGTTGCGAATGGCAACTTGCATTTAGAAAGTACGTACTAGTTCTTTGAATAATAATGACCTCTTGAGCTCATAGCATATTCTGACTTATATTGTATCTGAAGAATGTATGTAGTCAATTGGGAGCGTCGAGTACATCGGGAAATTGGCTTACTGATTATGGAATCCCGTTTTTTAGACGGTGAGACTTGTAATCCGGTATATCCATAAGATATAAAATCACTGATTGTAGTTAATACATGCACAGCCCGTGCGTGAATAGATCTAATATTGCAGGCATTTAACTAATGAGTGTGCTCTTTGAGAAACTCAGGAGGTGTGTTGCATCAATCTAATATCGGCAAGAATATATTAATAAGATGCTGCCCAGTTACGCCGTTATGAGGTAAGCAAGATAATGAGTAGCAAGTGCAATTATCTTCAGGGATTAAATGGTGGACGGGGTTTTGTCCTCAGGAAGTAAGTGAACCCGTCGCATATTTGGAGGAACTAACTTACAAAAATGCCACGTATTTGTGTCCTCAGAAAGTATGTAAATCAGTTGAATATTTGGAGGAATGGACTTACAGAAATGCAATGGGTTTGTGTCCTCAGCGAGTACGTGCATATATTGAATATTTGAAGCAATTGACTCACAGAAATGCGACACTTTTGTGTCCTCAGAGAGTATGTGAATCCATTGAATATTTCGAGGAATTGACTTATAAAAATGCGACGGGTTTCTGTCCTCAGGATGTATGTGAATCCATTGAATATTTTGAGGAATTAATATACAAAAATCCGATGTATTTGCGTCTTCAGGATGTACGTGAATCCATCGAATATTTCAAGGAATTAATTTACAAAAATGCGACACATCTATGTCTTCAGGATGTACGTGAATCCATCAAATATTTTGAGGATGTGACTTATAAAAATATGATGCATTTGGGTCCTCAGAACGTACGTGAATCCATCGAATATTCTGAGAAATTTACTTACAAAAATGTGACGGGTTTCTGTCCTTAGCACGTACGTGAATCCATCGAATATTTTGAGGAATTGACTTATAAAAATGCGATGGATTTCTTTCCTCAGCTTGTACGTGAATTCATTGAATATCTCGAGAAATTGACTTACAAAAATGCGATGGGTTTCTGTCCTCAGCTTGTACGTGAATCCGTCAAACATTTTGAGGAATTGCCTTACAAAAAATACGATGAATTTCTGTCCTCAGCAAGTATGTGAATCCATTGAACGTCTTGAGGAATTGACTTACAAAAATGCAATGTGTTTCTGTCCTCAGGGAGTATGTGAATCCATTGAATATTTTGAGGAATTGACTTACAAAAATGCGATGGATTTCTGTCCTCAGCTTGTACGTGAATCCATTGAATATTTTGAGGAATTGACTTGCAAAAATATGATGGGTTTCTGCCTCAGTTTGTACGTGAATCCATCAAATATTGCGAGAAATTAACTTACAAAAATGCAATGCGTTTCTTTCCGCAGCAAGTACGTGAATCCATCAAACATTTTGAGGAATCGACTTACAAAAATGCGACGGGTTTGTGTCCTCAGGAAGTACGTGAATCCATCAAATCTTTCGAGGAATTGACTTACAAAAATGTGACGGGTTTCTTTCCTCAGGCAGTATGTGAATCCATCTAATATTTCCAGGAATTGGCTTACAAAAATGTGACGAATTTGTGTCCTCAGCTTGTACGTGAACCCATTGAATATTTCAAGGAGTTAACTTACAAAAATGTGTTCGTGTCCTCAGGAAGTATGTGAATTCATCGAATATTTCGAGAAGTTGACTTACAAAAATGTGACGGATTTCTGTCCTCAGCAAGTACGTGAATTCACCGAATCTTTCGCCGAATTGACTTACAAAAATGTGACGGGTTTGTGTCCTCAGTTTGTATGTGAATCCATCGAATATTTTGAGGAATTGACTTACAAGAGTGCGATGGGTTTCTGTCCTCAGGGAGTATGTGAATCCATCGAATATTTCGAGGAATTGACTTACAAAAATGCAATGTGCTTCTGTCCTCAGGGAGTGCGTGAATCCATCGAATATTTCGAGGAATTGACTTACAAAAATGTTACGGGTTTCTGTCCTCAGGGAGTACGTAAATCCATTGCATCTTTTGAGGAATTGACTTATAAAAATGCGATGGGTTTCTGTCCTCAGCAAGTGCGTGAATCCTATAAACATTTCGAGGAATTGACTTACAAAAATGCGATGGGTTTGTGTCTTCAGTTTGTATGTGAATCCATCGAATATTTCGAGGAAATGACTTACAAAAATGCGATACATTTGGGTCCTCAGTTCGTACGTGAATCCATTGAATATTTCAAGGAATTAACTTACAAAAATGCGTCTGTGTCCTCAGGGAGTAAGTGAGCCCATTTAACCTTTCGGGGAATCGACTTAAGAAAATGCGGCGGGTTTCTGTCCTCAGGCAGTACGTGAATCCTCGAAAGATAATTGACTTACAAAAATGCGACGGGTTTCTTTCCTCAGGCAGTATGTGAATCCATCTAATATTTCGAGGAATTTACTTACAAAAATGCGACACATTTGTGTCCGCAGCTTGTACGTGAATCCATCGAATATTTCAAAGAATTAACCTACAAAAATGTGTTTGTGTCCTCAGGAAGTATGTGAATCCATCGAATATCGACTGACAAAATTGCCACGGGTTTCTCTCCTCAGGAAGTACTTCGCCTTACTCGTCCTTTCTACCACTCACTGACTCCCTTCCCTTTCTTTCACCTCGCCAGCGTGTATGTAATATTACTGCTGCGGCATCACATGCCATTAATCTGCTTAATCTTCTCTTACCCTTTTCGTTGTACAGCGTGTACGTCTTTTTATTTGTCTCTTTCTGATGTTTCTTATCAACATCCACTCTAAAGAAAGCGTACCCCACATGTATTTTTGCTGTATCGTAACCGGATGTCCACTCCGTCACTGATATTTTTTTACTCTAGTGATCGATGGTGTCGTCAATACCCACATTCAGAATCAACTTCCAATCTTCCTTCTAGATTTAGAAAGCATGCAGCTCGTCCATAGAAGCTCCCTTACGGCGCTTTTAATTGAGGAAATCACAAGATACAAGGAACACTGTATCTCCCAGGTGACTCAAGAAGCCATTCGCCGTTCTACCGAGAATTGGATAAAAGAGGAGACGTCATACGCAATCCTTTCCCATCGATGGCTTGGTGGTGGCGAGTTGGCATTTAGTGATATATCAAAATTTGCAGATCACCGAAACACATTGCGCAAGTTGATCAAATTTAACTCTCCGACTAATGGCGCAGATATCCTGAACGAGGTGATTAGTCTTGCTATGAAAAGCACAGTCAACACTAAAGCCAACCCTGCCCAGTTACGCCCCACTATGAAGCGGTCATACAAAAAGTTGTTTCCAGCCGATCAAAAAGAAATCCGTTTTCCGAGCTTCGAGAAGGTCGTCATATTTTGTTGGATCTCTACGCGACATTTCAATCGCTTCGTCTGGTTTGACACCGGTTGCATCAACAAGAGCAGTAGCGCCGAACTTGAGGAATCAATTCGATCAATGTTTAACTGGTACTCGAAATCCAAGGTTTGCATTGTGCACCTCGCCGACACCACCAATGTTTCGAGCTTGCGTGGCGATCAGTGGTTTACACGGGGCTGGACTTTACAAGAACTCTTGGCTCCGAAACGCGTCAAGTTCTTCGGGAAATCATGGGAACCCATAACATCGCATTCCTTCGATGATAACGACAAAGACACCGATTCCGACTCAAAGCGCCATCTCTGGAATCACGTCTCAGATATAACAGGGATTTCTCCCGAAAAAATATCCGCCTTTAAACCTGCGATTGACCACGCCAGAGATGCTCTCGTGTGGTCATCGAAGCGGCAGACGACCCGAGTTGAAGACATGGCCTATTGTCTCATTGGTTTGTTGGGTATCCCACTTTCTATCGCTTACGGGGAAGGGGAAATGGCATTTTATCGATTGCAGGTAGAAATTCTCCAACGAACCCCTGACATGGGACTGTTCGTCTGGCAGGGACAGTCAGCCGTCGGAAACAGCATGCTTGCGGCCAGGCCAGACAACTTTTCATCTCTCACATTACGGCCATTATCCTCCCACACATTGCCAGATAACGTTGACCGATCTTACTCGCTCACTAACTTCGGATTGCGCATCCCGTTATTGGTTTACATAATTCCAGCCGACAAGTGGCGCGTGGAAAACACTAGGGATCCAAGAATTACATTGACGATGGCGGGACTGCGGCCCATTACCATGAAGCTGCAAACCCGGGAGGATCATGACTTTGTCGAGCTCGCTTTTCTTGGAAAGGTAGATGGTCGAGGAGGGGACCTTGCCATCTTGCTAGGCTTCAAAGATGGACAGTGGAAACGGATATCGACGGAGCACATCATATTATCTCGTCCCAGTGGCACTGCCCTGCAGACGAGATTCATTCGGTAACGTTCTACGATCATGGTTTTCCAGGTGGGACTTCTTCCAATAAACATCGCTCGTATACTTCCTAATTACAATCCCAGCCATGGTCTCCATTTAAGACCCAAATTGTATAGTCGTCCTGCTTCGAAAAGCCCGATCTGTGGAGAGTTTCCGTTGCACAAGCGCGCTTCCCCTTTATAATTTTTTTTTCGTCGTGGCCCAGAAATTTGGCCAATAGTTAGTTAGTATTCAGAAAATATTCCAGATCCTCGTGCGTTTCATTCCTGTACTAGTACGTAGGACATTAGGAAAAGTCGGTTGTACTCGAGTAGTCAATGTGTTCTGTCCGTCGGTTATTAGTTACCAAAATTGCAACGTTTAACATGGGCTTGGGGGGCGGGTTTAGACTTTGCCGTGGGGGTCGACTTTGACTTGGATGCAGGTTTGGTCGGCGAAGTACGTTTTGCCGGCGTCACCCCAGCTTTCACAGGCACAGAACTCTCCTCCATATCGCCAACGTCAACATCCATCTCATCTCAAGCTCCTCCAACACCTCAGCCTTTTCCATACCATTCGCTATTCCTTCCGAAGCAGGAGGCGGGCCTATCTGCACATCCACATCGCCTTCCGCGTCAGACGCCACCTCGACCTCCCCACCAGTAAAAAGCTCCTCCGCCTCTAGCTCAATCCGGCCTTTCAATATCTCGAACCCTCTCTTCATCCCCATTATTCGCCTTGGCTTTATTTTCTCCGCCTACAGGACCAATGAACACGCCGCGTTCGCCCAACATCGTCGCAAAATCCACGCCATCCGGGAGTACAATGTACTTTTCCAGCGTATGCGCGAGGTTCCACCATTGCACGAATCAGTCCTCGAGCCAGGTGTAATTTACCACGGGAATGGACCACGAGCGTGTTTTCGTCGCCTTCGTGCTGGATGTGCTATGAGACGGTTAGCGAACACGAACAAAAATAAAATGCAAGCTCGAATACATACCAAGCAACAATCAAAGCCTTGTTCTGGCATGATATGCTCGGCCTGAAGGTGACGCCCATAGAGGATCTGAGTTTTTTGAGATACTCGCAGGCTTCAACTGTGTAATTGGTTACTGTTATTACCTGCGAGTGGAAAGTGGGTTAGAATGGACATAAGAAAGATACAACGATGCAGAGGAAAAGGCAGAATAAAAGTCGTGCCACTGAAACGAAGCAAGGGATCACAAAGAAATTCCGGTGGAAGTCATATCGCAGACAAGATTTTTTCTAAATCAAGAGAAACGGAGAATAGAGCTCGAATGAGCTCCAAATTCGCCCAAAATATCCAACACTGTTAGAAGATAAAATCGAACAGTGAGACGGAGGCGAAAAAGAGGGAAACAGGTATCAATTGAAGCCGAGTGCAGGATGGGCCAACTCGAGCAATGAAAGGAACGGATATATATCAAGGAAAAAGGCCCCAAGCAGAGAAAATGAAAGAGGTGAACATACATGGTTATGAAAGGCCATGATCGGCCACTTGGGTACAGGATAATATAGTTCGTCAACAGGGCGCGATAATACACCTGTGAACTAGACGTGGAATAACCACGCGAAGGTTCCAATGGTTTTCACAGAACGAACAGCCTATGGAAGAATAGAATATTGTGAATAAATAACAAAAGAAAAACATATATGCTCTGCCGAACCTTCACCTCGTAATAAGAATGTCGCAGTCGCCCACCATGTCCGCCTCATTCCTCCGCTTCCGCTCGTTCATGTGCAGTTTATACTTCGGGCCTTTCCTTTCTTTGGCGGCAACTCGATAGGCGTCTCCTCTTTTTATCCCGCCCTCCAACCACAAATGCTGCCACGGTACTTCTGCGTCCCTTCGTCGAACGCGAACGCTTCATCTGTGCCTCATACTGCATGACGTCAGCCTTCATGTTCTCGTGTAACCTTTTGTGACTTTCGGAGCTGCTGAGCGGGGTGATAGGGCAGATGTGGATTGGCTAGAGGATGTAAAGGCGGAAATGCAGGCCTGCCAACCGGTGCGAGTCAACGTCCATAGGCGTATTGCGTACGACGGAGTGAGCGGTAGCGGTAACTGTGCTATACCGTTGCTCCGTTGCAACTTCACATCCACGGTTAATAACGGGGACTTAAGAGGGTGATAACAAGCAGGTCAACACACCGATGCAAAACATAAGCTTGGGGAGGTTCGAGGTCTCAGGTCTCCTGGGGACCAGCAGCAACGACGGCAATTTCTAAGCATCAGGCCTGTAAACGTCTCCTAGACGTTGTCCTCGATATTTTTTTCTGGCATCAGTGAGAAAGTGCACTAGCGACGAATAGTAGAAATTTCTTGTGTCACGGGATGAATTCGAAAACACCTCAACGCAAATGGGATATTCCACTACCACCTCCCAACAACAATGTAGCACCCAACGGACCGAGCAAACCGGAACCGAGAAACATGAACTAGGGAAAACCGCGACCTTGCAAGAAAAACCATGTATCTCAGAGAGGATTTACAACTTGAACCACACAAATCCACCAACTGCAAAGGCGAGAACTTCGCGTTGCGGACATCGCCGGCTCTAAATGAATTCTTATGGACCCTTCTTACGAGAGGACCCTTGATGCGAATGAAGCGGTCCAGTTCTGAGGCGATTCGCGGGGAATGGGGAATGGAGTGGGTTCAGAATACTCTGATAACTGCCCGGGAAGCTCCGGGGGAGATACAGTATTGCACAGTACTTTCGCATTCGTAGGACTAGTACTCTAGAAATGCCGTAGACGCGTTGTAGGTTAGCAACATCAGATAACTCGTGGTTATGCACGCGATCGAGCGGCATAATTCTCTCATCCCAGCCCTCACTTTGTGGGTTCATTTGCTGCAGGAAAATCTGGAAATATTCAATCCAATTATTCACATAGTTAGGAGAGTAATGACCAAAAGTTGGCCGCCGTAGGTTAGATTTCAGCTCAAAAATCGAAGTTTCAAGTTTCTGATTTTATCCCTCAAAACCTCATCTGATTCTGGGAAATCGCGCGTGTTAGCGCGCACTGTAGCTCTTTCAATGATGCAAGAGAAAAAAAATACTTCGTACCATATTCCCACCTTATATCCACTGGGATATTTGCTTCCAAGGCCTACAAGTAAGTTTCTCATTTGTCTCCCTTTTTTACTTCTTTTTCCACTTGGAATAACTAGTCTATTGGGAGGCAGACTGTCGACTGCGATACACTGACCTAGGATTTAATTATTCAGAAATTGTGTCACTCAGTTGATCTTCACTGCCACACTGCAGTTGTGTTTCGAAGGCCAGGAAAGTACCTCAAAGTTGCGCCCTATTACTTTACTCACTCGATTTTTAACAGACAGGATAAGTTAGAAGAGGGCAAAGAAGTCCTTTTCTCCACTGAAGCAAGACCAAACTCATGGAGTCAAGGAAGCGACCATTGGAAAGAGTCACGAGCGCATCATGAACTTCTCCAGGGAGCAACCAGGGAGAGTTTGCGCGAGAGGGAACATGGCGATACACTAGCCCACGACATGGAACTCAGCTTCCAATGAATGATATATATCGTGCTGTACCAATGCCGTGCTAGAATAGCCACTAGAGCTGCGCATGATAAACTCTTTTCGGATTGGTGCAAAACGGAGCCGAGTGAACAACAAAAGCGCTCGTTCCAACTAGCCCACTATGATTTCAATCAAAAGTTCCCAGGTTTTCGAGTTGGGATCCAGATCCACACGGGTCCCAAGTCGTTTGGTAATGTCGATACCGGGCTGCGCACTGGAAATGTCCCTTGAAAGGAAATGTTTTGTCAATCATGCGGCTGGCCTCATATGCAGTTTGTATGTATCCGCAACTCAGGGAACGAGATTCGAAGATTCATTCGTATCTTGCTATTACTAGTACCTCTTCCGAAGCGATTTACCTGAGGTGAATTCTGGGAGATCATTTGTTCTCGGGGTTGAGTATTTGAGTGATGGCCAAGAGCGAAAGGGATCCTTGCATGCACCTTCAACTTAGCCCGTAGTAATCAGTAATCATATATCGTATATTCGAGAGTGAGCTCATTGTGACGCTGGTTTAGGCTGGTTTAGGCTGGTTTCACCACTGGTGACAATAGACGGTAGTTTGCTTGCGGCTAATTTGACTAGCGACATAGCAGGATATCCAGGTACGATATCAATGCGTCGAGTATGCGAGTGCATGGAGATTATGTCTGTATTTGACTGCTTGGACTATTGTAATGGAAGGATTACGATTTAGTTATATAATACACCGCCGAGCACTCGGCGGAATT
>Ga0307517_10007872_pt1 | contig 15425 bp, 6 predicted proteins | sample 23_EM_MG_FD_194515 | JGI IMG/M metagenome (GOLD analysis project Ga0307517, IMG submission 194515) | Populus trichocarpa ectomycorrhiza microbial communities from riparian zone in the Pacific Northwest, United States - 23_EM | ecosystem: Host-associated > Plants > Roots > Unclassified | place...
AAAATCCTAGATAAAGCTCTTCTCAAATTAAATATTTATTATGTATGATATTTAACAGGCTAAGCCATTATAAATTAGAATAAAAGCATAGAAAGATAACAATAAATTATTAACTCGTAGATAAAGTATTAAAAAAAATTATTTGTTTTGACGGTTTATCTGGCTTAAAAGAAATGGGATTTGTTTTGGTGGCGGCGGCGGCACAATTTCAAAAAAAGCTCCATTCCATTGAGCCCATGTTTCTAGATCGTAAGCTTGCTTTTAGCTCTGAGTTTATGAGCCCTTGTTCTTATAGTCCAAGATTAGTTTCTCGAGACCCTCCTCCGCCAGGTTTTTGGAAGCTTAATGTTCCCCAGGTAATCAGGGTAATTGAGTAAAGCAAGGCAGTGCAGCAGCAACATCATGGATTCTCTAGATTAGGGCTGAGCATTTCCGGTTCGGTCCGGTTTTGAACCAAAATAAACAACCAAACCAATTTATTTTTTTTTAATTTTTTGAACCGAACCGAACCGAAAACCGGTTCAAACCGATTAATTTCGGTTCGGTTCGGTTCGGTTTTTTTCCCTTCCAAACCGGTTCAAACCGAAATTATTCCAACTTGTTCACAGTCCAAAAAAAATCCCTAATCCCTACGTCGAAGAAGGCAACTAAAAATCTTCCTTGTTTGGGCATTTTGATGCTCTGCGCCTACAATTAAAACAAGAGCCTCCAAATCCAAAGCTTCTGCTACGCATAATAAAGAAAAGATGTCATGTTTGTTTGCTGAAACTTGTATGAAAAAATTGTCCAAACCAGCAACCACACAAGCCAGCAGAAGATAACAGGGAAAAAAAGGGGGGGGATGAAAGGAAAAAAAATCCACAACTTGGCACTTACCCACATCATGCATGCACCCCATAAAGCCTGTAATTTTAGGTTTACAAAGAGTAAAGGGAGGGGAGAAAAATCAAAGCAAATGAGAGTAAAGGGAAGGGAGAGGGATATGCAGTGAAGAGGGAGGGATATGCAGAGAAGAGGGGGCTAAAAGGGACATGCGGACAAGGGGGCTAAAGGGAGGGAAGGATATGCAGAGAAGGGGGATACGTAGAGAAGGGGAAGGGGGGGCTAAAGGGAGGGAGGGATATGCAGAGAAGGGGAAGAGGGGCTGAAGGGAGAGAAGGGGCGGCTGATGGCTAAAAGTGATTTTAGGGTTAGAAAGTGTTGTATTTATACTTACGTTTTTTTTTAAGTGTTGGCTGGTTGAACCGGTTCGGTTCAATCGGTTTCTGACTTTAGAAACCGAACCGAACCGGAATTTTTTTGTGGTTTTTTAATCGGTTAATTTGGTTTTTTTTTCAGTTCGGTTTTTTCAGTTAATTTTTTTCCGGTTTTCTCGGTTTAATCGGTTTATCGGTTTTTTTGCTCACCCCTACTTAGATGGTCGGATCTCAGGTTTTTCTGCCATTATTTTGTTGGAAATAATAAAGAATATTTCAAAATATTTATATTTTATATTGAGAAAACACAACTTATAAAATATATATTTAGCTTTTTATCTCACATTAAGAAATAAAATTTTTATCTAGTATTTATATAATGAATTTTAACATAAAATAATAACCAACAAAAAAAAAATAGTGTGCTCGCGTGTATAAGGTTAAGCCGAGTAAGAAAAAAACTTTTGATTGTCTCCATGTGCACGAGACAATGCTTGTACTTTATGAACCTTTTATCTTCGACAATAATTTGTTTTTGGCCCTTAAACTGAAATTATATTTTTTAAATACTTGGAATTAATTTTTTAATAATTACAAAATCTTAATATTTTTTTATTTTAAAACTTTGTTTAATAGTCGTAACTCTTTAATTTCCTAATATTTTTTTTTAAAAAAAATTGTTTCAACAACTTTTAATTCTCTAATTTATTTTCTATGTTACATGCTAGCAATTAATCTATATATACCATGCAATTTTACATTAAAAAAAGGTCGAAAATTATTGTATTTTTTATGTTTGCAAAACTTACTAGTATTTTTTTTCATTTTTAGTCTAGCTGTTTCTATGTCTCTCATTCTAGAGGAGAAGACTGTTAAATCCTGAAGAATAATCTTGAGAAAATATCTTAAAGATAATATCTGTATACGTCTGAATTTTTTTTTCTTCATTGTATTTTCTTCCAACATATTGATGTCCCTACTGAACTATAGTTGCTGACCTCGTTTGGATATTTGTGAGGAAATCCTTGGGTCAGAAAGAGGCGAAGATCCTAGTTTGGATATTTGTGAGGAAATATATCCTCGAATCAGACTCACAAGAGGCGATTCGCTGTGCAGTGAATGGGGACTTCTGTTACCATCCTCACACGCACGTATCAATCGGCGAGGCACTGTTTGGATCTTTTTAAGAGAATTTCTCGATGAACTTGTAACTCAGTTGTGATGTTAATCTTACGATGAGCTCATGCTCTCAACCCTTGATCGGCGAGCTGATGACAGATCAGGTCCAGAGAAAATATAGATAATTAAGCACTTAAAAAATCACACAAATAGACTGAAAAAACTTTCATTCCACCTGAGTTTTACTGTAAATAGATTTGCCGAAAAGTCATACAGTAAATGATATGAAGATCAAGAGAGAGATCTTTATTGCAATTGGTTGGCAGATGGCAATGTGGAGGTTGGCAGCGCAGGCACCATGAAAGTGCTCTGCTGTATTATGATTATGATTGATGGGACGGGGAAGGGCAACTATGGGTGGAAATTAATTAATTGGGTAGGCAACGACAACGTTTCTTCGTAAGGAAACCTGCAAGATCCGAAACCTTAGATATTAGTGATTAAGATATCATAATGAAATATCATGTATGTATGTTTTTGTGGTTAAAAAATATTTTATTTTGATTGAATTTAGATTATTTTAATGTTTTAATATCAAAAATAAATTTTAAATAATAATAATAATATATTTTTAACTAAAAACCACTTTATAAAATAACAGCGGCTTAACCCTAAACATGATTTAAATCAGCAGCGTTTCAATCATATATCTCTGTCAATGAACTGTAGACTACAGTACACACATGTTTTTTCAAAGGAAAATATGTAATATAGAAAATATGAATAAGAAAATTAATTTTTTAGCGTTTTCAAGTTATTTTAATGTGCTGATGTTAAAAATAAATTTTAAAAATTAAATAAAAAATATTATTTTAATATATTTTTAAACAAAAAGCATTTTAAAACCTAACCATTATCACAATATCAAACATATTCTTGATATTTTTTGTTGCTTCTATTTTTCAAAAATATTCTTCGAATTGCTTTGTGTTTAATAAAAACTTAATTAATATTTTTTAATGATTTTATATATTAATAAAAAAAATAAAAAATATTATTATAATATATTCTTAATTAAAAAACATTTTTAAAAATCAAATTACAACAAAATACCGAACCCAAGTTTAGATATTCAGCAGGCTTACCAACACTAATGGAGCTTAAAAATTTTAAAACTTTGTTCGTTTTTTTATTTTAAAAATATTTTTTTAAAAAGTATTTTTTATATTTTAATTTTTTAATTTTTTTTTAATTTTTTTATTGTTTTGATGTGTTGATATAAAATTTTTTAATATATTTTTAAACTAAAAAAAATACTTTAACAAACAATTATTATTATATTCACCAGCAATATTATGGGCTAAATAGGAGGGTAATCCTCGAGCCGACAAGTGGTTCGTTGGCTATCCTTATAGACATGCTAATGTAGACATGCCTCGAGTGAGTCAAAAATCACTTTTAAAAGATAAAAACAAATGTCATTTTAACTTTGAAAATGGAGCGAACAATGCTTCACCGAAATTTTACAGCCTCCAGAGGGCACAGTCTTTACTGATATGCAATAAATATGCCTTCAATTCATACATGGTTGCCGTCCTCCTTTCGATAGTCTGAGCAATAATTTAATTTTGAACTTAGAACCCTCTTTTAGCTTGGGGAAAAAAAATTATAGGGTAATTTCAAGAGATGTTATTTAACAGGTTAGATTTCTAGATTTAATTTTTAAAAATTATTAATTTGAATTTTATAAATCTTAAAATTATTAGAAATTTATATAATCATTAATTTTAAAATCCATGTGATTAGTTAAACTTACACTGAAGAGGATATTGATATTAATCTTAAAAAAAAACGTTTCTGGGGTGACTCTCAATTAATATTTGGATTAATTGCTCTATTTTGACTAAAGAAAATTAGCATTTTTATAGCACTTTATTCCATGGTGGACCAAGTCCTAAGTCCAAGTTGTAGATTGGAATTAATCCCAAGTCAACTTAACCTTTAATTTTTTTTTTAAAAAAAACTTAAAACATTATTGTTTTATATCAGTAAATCATTTCCTTCCTCTGTCCTTATATCTATTAAAATGAGTACATTCAATCCCTTGTCTCATATTCCCAGATATTTTCTACTGAGGCATGATGGTCAAACTTCTATCTCTGTTTTTCTCGAAATGTATGGGGAAGGGTTAGAGCTTAAAATATTAAGATTTTTTTTGCTCGAACCATCAAATTATTACTTGTAGAAGGAAAGGAGAGCTTGCAAGGGTTTGAAGCCAGCAGTGAACCGAAGACGAGGATGAAACCTTCAAATATTAAGATTATTTATTGTACGAGAAAAAAGAGTCACCGAAGGATATAAATCAAGATATAAAAATATTTAATCACACACACACATGCATATATTATGCACCGAAAATAACTATATATCGTTAGATTATAGAAAATAAAATTGCTGTGAATCTTTCACTTTCATTTCGGCATGAATGATTTATTCTGAAACAGACAAAAATTGTGTCGAACTTATAATCTTACAGAACAAATTAAAGGTGATTGATTATATTTTCCAAGTTGACTAGCTAGAACCATCATAAAAGAGACATGAGAAACCGTCAGGACCACCGCGTATCTCATATATCTCAAGCTCACAGCTCCCACATTTACTTCCTCACCGACCAACTGCAAAAATCTATCTGTTTTAGACACAAGCCATTAAACTCTCTCCTCTCTCTCTCTGTGTCTCTCTCTCTTCCCCATATTTGTTGAATGGTACTGGTCATAGCATTGATGGCTAGTTGTTTGGTGACTGTTATCCAATCAATGGCCTGCCATTAGCGCTTTAATATTACTCATCCAAGCCAACACTGGCATGTTACTGCGTTCCTTCTTTTTCTAGCTATTCACTAATTCTAGCTGATCAAGATTTGTCCGTGGCCACTATGGAGATAGAGGTGGCAAGTAATAGTTATGGTGGTACTGGTAATAACTTTTGTGATGGTGCTAGCAGTTGCGCGTATCAAGATAAGGTGGCGCCGGACTGTGGTGGGGAGAGGGGGGTGTATTTGGTGTGGGAGGATCTAACGGTGGTGTTACCGAATTTTGGAAATGGCCCGACAAAGAGGTTGCTTCAAGGACTTAGAGGGTATGCTGAACCAGGTAGGATCACGGCTATCATGGGTCCATCTGGGTCTGGAAAATCCACTCTTCTTGATTCACTAGCAGGTATGTTTTTTTTTTTTGGTTAGGTCTCTTGCTCACCTCTTTTTTCTTGGTAGAACTATTTGGCTGTATGTTTTGTGCTAATATATATTTAACTAACTTCCGGGACAAAATCCTATATATTATTTGTTTAATTACTATCTTGGAAGTTTGGTAAGCTAAAAGCCCTCTCTTAAGCTTAAAGTTTTGTTAAATTTATACTTTGGTTCCTTAAGTTTTGAAATTACATGGTTTAGTATAAAACTTCATTTTATTCATGGTTTGATCCTAGAGTTTAAGGGAAGAGAGTGATTCAATGGAAAATAACAAAGAAATGAGAAAGAGGTTGGCTGTTTCAATTTAGTTCACCAAAATAGCTAAATTTGTTGTAAAAGTATTAAGATGTTTTTGGCTTCCTGATCATTTGGAAAAGTAATTTGAGCTTGAGAGTTTTTTTTTTTTGTTTGATTTGTGTTTTTTAACCAATTTGTTTTTTATTTTTTTGTGTTAGATAATTAATTTCTTGAGGTTATGAAAATGTTTTTTTAAAATGTTTTTTTAGATGTTTTCCAGTTAAAATATATGAGAAATTGGATTTTGAGGTTAAAAAAACATAAAGCGTGAGTTTCCGGCCATCTCCGTGGTGGCCGGATTTTAGGCACACAAACAACTCGTCATTTTCTTATGTCTAAAAAAAAGAATTGACAACTTATTGTTTGCCCAATTTAAAAGAAAAAAAAATCAAGGCCCAGTTGAGCGATTCTCATTCGGCCGGGCCCATGCACTGAGCTTATTTTTAAAGGCGAATTGGGCTGCGCAACTGTTTTTTTACTGCCAAATGATATAACTTTCTTCAGAATTGAGTAATTTAGAATATAATATGTATATTGTTTTTAAAATTCTTAGATTAACTAAGAATGGTTCTCTTATGTTATTTTATTTCATTAAAACTTTTACTTCGTTCACATAAACTCATTTTTTTCAGCCATTATTATTTTATTTCATTAATTAAGCGATAATTTTTGTTTTAATAGGTTTATTTATTACGATGATTAATTTTTGTTATTATTCATCATGTACATAACCTCCGTTGTAGGTTTGATGAATTAACTTGTATTAATTTGAAATATTGTTATCTCGATATTAAAACAATTAATCTTGAAATTTCGTTATGCTCTAGAGTCTAGCGTTAACCTTGAGTTGCATTCTTTTTTTTTTTTTTTTAATTTTTGTTTGATAATGCTGTTATTTTTATTTTAGCTGTAAGCCAATTGAAATGACGATGAATCTTGGAACGAAATTGGGACCTGATAAAAAAAGAAGAACAAATTCTTAGGACTAAAAACTATACAGAGTCAAATTTAGATGAGTTGCTTAGAACTGGATTAGTTACTACTTAACTGCTTTATTGCTATGTTGGCAGCAGCATTGGGTGAAACTCTGTCCTGATTTTTCCAACCTTTTGCTAATAGTATTCATCATCGATCTTGCCACAGGTAGGCTGTCAAGAAATGTGATAATGAGTGGAACGGTTCTCTTCAATGGGAAGAAGAGGAGGCCAGACGCTGGTGTTGTGAGTATTTTCTGCAAATATGCAATAATTAAAGTCCAACTGGATCTGCAAGTTTTATGAGGGAATTCTTATGTTTCAAGTATATATAATGAAATTCAAAACCTGAAAGAAAGCTCTCTTCCGAATGGGAAGCCTTGCTGCAAAAGGAATATGCATATAACAGCAATTTCTTATGCCATATAACTAGCTATAACCAGTGTGATTTAGCTTAATTGAACTTGTTTAGTGATGTACTTTCCTGTGTCAAATTCCAGGCTTATGTGACACAAGAGGATGTGTTATTAGGAACTCTTACAGTCAGAGAAACGATCACTTACTCTGCAAATTTAAGGCTTCCAAATACAATGACCAAAGGGGAGATTGATGATGTCGTAGAAGCAACAATAATGGAAATGGGTCTCCAAGAATGTTCTGATCGGGTGGTCGGAAACTGGCATTTGAGAGGCATAAGTGGTGGTGAAAAGAAGAGATTAAGCATTGCACTAGAAATCCTGACAAGGCCACGTCTCTTGTTTCTTGATGAACCTACAAGTGGTCTTGATAGTGCCTCAGCTTTCTTTGTAATTCAAACACTTAGAAATATAGCTCGCGATGGAAGGACGGTTATATCCTCCATTCACCAGCCAAGTAGTGAAGTTTTTGCGCTCTTTGATGATCTTTTCTTACTCTCCAGTGGTGAAACTGTATATTTTGGGGATGCAAAGATGGCTGTTGAGGTATGAGAAGATTAGAGAAAAGAAACTTACATGCATGATCTTAGAAATACTAAATTAAGCTCATGTTGATTTATTGCAATCTGAATTTTAGTGTCAATCTTCGCAGTTCTTTGCTGAAGCTGGATTTCCATGTCCAAGAAGGAAGAATCCTTCTGATCATTTCCTACGCTGCATAAATTCAGACTTTGATGCCATAACAGCTACACTGAAAGGATCTCAAAGAATTCGTGTATTTATCTCTTCTAACTGAACTTTCTTAGGCGGTATTTTGAGTAGCGCTTCTTTATTACATCACATCACATGTTATAGTAGTGTTGAAGATGCCTGTCAATGTCATTTGAGTAAAAAAAACAAATTTCAGTACACAAGTGTTGAAAATCTTTAGCAAGCTATTTCAGGTTCAAAGATGAACCCTATACTTTCCTCGTAAAAAAAAAGAAAAAAAAATGAAGAGGGAAACAGCACTATTCTGCCTCTGTCCAAACACGAACATGCTCCGATGGATGCCTTCATTCACCTTTTTTGTTTCTTTCAGTCGTGCTATCATGACGACTAATGTGACTGTTCTGTATCTGTCGTATCTATAGGATGTCCCAAAATCAGCAGACCCTTTGATTAATTTGGCAACAGCAGAGATCAAAGCAAGACTTGTTGAGAAATATAGGCGCTCGAATATTGCACAAAAGGTCAAAGCAAGGGTTAAGGATATATCAGCTATTGTAAGCAACTGAAATCTCAGATTTTGCATAACCAATCCTTTTTTCCTGTCATTTAATGCTGTTAATCTGCAATCTCCAACATCATTACATGATATAACTATTCTGTTCTCTGCTATTATTCGGCGCCTATTACTAACACCAAAACTTGTTCTGTGACGTGCACTCCATTTTTCTATCGAAAGCTGTAAGAAACATTGTTCTCCGCTTGAAGTTTTTGGTTATCTGATCTGATAAATAACTTTAATGGACAAGCTAAAAGAAACAATCACTGAGCGCCTGTTCATAACAAGTTTGATGAGAAACCATTTGGAAGTAACATGCTAAATGCTGCTGCCTGTTAAACATTTCTTGAAGAAGCTCATTTATTGCAGGAAGGACTAGAAGTTGATATTCGAAGTGGAAGTGATGCAAGCTGGTGGAAACAACTTTCGACACTGACCCGAAGATCATTTGTGAACATGTCCAGAGATGTGGGGTATTACTGGGCAAGGATAGTGATCTACATAGTTGTTTCCATCTGTGTTGGTACAATCTATTATGATGTTGGATATGGCTACACTGCAATCTTAGCCAGAGTAGCTTGTGGTGGATTTATAACAGGCTTCATGACTTTTATGTCTATCGGAGGCTTCCCTTCTTTCATTGAAGAAATGAAGGTAATGATCTTGTTTATGTAGGAAAGAAAAAATATTGCAGAAGAATTAAGAAGTTTGTGCCTGTGAAGATATGATGGCACAGCAGAGTTGTTCTTGGTTTTGTGGTCTTGACTCGTTCTTTGATACTTGACAGGTCTTTTATCGAGAAAAGCTCAATGGCTATTATGGGGTTACAGTGTTTATCCTGTCCAATTACTTATCCTCTTTCCCATTCTTGGTTTCGATCGCGCTCCTCTCCGGGACCATATGTTTTTACTTGGTGAAATTTCGATCGGGATTTAATCATTATGTATTCTTCTGTCTCAATATCTTCGGCTCCATTTCTGTAATAGAGAGCCTGATGATGGTTATCGCTTCACTGGTCCCTAATTTCTTGATGGGACTTATTACAGGGGCCGGAATCATTGTAAGATTAAAATGCTTCAGATCTTCGTTAAGCTTAATTGTTTCTATGTTCACCATCTGATTTATCCGACCACATGCCTCATTTGGTTACTCATGCAGGGAATCATGATGATGACCTCTGGTTTCTTCAGATTGCTGCCTGATCTTCCAAAACCATTCTGGCGCTACCCAGTTTCGTATATCAATTATGGAGCCTGGGGAATTCAGGTAATTCTAACATAAGTTCTGTTCATATCTAGTGGAAATGACTGTGGAGAGGTGTTAGAAGAGAAACGTATTCATGCTTAACGGAATTTCGATAATTCAAGTTTGTTGAACCTCAAGACGAGAATTTATTTCTAATGTGTTTTTCAGAACTAGAAATATTCTCAATACCTGCTTGATGTTTCCTCTTAGGTGCAACAAGAAGCATGTCAACATCTTATCCTAAATGAGATGCCACAAATCTTAGCAGCAAGATTGAAATAAAAGGATCGATGGCATGCTTACATTGTGTATCTTTAATCCATTTCTTTTTGAACTGCAAATACAGGGTGCCTACAAGAATGATTTCCTCGGACTCGAGTTTGATCCTCTAATACCTGGTGATCCAAAAATCCCTGGAGAATTTGTTATCACGCGTATGTTTGGCATTCCCCTGGATTATTCGAAGTGGTGGGATTTATCTGCTATTTATCTTATTCTCGTATGCTATCGGATTCTTTTCTTCATCGTTCTCAAGCTCAAGGAGAGAGCTGTGCCATTCGTTGAGGATCTTTACTCTAAGAGAACCTTGCACATACTTGAGAAGAGGCCTTCCTTTAGGAAGGCACCATCTTTTTCTTCAAGGAGACATCAACCTCTTCATTCACTGTCTTCCCAGGAGGGCCTTAGCTCTCCTCTCAACTAGAAGCACCAATAATATATTGAGCTGCTACAATTATCCAAGTTACAATACTATTTCTGAGGCTTAATTTTATTGTAATGTTAAAGTTCTTGCATATACAGAAACAGATGACGATAGATAGTAGTCCTGTTGAAGGTAAGCAATCATACAGGACTGACTTATTATTTCTGATGGATTTAATAAAAACATACATGGGAAATCATCCAGCTTGTATGTAATATTTATTGTTTTAATTATGCAAATTTCTTCTCTAGACTTGCCGAATAATCTTTTAAAAATATATATATATTAGAGATTGTGATTTGCAGGCAATTCAGGATTGGAGAAATAAGAATATTGAAATACAAAAGAAAATTATCTTATTTGTACATGCAATTCAGAATTAGATTTTATAATTTATTTAGTTTGTTTTTTATAAAATTAATTCAGTTTTATAACTTGATCACGTGTTTTACAGATTAACCCAAGTAGATTTATTTCGTTTTATTATGTCATATATTTTTAGATTGAGTTTTTTTTTTTTATCTTTCAATCTTCAACAATGGATTTATTGAGAATTGAGTTTCATAAATTTGTTTTGATTTGCTTTTTATGAGGTCATTATAGTCTCATAACCTTGATCGCATGTTTGGTAATTAATCCGGATTGGTTCAGGTCAATTTTTTAATTTACTTTCTATATGGTTATTCCGATCTCATGACTCGAGTCACGAGCTTGACAGGTTAACTCAGGTCAAATGTTTTTGTTATTTTTTAATTGATTTTTTTCAATTTTATTTTTTAACATAAAATTGATTGGAAATTAAGTTTTATAATTTGTTTTGATTTGTTTTATATAGAGTTATTATGGTCTCATGATCCAGCTTGGGGATTTGGCAGGTTAGTCGGGGTTAGCTTGAATCAATTTAATATGTTGTTGTTTCAATATTATTTTTTTAAAAAAAATATTATCTTAAATTTATGTGAATCAATTTATATTTTTATTAATTATTTAAATTATATTTAAACATTTCAAGCAGATAACATCATATCAAATCAACCTCCCCTCAAAAAAATGTTAGCAATACCCGAACGGTTTTTTATATATTCAAACAAAATTTAATCTAGCCTCCAGCATATCACAGGCAATAAATGTAGTGATTATCTTAAAGCAAATATTAGAGAAGGAAAAGAAAAAGAAAAATATGACTGGGCCTTTACGCTAGCCCCAAATGATTGGGGTCTTTCTCGTCATTTTAGAATTTCTTTATATATATATATATATCATAACATTATATTTAATAATCTCATTGATAAGAATAAAAAATTAAAGTTGTTCTATTTTGTTAAAAAAAAAGAAAAGCATTCAAACCAGAAGTGTAAAAAGAAAGAAAGAAAATACAGTCGGAGAAGAAATTGTATCGTTCCATAGATCAAGTGAGGACTCGAACTTCTGTGAATGGAAAATAAATATATGCGTTGGTAGGTCTTGCTCTCCTTTTTATGGAAGAAAAAAACAACAATAATTAAAAAAAAAAAAAAAAAGAGTGAAACCCTGTTGTTTTTCTTGGATAATGCTTCCAAATTCTAACAAGTTTTCATAAGTTATTTACAGGGGAAATGGAAATGGCGACTTACCTATCTGATGTATTTATGGTTGCTTTTCAAAATATTTTTTATTCGGAAATGCATCAAAATAATATTTTTTTTATTTTTTAAAAATTATTTTTGATATCAGCACATTAAAATAATTTAAAAACACCAAAAAAATATTAATTTGAAGCAAAGAAAAAAATAAAAAAAATTCAAATTTTTTCTAAAACGCTTTTAAAACTTAAAAACAAACTTGAATTATTTAATTAGGGTACTTAAGTTTTCTTAAAAAATCTCCTTTTTTTTTTCTAAGTGTTGTGTCCTTTGTTTTATAAGACGGTTTCAAATATAAACTATGAATCTTATCATATGTAGCAGTGCAATGATAATTATATAAAATGTATTAATTAATTAATAGATCATCAATTATTTGCCATCACATTATTAGTAAAACAATTTTAATTAGAATTTAAGGGGTTGTTCAGAAATAAAGTAAAACCCTAATTTTATAGAAATTGAAGCCAACATTGTTTGAAAATTATTAAGCAGCAATGACTTTGCTTTCAATGCAAAAACCTACTACAACAGATAATGTCGGCGGTGGTCCCAGAGGAACGAATAAAAGAACATGGAAAATTAAGTTTGTCTTCCACGTGTCGTCCTAAGATTCCACTCCTGAATTAGCACGTGATAGCATTGATGGCTACAGCTGCTCGAAATCTGGATGATTCATATAGTATAGTCCTGGCCAGATCTGAAGTTGATAGAAAAAAGTCCAATAATTGCCCAATAAATTTTACTTAAATTTGATAGAGATCCTTTTTTTTTTTTTAGAAAAAATTAATCTTTGCTTTAATTTATATTTTTTAAGTATAAAGTTAAAAGTTATGGAGGAAATCGCACTCATTAGTACTATAAATTATAATAATAATCTACAATTTTTTTTTTTTGCATTTTGGCCATTTTTTTCATTTAGTTATTGATTTTTTAAATTTAATCCTTGTATATGTATTTATAAGAATTTAGAGTTAATAATTTATTTTAATTTATCTTTTATATGGTTATCGTGATATCAAAAAAATATCCTAGTATCGAGTTGATATCAGAAAAATATAAAGCTAAAAGAAATGGGGAAAACATTGTTTCCCCACACCCATTAGCATCGTGGAATGCAATTAAGTATAAAACTAAATGGGGAAAACACTGTTTCCTCATACTCACTACCACTATGAATTACAATAGTCATACACAATGTTGTTGGTTTTTTTTTTTATGCATTTGGCCTTTCTTTTTCTTTGGTTATTGATTTTTTTTTTAATTTAGTCATTGTATGTTGTGTTTATAAGGATTTAGAGTTAATAATTTTTTTTAATTTTTTTTATATGGTTATAATTATCGCGATTGGTTATCATTATCGCGATATCAAAAAAATGTCTCAACATCGCGATATCAAAAAAATGTCTCAACATCGCGTTAATATCAGAAAAATATCATAACATAGCGATATGGTCTATTTAAAAAAAATTAGTTAAATAAAAAATAATTTTAAAAAAAACTAGGATATTAAACTTTATGAAGTCAATGACCCAATTTACAAATTTGACGAGGTAACCCTAGTTGTCCTGGCTTGCAGGTTTAGTGATGGTTTTTCTTTTTATTATTTGAACTCGATTATGTGATTGTTTATTTTTCTTTTTATCATATAGTTAAGAAAATATATTTGAAAAAAAAATATGTTATTAAATTTTAGAAAGTCCACAGGCGTGTTAACGGGTTTATCGAGTTTAACTCTTTTTTAAAAAAATTTATTTTTTTTCGATTTCATCATTCAATATTGGACTGATTGATAATTGAGTTTCATAATTTGTTTTGTTTTACTTTCTATGAGGTTATCATAATCTTTATAAAACTTCTCGGTAATGGTTTGACGCTCGATTTTACAATCGTTTATTTTTATTATCATATAGTTAAAAAAAATAGTTTAGAAAAAAAAAAATTTATTAATACCAATGAAGTCCATTACCTAGTTTGCGGGTTTGATGTGTTGACTCAGGTTACCTGATTCACGGGTTTAGCGAGTTTACCCATCAAACCTGATATGTTTGTTTTTTAGTTTGTGGTTCTTTGATTTTTCTAATTGTTTTTTTTTATTTCATCCTTATTCAATATTGGATTGGTTGAGAAATGAAATTCATGGTTTATTTTTTTTCTACTTTCTATAGGGCTATCATGATCTCAAATAAATTTATGTTTTAGGATTGGTGCTTGATTTTGCAAGCATATAATTTTATTATAAAATTAAATAAATTTTTTTATACAAATAACAAAGTTATTAAACTCATTGAAGTCCATGATTCAGGTTGTAGGGTGACCGAGGTCGATTCAATTTGGTGCCATCTCAATATTTAAAAAAAATTGTCATCTTAAAGTTTTTTTAAAAGCTACACCATGTTTTTACCAATTATCAAAGTTGTCTTTGGATCCATTAAATTGAAAGGTTCACTTTAAATTAGTTCTCGCGTGGTTTAAAAGCTATTTTTTTTTTTCAAGTTTAGAAAAAGAATAGTCCAACTCACAGCAGGGCATAGATGAATGTACTAGTATATACTTTTATAACATGTCCATGAACATGAACATTTCTATAGGGAATAAAAATCACATTTTCTTAACAAGAAAAAAATTAATAAATCAATAAATAGTGAAAACATGGGTGTTGCCTCGTGCACATGGAGAGACAATCAAAGATTTTTCTTTTGATCGGCCCAACTTTACAAGCCTACCATTTTTTTTATTGATTATTAACTTATATCAAAGTTCACTATAAAAACACTAGAAAAGGCTTTTATTTTTCAATATGGGATTGAAAGCTCATTAATATATATATATATATATATCTATATTTATACTCACAAGAAAAAAATTGTGTTTTTTCAATGTAAGATAAGATTAAATATATCAATTTAAAATAAAAAGATAGTATCTTTTTGTGAGATAAAAACCCTTTTAAAATAAATTTTTAAACTTAATTATTTATAAATAACATGTATAATAAAGCATCATAACGACATAACCTATAGATTAAGCTTTTGAGCCACACATTCAAGTCTATCATGGGACTCCATTAATTTATCATACATGTAATGCACAACCGTTCGAACAGCTGCTTCAAATAACAAATCAAATTACCAACATCTATTATAACAATGAACAGATTGATCATCAGGTCAAACAATACTGAGGTGTCCAGCAATCTTGCTAGTTGCAATTGTTCTTATAAATAAAAAGCACCCATTTAAGACTGAAATGGTACACATAGTATTGTATCCATTGTATATGGAGGAGTTGGATAACTATCCCCTTACCCGTATGAATGCATGTATAGCTGCT
>Ga0307517_10007873_pt1 | contig 15420 bp, 9 predicted proteins | sample 23_EM_MG_FD_194515 | JGI IMG/M metagenome (GOLD analysis project Ga0307517, IMG submission 194515) | Populus trichocarpa ectomycorrhiza microbial communities from riparian zone in the Pacific Northwest, United States - 23_EM | ecosystem: Host-associated > Plants > Roots > Unclassified | place...
CTCATTTTTTTATAAAAAAAATGCACTTGTTTAAATTGGTTTATATTATTTTTTCATCTTTATAGATGGATTTTCTTTTCAGGATGATACATTCACACATCCAGCCACATATATTTCTTAGACACAAACATAATAGATTTATAATTATGCAGACAAATTTACAGAAAATTCCACCATTTTTCATATCATTGTGTTTTTGCCCTTACAACCTTCAAGAAATCACATAGATAATAAAGTACATTTTGATTATTTAATTAAAAATTCACAACCTCATCATTATTTTTTTAAAAAAAAACACTATTATAATTATAATTATAACTATTTCAATTATATTATATTATAAAAGAAACTAAAAAATTTGAGATTTCAACCATGGTTTTTAGATCCGGACCAAAATCCAGTTTTTGGATTTTGACTGGGTCACTCGGGTCAATTCTTTATTTTTTTAAAAAATCAAAACGATATCATTTTAATTAAAAAAAAATCAACAAGTTGCAATTAGGTTTTTTACCGGGTTTTACTGGGTTACACCAAGGTTTTTTTTTATATATTTTTTTCAACCCAATCCAGTTTCAGTTTTGGATTGACCCACCGGTTTTAAACTATAATTTCAATTATGCTTGTTTTCACACATTTCAACGTTCACGTCATTATTCACTACCAAATTTTCACTTGGTCCTTGAATGTTTTCTCACTTGACACTTTTGTCACTAATGTACTTTTTTTTATTTAATTCCTGCGAGTAATGCTAGCATTATTTTTAATGTTGGGATTTATTACTATTTGCATTCCTTCGTACACCAGATTCATCATTAGATGTCCTGATGATAGATTAAAAAGCAAATAAATTAAATTAATTTTAATTTACCCTCAAGAGAATAATAGAAAAGATCAAGGAAAGATTGATATTTAAAACACAATCAAAACCTCTTCCCACTTACGTTGTTCAAACGGTGTGGTAAAGTTCATCTAGGTCTCTCAAGTTTTACTTTTTTCATATTCCTTGCCTGTTTTTTAACATTTTTCATTTTAATCCTTAAATTTATTTTTTTCATCCCAATCCTTGGATGTTTATAGAAAATAGAAAAAAAATCATAAAAACAGTGAGACAAAACTCTCCAATTGCTAAATTATCACTATCAATAGCCATGATCTTGATGTCATTTGATTTATTTTAAAAAAGTATTAAATATAGGTTGTTTTTAGTGGGATTTAATTTTTTTTATTTGATTTTAATTTTTTTTCTTTTTAAAATGTGTTTTATGATACCTAATTTCTCCCGTAGTATATAAAATGACCGGAAGGTCCAAGTATTTTTTACCTTGAATCTCAAATTTCAATATTTTTTTATCCAAAAAATGGAAAAAAATAATATAAATCTTTAAATTTCATTTTAGTAATAGTGCAATTGTCCCGATTATTATCTAAACTTGAGACGGTTCACCATCACCACCCGCGGAGCTGGCTTACAGTCCAAAGAGAGCGATGGTGGAGCTGAGGCACTCGAGCTCGCTTGGAGCTCGAGCCTCTTCCTCCCCAATGAAGCGTGACGAGGACGCCTCCCCTCTCATCCACGGTAGCACTCACGACGACGATCACCGCCATCAATTTTCCAGAGATCGTGACCGTCCCTTTTGTTCTTTTCTCAGTGACGATCCTAGGGTTTTTTCTCCCCTAAACTCCAAGATCTCCTTAATCTTGATTTCTATCTTTGTTATTGTGGGATTAATCTCCGCTTTCTCCATCTTTAATCGATTGGTGAGTTTTTGGATTTCGATTTTGAAATTTGTTTGCGTTTTTGTTTAACTTTCACTGCTAATTTTTTTATTGTCTTTGTAGAATGCTCCATACCTGTGTAAGAAAGATGGCATTGTTCTTCATTGTCCGCATGTAAGTTCTTGAAATTTTCTCTCTTTTTGCCTCAATTTACAGTTCTTGATTAAAGTATGCCAGCTTATTTAACAGCTTCTATATTTTAGGTAAAGGAAGCCCCTTCACTCTGGGAAAACCCAGTCTCCGCCACAACCTCTTGGAAGCCTTGTGCTGAGCGCCGCGATGATGGGATATCAGGTGATTTTATCATGAACTCAGTAGTTTAGCCCTAGATATTCACGTTGACTAGATACAAAATTGATGTGGGTGTGAAATCTAAGTTCTAAACACAACTGTACCTGGTAGTCTAGCCCAGCAATACTAATGTCCACATGGTGTGATCCCGTCCTTTCATTTTATTCTCGGTTCCAATTCACAACCATTTTGTTTGTGAGCATTGATGAACAGAGATATGAAGGTCGAGCCCCCCTTTGGGCTCTTGATGTCACCTATCACATGGCCCCTCTAACTCCCTTGAATTCTTGACGATCACCTGCAAGCTTTGCTGTTTTTTACCTTCTTGTTATTACAACCTGTTCCATTTTTTTCAATAAAGGAATTTAAAAGCCCTCTGTTGTTTGTCCGTTTGTGCCTTTACAACTTCAGGAATAAAAGTGTTCTGTAATCTGTAATAGAAATGTTCTAGGCAATAAAAAAAGCCAGTTTGCATAAGGAATTTAGAAGAAACTTGTGCTGTTTAACATGTTTTAATGCTATATTTCCAGTTTACATATCCACAGATATAGGAAATCGCAGTTGTATGTCGTGTTGTTGGAAAGATCAGCATGAATTAAATCTAATAGTGAAAGCAACTTTCTTTCTTCTCATCCATTCATTTTGTCTGTTTTAACTCTGACTTTTCTCTAATTTTTGCAGATCTGCCTCCTGAAAATGAAACAAATGGTTATATATTTATCCATGCAGAGGGTGGTTTGAATCAGCAAAGGATTGCTGTATGGATTCATTCTCTCAAATAGTATAATTATGCAAGTTCTCTGTGTTTTTTTGTTTTTTGGTTTTGAATTGAAATATCACAGCGACCCTTCCCCTCCACCTACCCCCATCCACAAGAAGGAAAAAGAAAATAATTTGTGAAATGACTGGGTCTTGTGGTTCTTTATATTTTTCTTTGAGAAATTGTCATTTGCTTCCTTTTCTTACTCCCCCCACATTCAAAGCAAGGAGTTGCATGAACCTTGAGAATCTATCTCTTCATCCTCTGCATGGCCTAATGTGTCACGGAACCACATGGTTCTGTCATGCTCGACCTATCTCAAATCTCTTAAGACTTTTGTTGTTAAATATATAGTCTTAACCCTGTAAGTGATATATTTTTTTTTGTTTTTAAAAAAGGAAACTAATTATAGATTGTGATGTAATTTCTACCCAAATCCCATCTTTTCTAATGCAATTCACTATTGTGTCTTCCCTTGCTGGCCATGGCCACAGAATAGTTGGCATGCCGCACAATGTCCTTAAGGATAATAGAATTCCAAATAACTAGAGTTAGCTCCTATTTAGCTGTAATATGGGGCATTTATTTCATATTTGGGGAAATCTACCTAACAGGACCCAATTCATGCCACAAGGTACACGTTAAGGAGGTTGACCTTGCTAAGACACTTTTAAGGTAGCGTCTAATTATTGTCTCATGAAAAAAGAGACGGAGACAATGGAGACAAAGAAGACATGATTCTTTGCACCTTTTGTTTTCAGAGTACAAAAACACACTCCAAAACTGACCTACAGATTTATTTTGTATCCATGTCTATTCAACCAAACACGTTTTTGTCTCTTTTGTATCTGTTCCTTCTATTTTGTGACACTAACCATACGCAACCTAAGTGATCACTTCACTTAGAATCCTTTGATCTTAGTATAATGTTTGTTAGTTTGGTAGGTCAAAAAATTAAAATATCTGAACTAGGTGGTTTCTGATACTCCCTTTTTTGGCCAATCAATTGTTAATATTTGATCTTGGTAATTTTGCTGGTTTGATAATTAAGTTTTCTTTTTTTCTCTCCTTACCTCTTCATGATTAATCAAATTAACTTCCAGTAGTAGATTTTCATAAACAAATTATGCTTGTTTTTTCCACTTACTTACCAAGCAACAAGCTTTAAAGTGATTGGATTAGACTGAATATATGCAATGCCACCCTTGTTTTTAATGCAGATATGCAATGCTGTAGCAGTGGCCAAAATAATGAATGCCACCCTTATTTTGCCTGTTCTGAAGCAGGATCAGATTTGGAAAGACCAAACGTAAGCCAATATTCTTATGCATATAATAGCATTGATACCTAGAGCTTACGTCTTGCAACATTCTTATAATGTAAAATGTTGTTTTTGTTTCTTTTTCTCTTGATTCTATCTTTAACTCCGAGAATTAAGAAATAATGTTTCTCAAGTATAGCGTTGCTCCTCATATCCCTTATTAAGGTCTTCCAGCTTCCACACTAACTGTTCCTGCTGTTTTTCAAAAAAAGAAGAAAAAATCAGTTGGAAATTGATGTGATTCTGATATGCACTCAACAAATATGTATATTTTGTGGCTGTATAATTGTCTGAAATAGGTTCATTTGACTTTGGCATAATTACTAGTATATGTTTTGCTATATTTCCTTTTCTCTTGCTAAACTTAGTCACATGTGTGGTTATATTAATGAGTTAGGTTGTATCCTCTGTTCACAAGCCATCTTTTATGATTTTAGAAACTTAAATACCTGCAGGAAATTTGAAGACATTTTTGATGTTGATCATTTCATTGACTATTTAAAGAATGATGTACGGATTGTTCGTGATATACCCGAGTGGTTTACTGACAAATCAGAGTTATTCACAAGCATAAGGTTTGATTTTTGTGTTCTTTATCATTTTCTCATATTATGTACATTCATGTGTGGACTCCAATTTGTTGTGACTAGCATTGATTATTTGGAAACAAATTGCCATTTATGTTATAGACGAACAGTGAAAAACATTCCAAAATACGCACCTGCTCAATTCTACATAGACAATGTACTGCCTCGAATCAAGGAAAAGAAGATAATGGCCCTAAAGCCTTTTGTTGATCGGCTCGGGTAAGTCATGGATGTCTTGCATCTTTGGGGCACTAGGCTCAAAATTTTGCTTTCGTCAAGGGAAAAATAATTCTTGTATTGTTTTTTTTCTTAATCTGTTTATTTTCCTTATTCGTTTATGTTGTAGATATGATAATGTTCCTCCAGAAATCAACAGGCTAAGGTGCAGGGTGAATTATCATGCTCTGAAATTTCTTCCTGAGATAGAGGAGATGTCTGATTTATTGGTATCAAGGATGCGAAACCGCACAGGAATTTCAAATCCATTTATGTATGTGACATTGTAATCTGAAGTTGACTGGGCTTCTTTCCAATCATTGTTAATTCGAAGTTTAGTGGTGCTGAAAGTTATTTATCATACAGGGCTCTTCATCTTAGATTTGAAAAGGGGATGGTAGGTCTATCATTCTGTGATTTTGTGGGGACAAGGGATGAGAAAGATAGAATGGCAGAATATAGAAAGAAAGAGTGGCCTCGACGGTATAAGGTGAGTTATCATGCATCATAAGCTTTTCTGGTTTTAGTTGGAAACTAAAACAGGCATGGATGCATCATAAGCTTTTGGTGATTTATCATGCAGAATGGTTCCCATCTATGGCAACTGGCCCTGCAAAAACGGAAGGAAGGACGGTGCCCTCTTGAACCCGAGGAAGTAGCTGTGATTCTTCGGGCTATGGGATATCCTAAGGAAACTCAGATTTATGTAGCTTCTGGCCAGGTTTATGGTGGACAAAACCGAATAGCTCCACTAAAGAACATGTTCCCAAGCCTGGTAAGGCCTTTGATTCTGTTTCTTTGCTCCCCCTTCTCCATTGATGAAGTGACTAAACATGTTTTATGAAATCATTTCCATCTCTCTTAACTGCTCATACTTTGTCCCCAGCATATACATCCAATTGATGCTTTTAAGATGGAAAATTGTGTATAAATTCCACATGTATAATATTGCAGCCATGGGCAACCCCATCTCATTATGCCCTTGATTCAAAACCACGCACATCAGTTCCTCACTGATTGCCAGAGATAAAAAAAGGAAGAATGTTTTCCAGTTACTGAAATATCCAGGCCTGCTTGAATACAAATGCTTAGTAGTGTATTTCTATGTGTGTTACCATTGGAGAAGAGAATTTCATTTTTCATTGGGATGGGAAGCTGAATGGTTTTGCATGCTCAATGTTTAGGATATTGAGAAAACAAAGCACCCATAGCTGTGATCGTTGGCTTAATTTTTGTAGTTGTGTTTTTTGTGAATGCCTAGCCTGTGAGAGGACCCTTTCAAAGTGAATTTTCTCTGTGATCGTTGGCTTAATTTTTGTAGTTGCGTTTTTTGTGAATGCCTAGCCTGTGAGAGGACCCTTTCAAAGTGAATTTTCTTATAAAAAGTTTGATGTTTTAACCTCATATATGACTCCAAGGTTTTCTGACAGGTAACAAAGGAAGAGCTGGCAACCAAAGAAGAGTTGGATGGATTCAGGAAGCATGTGACAAGCTTGGCAGCCCTTGACTTCCTGGTTTGCCTCAAGTCTGATGTGTTTGTGATGACCCATGGAGGCAACTTTGCTAAATTGATTATTGGGGCCCGTAGATACATGGGTCATCGTCATAAATCCATAAAACCAGACAAGGGGCTAATGTCCAAATCTTTTGGAGACCCGTACATGGGCTGGGCGACTTTTGTAGAGGATGTGGTTGTCACTCACCAGACACGAACTGGATTGCCAGAGGAGACTTTCCCTAATTATGACCTCTGGGAAAACCCTCTGACTCCTTGTATGTGTAGAGCCTGACTGCGTATCGTTTTGGATGCATCACGGAGAGTTCATTTTCAGGAGCATGTCCTGAAAGAGCCAAAACCAAGCGGCTTAAAGGTAAGAATATGGGAAGAACTAGAGGAATATGATCTGCACAAATAGGTGCTGGCTAGCTGTACCAGGAATCGGGCATGTGGTTGGATGACTCAAGCCTTTTTGCAGGCACTCAGCAGTTTAGTCTCCAGGACAAAAAAGATGAGCAGGTGTGCCAAAGACTGGAGACATTTTTTTCTTTTCTTTTTGGTCTATTTATTTATTGTAATTGCAAGTTAAAATTTGTAAGTTGATAGCTAATGCTTATGGAAATATCGAAGGAAATAGAGAAGACAAGGTACTGGTATCCCTGTGAAGAATGCTCTACTATCGGTACTATCGGGTGTTTGAGAAATATATTAAAATAATTTTTTAAAAATATATTAATTTTTTTTTATTTTTAAAAATTATTTTTGATATTAATAAATTAAAATGATATGAAAATATTAAAAAAAATATTAATTTGAAGTTAAAAAAATAAAATTTTTTGTTTTTGTTTTAAATATGTTTGAAATGTAAAAACTGGAATGGAAGGATAGGCTAGTTGTTGAGTTGGTATTTGAAAGGGATGTTTTCTAAAATATTTTTTAATTAAAATAATATTTTTATATTTTTAAAATTTTATTTTTAAGATAGTATAGGAAATAATATAAAAATATTAATTTTTTAAAAAATATTTTTAAAACAAAAAATGAAGCTATTAATAAGATTAACTATTACCTAATTTTTTATATATATATAAAAAAAAAACAGTAGAGGTTGACAGATTTTAATAACAGACAGGAGAAGTGACTCAAATTTTGACACTTCACTTGTTTCTTCTTATCAACTAAACCAGACAACGCCGTCTAATTTTTAATCTTCTTAAAATATACTAGAACTTATGATTCCGTCAAGTAGAGTAGAAAAAGACACGAGGGAGGATTTCAATTCCCGATACCCAACACGCTACCATCACCGGCAAATTAAATAAGAAAAAAAATAGATTATCCTCCCGTCCATTATGAAAATTAAGTACTAACCGTCCTTTGAAAAACCTGATGGTGCATTTGCATTTCATTGATCATCAAGAAGAGCTGAGAACTCGGGATTATGGCTATCCTACCACGCACCTCTCTGTCTCTCTTCTTCTTCTTCAGTTTCTCTCTTTACAGGTGCTTTTCTGTCTCTCTCTTTCTCATAATTGCTTATCAATCAACCATCGTGAACAACCTAGAACCTGAAAATTCTCCTTCCTTTATATAAATTTTTAAACTCTTTGTGTGAATTGCCAGATTCTATATAGAAACTTGTTTGAGTAAATTTCCCTTTTCTGGCTTTGAAATTTCTGATATATTACTGCCATCTAGCTTGGTTTACCAAAGTTTAAATTTACTATATTGTTGTGTCTTTGACAACTCTCTTGTACTTGCTAGATGTTTTTTTTTCATGAGGTTACCAAATCACACACACACACACACCCCACTCTCTTTCCAAATATGTATGTGTGTGTGTGTGTTTGTGTGTGTGAATTCCTTGTATTTTGTATTTAGTTTCCGTATATTTGTATTTAATTATGGTATATACGAATGATTTCTATAGATGGTATGATGCCAAGATGCATTTGTAGCCCAGGGTATGTTTACTATATAGTGAACGCCTTCTCTCCCTGTCCTAGATAGTTAGGCAGAAGGGTTGTGTTTGGACTTCAGTATACTAAAACAATGACGACCCTACTGCTGAGCTCTCTGTTCTCTTCATGTTTGGTTCCTTCGGTTTTTATTTTCACAGGTGCTTCTCTTTCTACGTTTCTTCTATTCACTGCTGTTATAACTAACATAGGAGATATTCTGATAGAATTCCAGAGTTTGTTGTAAACTTCCTTCGCTGGTTTTGAAATAAGAAAACCCTTTTTACATCTGATTATTGGAAGCAAGGCAAGTACTTTCGAAGTTGCTGACTAAACAATGCAATTACATTGTTAAATTTTGGTACATAGATGTCCATATTGAATTGAAGAACTCATAATTATGTTTCATTTTGTCTATCTCATAAATGTTCCAACTGTTCTGAAGGTTTTCTTGACTAAATCTGTGAACTTAATTCATACAAAACACATGTTAGGGTATCATCTCAACCTGAGCGGGCTAGCTTTCCACCTCGAGGTTGGAACTCTTATGATTCCTTTTGCTGGATTGTTTCTGAAGAAGACTTCCTGCAAAGTGCCGAAATCATCTCTCATCGTCTAAAGCCTTATGGGTATGAGGTATGAATATGGTTGATGACTACAATCAACTTTTTTAATTACTTGATCAGTATGAGAATGGGAAAGTTTACTGACATGGAGGTTGTCTTTTATCTGTTCAAATTCATGTAGTATGCAGTGGTAGATTACCTCTGGTATAGGAGAGATGTTCCAGGTGCTTCAACAGATTCTCGTGGATTTGATGTAATTGATGGATGGGGGAGGTTGATCCCTGATCCAGTCAGATGGCCCTCATCCAAGGGGGGTAGAGGGTTCACAGAAATAGCCAAGAAAGTTCACGGTATGGGTTTGAAGTTTGGGATTCACATTATGAGAGGATTAAGTAGACAGGCATATGATGCGAACACCCCTATCTTGGATACTACCAAGGTAAGTTTGGGATTCACGTTATGAGAGGATTAAGTAGACAGGCATAAGAATATATGATGTGAACACCCTCATTTTGGATACTGCCAAGGTATTGCTCCTTGTTATCAATGAGGATTCATTCTTCTCTCTTCTCTCTTTTCTATTTTCCCCCCCTCAGGAAAAATTTTTCTTCTTGTTTCCTTCACAAGCTCAGATTGCACAGTCCTGCAAAATCTATCATCATAAAAAGTAGACTGGTCAGGTGAAAGGTGAAATGTAAGACATAATGCTAAAATTCAATTTCTATTAGGGAGGTGCTTATGAAGAGTCTGGACGACGATGGCGGGCAAAAGATATAGGGATCAAGGAGAGGTCTTGTGCCTGGATGCCACATGGTTTCATGAGTGTAAATACTAAGTTGGGAGCAGGAAGAGCCTTCTTGAGGTCACTTTATGAACAGTATGCCGAGTGGGGTGTTGATTTTGGTAATTAGTAATTAACTGAAATCTGCATTTTTCCATCTTTCCCAACACATTAACAGGTCTATGAATCCAACAGGGTGCATCTCAAGTCTCAACATTCTCTAGAGAATGAATTTTCTCTTTCACTTCACTTATTAAGAATGGTAAAATAATTTGTCAAAGCAGCATTGCAGCTTTCGAGAACCGTTTGCATTGTTGGAAGCATGAATGAAGTATTGTTCTGTAATAATGTAGGAAATATATGTTGAAGGTCTTGGAAGGACCCAATAGTAACAATGCAATGAGTCAAATAGAGCTTTGACCTCTTCAAGCATCCTAAGCTTGAACTAGGCTTAGGTCAAGCTTCTTATGGTTTATTTGAAAAAAATCCTCCAAAATTAATCTTGAGCTCAAGGTTGTTAACTCAACAAAGAAATGGAAGTACAAATTCTAGATACACAAGTCATATTGACAAAACTATTACCAAACCTATAGCTGTATAGATATAGATTATTATGGAAAGAAATTACAAAAAATAATTTATTTCTGAAAAGATTGACCTCTATAGCTTTATTTTTAGGATGCTTAGTTGCCCTGTTTGTGCTGAATGTGTTTGTACGTTTAAAATCAAGTTAATCTGTTATGGAGTTGAGCTTAGAACTGGTAACGGACAATTTGCTTGGTTTTCTGCCCTAAAATCTAAATCAAGTCAGAAATTAAAAGTTTTGACTGGCATTTATTACAAAATTGTGAATTCCGTCCAATTCAGTCTTCCCTCCTGTTATTTATACCTCTAGGATTTCTGAGTGGCTTCACGTCAGTCTCTCTATTTTAATAATTTTTATATTCTTTGCTTCTCTTTTATTTGCAGTGAAGCATGATTGTGTATTCGGTGATGACTTGGATGTAGATGAAATAACGTTTGTGTCAGAGGTATACAGCATTTTTGGTGCATAAATTTTACCTCTTCAATCTTTTCTGAATAGTGATGGTGATATATGAAGAGCACTTGTTTAGGTTCTGCAAAAGCTTGATCGTCCCATGCTGTATTCTTTGTCTCCTGGAACCAGCGCGTCACCAACCATAGCAAAAGATATAAGTGGATTGGTAAACATGTACAGGGTCACTGGGGATGATTGGGATACATGGGGAGACGTTGCAGCTCATTTTGATGTTGCAAGGTGGATCTAAGTTTTCATGCAAAATAAGAGCTTAAAATTCAAATTACATGTAGATTGCCCTCTCTAATTGGTGTTTTTCTTCTATTCTTCCATTTTTTTGATGTGATGTCTTGTTCTTCTGCTTCAGGGACTTCGCTGCTGCTAATAAGATTGGTGCCAAGGGCTTGCTGGGGAGGTCATGGCCTGACTTAGATATGCTACCCTTGGGATGGCTTACAGATCCAGGTGAAAAGTTAGCAGATTCTTCTTTTTAATTCTAGCACTTTTTAAATGAAGCAATGGAACGCTTGCTGTTACATGGTGGTAGCAAAATAGCATAGCTTGCATAGGTCCAGGCACTTGAGTGTTGATCATGTTAACTAACAGTAACAAAAACACATCCTAGTAACAACTTCATTGAAAAGTAATGCATCTGGACCAGTTTTTACCTTGGGTCTAGGGGTTTGCAACTTAAATTGCAGAGTATTCATGATTAACTTGAAAGTGTTTAAAAAGTTCCACTAAAAAGAACAAAAATTTGAATAATCACATTGCTTTTCTGCATCCTAGGTTCTAACAGGGGACCATACAGAATGTGCAACCTTAATCTAGATGAACAAAAAACTCAGGTATGTATATGCAACTCTAAATGTGTGTCAGTCCAATGTAATAAATAAGCTTTTTTTATTGATGACTTGATACAAGTTTTTTCTTTGCAGATGACTTTGTGGGCAATGGTCAGATCCCCTCTCATGTTTGGAGGAGATGTTAGAAAGCTTGATGAGACCACATACAGTTTGATCACGAATCCCTTTGTTCTGGAAATAAATTCTTTTAGCATGAACAATATGGAGGCATGTGAAACAATGTTTTTTTTAGAGGCCTTTGGAATATTAACTGATTTTTTTCCTGATATATCATCACATTGCACATGCAGTTTCCTTATGTTACTGGTACGAAGGGTTCTATACATAAGACCATGGCTCTCAGCCAACTATCAAGAAAATGTTTGAAGGAAGTTGTATCACGTACACGATTTCTGGGTCTCACTAGCTGCAATAATCCCAAAGTTAATGGATGGTTAGTTGAAGCTCTTGACGATCTTGACCAGATATGCTGGAAAGAGAACGTGCGAAGCCACGAACCTTTATGCCTATACAAGCGAAAACCTCTTTTGGCTTCGTAATCTCTTTTACCCTCCTTAGTTGTTCCAAACAACAGACTATTATTATGACATCCTCTGATGCTGTGAATGGAAATGTAGTGATGAACAGTTAATTTACAATCAAGGAGAGCTCCATTTATTAGCCAGTGATGGAATGGAGTTTTGCTTGGATGCTTCTTCAAGACAGAAGCGTACTTCAAAAGAACTAAAGAGCAGTTCCTTCTCCCCCTGCAGATCAGATGCCAATCAGGTATCTCTTCATTCACAATTCCCTAATTTCTAACGAAGGCACAGGAGCTAGTTTCCTGTACAATTTTAGTGGAACACAGAGAAGACAAATGTCACTTTCTTGCAGAATCATGTATAAATTGAACGCAAACAATTAACAAATACATAAAGTAGGAAACTATAACTGTCTGATTGTTGAAGCTCCAAATTATATTGTCATTATTTAATTAATGGTTATAATTATCATCATATGAGTGATACTTGAAGGCACAGGAGCTAGTTTCCTGTAAAATTTTAGTGGAAAACAGAGAAGACAGATGTCACTTTCTTGTAGAATCATGTATAAATTGACAGTAAACAATTAACAAATACATAAAGCAGGAAACTATAACTGTCTGATTGTTGAAGCTCCAAATTATAATGTCATTATTTAATTAATGGTTTTGCCAGAATGGTTATAATTATCATTATATGAGTGATACTTGAAAGCAAACTCTCAATTTCAACAGATGTGGGAGTTAAACAATAATGGATCCCTTATCAGCAGCTATTCTGGTCTGTGTGCAACTGTGAACTCAATTGACGGTAATATGCTAGAAGTTCAAGCTGATTTTCTACATGTTCATTAAGGGCCACTCGATGATTTTTCCTTGCCATGTTAATATATATGCAGCTAAAGTTGGTAACAGTGGAGTTCGCTCTTGGATTGCCACTGGAAGAAAAGGTTTGATGCCCTCCAAACTCTCGATAAATTTGGTTTCAATGTCACCATTCCTTGGCAGTATTTTTAAAAGAACCCAGAGAAGTTTGTGGTTTAATGAGAAACTTGATCCCTAGGATGATTTTCCATTTCTTGATGAGTGCGTTCCAATTTTTGTTGAAGTTTTGGCAGAGGTGAGACTCAAACAAGAGACCTCAACCTTCTTGCCTACGCAAGAGTACCACTGAGCTACATGCTTACTGGTTACCCCCAAGATGATTATGATCCCTTGGTGAAGGGAAGCTATTTAAATCGAACTGTTATGTTTTTCCATGTATCTGGGGTGGAAAATAGTCTGCTCAATATCAATATTCATGCCTTCATTTATTATTGTTGTCGGGCGTATATGTTTATTTTATAAGTTCCAAATTGCCTCATTCAAAAAGGAACGATCTTCTCCTCTTAGCTGCCAACTTGTTTGTCTAGTATGGCACTCTGGTAGCGTCTAACCATACCTATGAATTATGATTGATAATTAGCATGCCTACAGTCATTGATCTGAAAACTCTTAGGGCATACTGCATATGTATCTATTTCTCTTAATACATCAATGCCTTCGCCTTTCTGTTTACTCAGGAGAAATTTATGTCGCACTTTTCAATCTGAACTCGGTGAAGACAGTAATATCAGCGAAGACATCAGACATGGCTAAGGTACTTCCTGGGAGAAACTTTAATGGGACATCATGCCACGGCAGAGAAGTTTGGAGTGGAAAAGATTTTGGAAAAATAGAAGATTTAATATCAATGGAGGTAGAGGTGCATGGCTGTGCATTGTTCGTCGTCAACTGTCGCTAGTGTAAACCGACACGGCAGAGTTTGTTTCCTTGCCATCCCTTTCTTTTCCGTTTCTTCTTCACTCTCTGTTATTGTATGAGCGAAAAGAAGAGGTGGCTGTTGTGTCAAACGCAATGAAGTTAAGTTCCATTTAAGTTGGAGCAGCCAAAATTTGATAACTGTTTTTTTTATATATATTAAAATAATATTTTTTTTATTTTAAAAAAATTGCATTTCAAAACAATCAAAAAGATATAAAAAATAATTTAAAAAAAATAAAATTTTAGAGAAACAAACGCTTTCCAAAGACTAAGAGCGTGTTTGGCAGTGTGGTTGCGGGTGTTTTTCAAATAACTTTTCGTGCCAAAATGCATGTCAATGATGTTTTTTTATTTTTTAAAAATTATTTTTGATATCAGCACATCAAAACGATTTAAAACGGTTTAAAATGTATAAGCTATATTAAATTTTAGTAAAACAAAAAAAAAATAAATTTTTTAAAAATGCAGCTGCACCCACGTTCCCTAATAAGAGGGTGTTTGGCAGTGTGGTAGTGGTTGCTTTTCAAATAGCTTTTCGTGTCGAAATACATGTCAATGATGTTTTTTTATTTTTTAAAAATCATTTTTGACATCAGCACATCAAAACGATCCAAAAAGTACAAACTGCACTCAATTTTAGCAAAAAAAAAAAAATTGAAATTCGGTGAAAAGCAGGTTGAACCGGAGAACGAAACAGCCCCTAAATGTCATGTTGATTTGCCACTCTCCTTGTATCCTTCGATGGACTTTTAGACAGCAGAGAGCATACTTATAAATCCGATCCAAGCCGATCCGGGATGCTTTATTAAAAGTCAACAGACTTGACAGTCAATTGTTTTTTTCTTTTATTAACCCGGCCCAAGCCGATCCGGGTTGTTTTATTAACAGCTACACTGGGAAGGTTATGCAGGTAAATAACCATTAAAAAAGCATCAGGAGATGGTGCTTGCTCAGGGAGGGGGGCGTTTCTCGGAGTTTTGCTTTGGTTTTTAGATGTTTTGTAGAGGTATTTTTTTATTTTAAAAATATTAAATTACTTATTTTAGTGTTTTTTTTATTTTAATGTGTTAGTATTAAAAATAAAAAATTATTTAAATATATTATCGAAGTAAAAAAAAAAAATCAAGGAGTTTGTTGATAGAATTTTTTGAACGAGAAAGAAACAAACGAAAAAATATGCACTGACAAATGAAAGAGAAAAGGATAATGGTGGGTGGAGAGGTGATGGTTGCTTAGGTGTGTATTTTTTATGAGTTTTTTTTTAAAATATTTTTAAGTTTTTTTAAAAATATTAAAATAATATTTTTAGTTGTTTTTTTATATTTTTAATATACCAATGTTAAAAATAAAATAAAAATATTATTTTAATATATTTTTAATTAAAAAATATTTTTTAAAATACTATAAATTACAATACTAAATATTTTAAAAATTATTA
>Ga0307517_10007874_pt1 | contig 15416 bp, 17 predicted proteins | sample 23_EM_MG_FD_194515 | JGI IMG/M metagenome (GOLD analysis project Ga0307517, IMG submission 194515) | Populus trichocarpa ectomycorrhiza microbial communities from riparian zone in the Pacific Northwest, United States - 23_EM | ecosystem: Host-associated > Plants > Roots > Unclassified | place...
TGTGATCCCCAGCGGGAGAAGCAGAGGACTGGTCACGTGAGCCACGTGGTCAGCACAGCGAGAGTTTGAACATCTCGTTTTGTTTTTCTGTCATCCTGACTGATCGAGCGAAGGAGAGCGAGGACTTGGGTTTATCAGCCTGTCCTGCTTGCCCTCCAACCCACCACCAGCCCTGTTCTCCAGATCCACCCTCCTCCTCAGAAGGACAATCCTTTCTTCCCTCCCCGCCGCATCAGCTTTCAAGTTACATAATCAGATGGCCCCAGTCACCGGGAGAAACGAGAGGAGCTCAAAGATGCACTCCAGAGTCGTGCGTTTTACCTGCTGGATCCTCTATTCGATCTGCCCGCCCATTTTATGCCGTTTCTCTTCAGGTTGTTATCGGTTCTGGACCTGCAGGACATACCGCTGCCATCTACTTGGCCCGGGCAAATCTCAAACCTGTCCTCTTCGAGGGTTTCATGGCCAACGGCTTCGCTGCTGGTGGGCAACTGACCACAACCACAGATGGTACGCGTGCCGCAATTCACACACCTCCGCTTTTGTTAATCCTTGTCTCCGACCGTCCCCGACGTTTCTGATGACCCGTAGTCGAGAACTTTCCTGGTTTCCCGGGCGGAATCCTCGGTCCGGAACTTATGGACAAGTTCCGCGCACAATCTCTTCGGTTCGGCACGACCATCATCACCGAAACCGTTTCGCGTATCGACCTTTCCGCTCGTCCGTTCCGATACTGGCGTGAGGGTCAGGAAGACCAGGAGGCTGAAACTACCGACGCCGTAATCATCGCTACTGGTGCCAGTGCGAAGCGCTTGGGTCTCAAGGGCGAAGATATCTATTGGCAAAGCGGCATCAGTGCATGCGCCGTCTGTGACGGTGCGGTTCCCATCTTCAGGAACAAACCCTTGGCAGTTATCGGCGGTGGTGATTCCGCTGCCGAAGAGGCTACGTGTGAGTCGCCACGCATATAACACTCTTCCAAGCACCTCACGACCGTCTCTCACCCGTAGACCTCACCAAGTACGGATCACACGTCTACGTTCTTGTTAGGAGGAGTGAACTTAGGGCCTCAAAGATCATGGCCAAACGCCTTATGAACAACCCCAAGATCGTAAGTCGACCCCTCCGCCTCGTATCCCGTATCCTCATCAATGCTTCCCCGATCCACAACAACAACAACAACAACAACAACAACCCGTGTCTCGCATGATCTTTCCCTCCCAGACCATCCTTTGGAACACCGTCGCAGTTGAATGTCAAGGTGACGGCGATCTCCTCAACAATCTCCGCATCAAGAGCGTGCAAAGCGGTGAGGAGAAGGATCTTCCGGTCTCTGGTCTCTTCTACGCTATTGGCCATGAACCCGCCACCGCCATCGTGCGCAACCAGCTTCAAGTCGATGCCGACGGATACATCTTGACTGTACCCGGAACGACACAGACGAGCGTCAGGGGAGTGTTCGCTGCCGGAGACGTGCAGGATAAAAAGTACAGGCAGGCGATCACGAGTGCTGGAAGCGGCTGCATGGCTGCCCTTGAAGTCGAAAAGATGCTGGCGGAGGAGGAGGAGGGTGTCGAATAGTCAATTCCCCGGGTTGTGCAATACCCTTCCCCCTGCAGAGCGGTGATTATCTTGGGTTTCCTTGCTGAAGCTAATAGTTCGTTCATGGGAATGACAAGTTCTGTGGTACCTAAGCCTAGGAACATGTAAAATACCTTGGATGAGGGCCTAAAGCATATACCCACGAGGCAAACACTACGGCAAGGAAGCGAAACTTCACGTCGAGTTATTTAATCTGACGAGGTTAGATCCCATCGCTTTCGCAGCAGGTGGTAAATACGTCGCGACGACCAAACCGAATAAAAAAGCCAGTAGAACGAATTTGACTTCTTCAGCGTTCTTCAGGAAACCCGCCTTGAGTGACCAAACAGGGTCCGCGGGTTCACATCCGGAGTTGCACTCCTTCTCTTTCTGCCCCTTTTTGACCTTGGAAAGCGTCGAGGGCTGGGTGATCGGTTGTAGTCTCTCCTTGACAACCGACGTCAAGGGAGCCCTGAAGGCAACTTGTAATCCGGGAAGGCCGTCCAGAGACTTCTGATTCATCAGTGCCTGATAATATCGAATGCCCTTTTCAGGATACTCGTCTTCTTTGACTTGCGACGGTCCACCCTTCTTCATCTCGTAATCGAAATCCCGGTTTTGAGTTTGCACCGCCCATCGTGGGTGGGTCGTTCGTTGAGCCTGGAATTCGTAAAGCGGGACTCCCCATCCGCATGACTGTAGAGGGGGGTGGAGGTATGAGAAGAAGTTGGAGGCGCGGGGTTAGCCGATGTTCTTTGTATAGAGTTTTTTGGTAGAGACGGAAGAAGGACGGATAGGCTTACCGTGCCAACTTTCCAAACGTGGACGAGAATGACCGACCGTGAACTTGGTTGGCGAGCTGCTGGGTCGATTAAGGTGGCGTATTCGGGTGTACCAAATTCATGTACGGTGGCTAGGAAGAAATCCTTGTGAGTAACTTGACGATCGGGGAGTGGGGATGGATAAGGCCAGACCTCGGCCGAATAAACGAACGATCCTCGGGGGTCCATTCAGCGCACAGAAGAGGAGCGTTATCCGTCCGTTTTCGCGTACGTGAGAGACGGTCTCGATGCCTGTACCCCCTCACGATGAGCATCCCAGGCTTCAGGGTGACCCAAGTGGAGGACACACCGCTGCCCATCAAATCCTCATACCAAACCTCATTAGCGTTATTCACCCGGAAGCTACCCTTCAATCCTTTCGGCGACAGATTCACATGGCCGTCCTTCGATAACGGGGCGGATGCTACCCAGAAGACATGTTGGTCGAGCAGCCAGGGGATGATATGGTCGGGGATGGACTCGAAGAACTCGGGCATGGATAACGACGGGGAAGGAGTTGCGTGAGTGGTTCGTGGGGTGGGTGACGCAACGGAGAGAATAGAGATAAGGGAGGGGCGGAGCGATGATGGTGGTGTAAATCCTGCGTTCCTTTTGCCAACCTGCCTCCTCGGTCCGTAATGACGGTGGCCAATCGTGTTCGATGGCCCATAGCTGAGGTGGGGTGGGAAGGGGTTGCAGTAGCACACCGGGTTTCCTCGAGAAACGGCATGGCTGTCACCGTAGCTGGCTAGCAGATCAGGAGGCCGGGCGGCTTGTCGATCGTGGATCTGGGATCAGTGAGCGCGGGCGGTCCGGTACATCCGCATATCCTGTACGCTTGGCTCGAAGAAACCTCTTGGTCCGACCGTGCACGATGGGCCCTTCTCGAGCCACCTACCAGCGCCACCTCTCTGCGGTACATAACACCCTCTGCCTAACGTACTCTCCCGCGACAACCCCCGCCCACCCCGAGACCTCACCGACCAAATTGTCCCCCCGGTCAGTACCCCGGTTCGGTCCCATCACCTATACCGTTGGATGTCGACCCTTTCGCGGGGTTCTCATTGCGGTCAAGATCGCATCGAGCTCCCTCCTCCTCTGAACTTGAGGTTGGATTCGAGCTTGGGCTTCTCCCCCCCCCTTTTCTCGTGGTGAATTTCAAGCGAATCTCGTGGGAACTCGGCGTACCTGAACTGTCGAGGCTGTTTAGCCGCCTTGGCGACTACACCCCTCCAGTTTCTTCGTCAAGAGACCAAGTCGTTATATTCGGAGGGGAGTCGGATCTTGAGGAACTCCGCCGCCAGTTTCCTGCTGGGTTAAACCTGGAAGGAAGGCTCGCAGAGCGTATCAAAAATAATTTGTCGAGACTTAAGGATACTTAGTGTTGAATCCCAAAACTTCTAACGTCGCCTCGGAGACTAGGGTGTTCCAAACTCATAGAATTCAGCGGGGCGATCGCCATCCCGTTGCTTTACGTGTCACCTGTACGATACTACTTCACGGTCAGTTGATTTCTCAGATACGAAGACGTGAAGGACAAACTGACTATTTACAGAATTCCGAGAGAAATTGGTCTCAACTTCCTGGTAATCGCGTAGCGTGCCATCGGAGAACGATGGCCCATTAAGCGTGATGGTAGGACCCCGGTACGCGATCGTCCATGAGGACCGCGAACCAATAAACACTGAACTACCAGACTGTTCCTACTCACAGCCATTGCGCGGTGGATCGAGGAGACCTCGTGCAAGGAGGGTTGAGTTTCATCGACCCTGGCTCTGGGTATGTGGGTATTTATTCAGACGAGCGGTCGGAACATGTCACGATGTCAATCCTTTGCCGAAGTCCACCATCTCACTTATGGGCGTTAGACATCAGCTCGTTCATGTATATAAACGGCTCCGTCATGACGTGGAATTCGTCCACCCTTACTCCTCCGCCTTGCACGATGTCTCCCTCCAGCTCCTCGACTCTACCAAGCGACCACCAGCAAAACAATGGTCGCCCCTTGGTTCCTGCTCCCGCAGCTAGAGGGCTAGACGCCTCCGACGTCGCAAAGAAACCGCGACGTATTTACGGATCTCGAAAGGCTTCCCATATCCTCGATATCATCGTGGTCGGCTGCGGTCTAGGTGGCTTGGGTGCTGCGTTTTGTCTCTCGCAAGCCGGCCACCGCGTGACCATCGTCGAATCCTCTCGCGAGATTGGGGAAGTCGGTGCGGGCATCCAAGTCAGCCCTAATTCGAGCCGGCTCCTTCAGAGGTGGGGCTTGGGAAAGCATTTAAAAGATATCTCCGTGGAACCAGAAGCCATAGTGTTCAGGAGGTACGACACCGGCGAACTCATTGGGTTTACGAAGTGGGGAGAGGCCATGAAAGAGGATTACGGCGCACCGTATTACACCATCCACCGTGCCGACCTTCACAAACTCCTCTACGATATTGTTGCCCCGCACGTCACCATCCTACTGAATTCGGCCGTCGTTGGATGCGACCCAGATCCAGTGTCACCTTCGGTCACCCTCAAGTCCGGAAAGGTCATGAAGGCGGATTTGATTGTCGGGGCGGATGGGGTGAAGAGTTACATTCAGCAGGTTGTGTCGGGGAAACCGATACCGGCCCGGCCAACGGGAGACGCAGCTTATCGGCTGACCATACCTGCCTCGCGGATGACGCAGGACCCAGAGTTACGAGAGTTCATTGAACGCCCGGAGATGGTTGGATGGTTGGGACCAGAGAGACACATCATGGCATATCCCGTCGTGCGCTAAGATGCTTCCTTTCGAAGTTTCGACCCGAATATGCTAACCATATGAGCCCTTTGTATAGAGGAGAAACGAAGAGTATAATGTCGTTCTATTGTACCCAGACGACGGGACGATAGAATCCTTAACTGCAGAGGGAAGCGCGGATGAGATGAGGCAAGATTTTAGTGATTTCGAGCCAAGGTGAGAATATTCCTCGCATTCCAGGATAATTTTACTCAATGTTCCCGGATAGAATTCGCAAAATGCTCGGATTCGTTCAGTCGACTCTCAAATGGCGCATGATTGACCGGGAGCCTCTTGATAAATGGATTCACGACTCTGGACGCGTGATTCTTTTAGGAGATGCGTGCCATCCGATGCTGGTAAGATTTACCGCGGATTTATTCTTAGAAGTGATTGTTCACATTCCTCCTTCCTAGCCATACAGAGCGCAAGGTGCCGCAATGGCGATTGAAGATGGGGCCGTGCTTGGAAACCTCCTCTCGCGAATATCCCACATTTCTCAATTGAAGCCTCTACTTGAGGCCTACCAGGATCTCCGACTTGGCCGCACCGCGGAGGTGCAAGGATCCTCGCAACTTAACCGGCACATCTTCCACCTTCCAGACGGGCCGGAACAGAGAGCACGAGATGACAACATGCGGAGGGCAATTGCCTTGGAACTCTCTGGTAATCCGGAGGCGTTGTGGCGCGAATCGGCTGGGAATCAGAACCAGTGGGCGGATAAGACAAAATCCAGTATTCTGTTTGGATACGATGCGGATGATGAGGTGGATAAGTGGTGGGCGGCTCATGGAAGGGAGCTGGAGGTGTTTGTAAGATCGAAGCTGTAAGTTTTGTGACGGTCGCTAGGGGAAGCACTTGGGGGTTTGTTTGCTTGTGTGTGTGTGTACTAGCAGCAACTCGTGATACAATACGTGTCCTTGAAAACCCATGACCTGTGAACGGGAACAACTTTATTCGACCGCCGCCGTAAGCGGAGGGTGAATAATCAATGCATCAGATTTTGTTTTGGATTTCTTTTAGATGAGCGATCGTGGGAAACGCTCCCCGGCTGGACCGCCACCATGGCCTACCAGAATTCCCCAGACCCCGGTCCCTTTCGGCTCCCTTCCAGGGGCCGCCATGCCGTGGCCACCGCGACCCGCCAATATGGTCTCCGCGAGTCTGAAATATGGTTGTGGTGGGAACCCACGTAGATTCTCCGTCGGGGGCCGCTCTCGTGTTTTGGACACCTCTCCTCGTTTCTTCTTCCACCTTGGGCTATTCTCGCTCGACCCGCTGGAATTGTACCAAAGTCGTCTCGGAGAGGTTACACCCGTTGTACGGTGGAAGTCCCTTCTTAATGCAACAAGGTGACTGTTATTGAACTCCTGTCACTCACTGCACGTGTTCACGGCAGCTGCGAACGCTCTCCACTCGCCTAAGTACCCGCGATCTCGATCTCACTTCTCTTGGAGTCACGGGGGCTGCGCGAGGTGGCCCGCGAGTCTGAAACAGACGGTTTTAGTTCGGTTCATGTGGGTTGTCGGAGCCACAAGGGCGTGGTTCAGCTGTCACTGAAGGGCGGGTACATCATTTCTGTTCCGTTCCTCATCGGTCGCTCACTGATGGGAGGTATTTGTTATATTGGCAAAAACATCTGCCCGGTAGGCCTCAGGGTAAGTTCGAACGTCTCTGCGTGAGCGATAAAGCCCAGCCTATGCACCGCCGATGATCCCAACGATACCAGATACCCCAATTATATCGGGGTGAGCCGCAGAAAGTGGCACGAGGGCTATGTACCATCGGGCTTTGTATACAGCCAAAACAGATCGGACAGAGATCGCTAAACTGTACACAGCGGCTGCCTGTGGGAACGGGAAACCACATTCAATGGACCCTGTGCGGGGGGTTCTTTGCTCCTGTTTGAAGAAGAAGCGATAGCTTCGAGCACAATATCAAATTTCTCCCTCGTCGGAACGAACTCGTATTTTCGCTTAGAAATGCGTGGGGTGCCTGTTGACGATCCTTCCGTAATCAGGCCCAAATCCCTCCATTTTGACCAGAGACAGGCCATTTAGAGGGCTGAGGAGTGTAAGAGGACAGACAAGAGATCCGGGGGCAGACCCTTCGTCATTCGTCCGTCGGACCAGCCGTATCATTGATACCCTTCTTAACCTTGATGACGCAGAACAATCACCATATTAGCTACATCGGGTGACTACCCACAACGCTAGAGAGGATCATATCCGTAGAGGGGTGCCAACAGTCGGGGTTTGCACTATCGACGACCCGACAGAGCGGCCGAGTGGACCTCTGTTTTCCTCATTCAAATTCGTCGAATATCGATATACAACCTTATGGATGGTCACGCATTGGATGCTTGCGTTTCCAAAGCAGCTACTATCGAAAATGCCCAAATCAACCAACTCTGCACACCTTCCAGAGTCACCTCAATTCAGGTGACAAACAAGCTAGGCGGTTCCGAAACCATTGACTGCCTGGACAAAAGGTTTCTGCGACCAGGAGCAGAATTTTGCCGCCTCCACGCCCATCATGTGAGTTCTCTGAGCTCACGTTGGAAACCGTATTGTATACACCTTACCAACCTGCGGGACTCTGACCGTCATTGAAAGCTCGCACCTGCAACGCCGCAGTTTTGACGGATCGAAGATTTGCCCACGGGTTTCGCCGAAGCGTCGAATCGGGTTCAATCCCGAGAAGCCTTCCGCAGCTCCTTCGTACGAGTACTGTATCAAACCTGTTGAAATTGTTGACACATCGGGGTTACTCCACCGAACGAGCTGCAACGGATCTCGCGGGCCCCGGACCGGATGTCACGTCGGGCCGGGGTAGGGACAGAAATGTAAATCCACTCTGGACCAAGGCACATTTACGATGAGAAGGACGTGAACGGCGACGATCAACCACGTGGGGTTCCAAGACCACCCCAAATTGTGTGCCTGGAGAGTTATTATCGGCGGGATACATTGGATTGTCTGGCGGAGAGACCTAATATGACTTTCTCAGTCACAATGACGCGATCCAATGTATTGAGCCTGATGCCGTAGGTTGGGAAAGAAGGCAAAGATACCTTTTGCGTCGTATCAGGTGCGCCAGGCATCTGTGGAGCTGCTGGGAAAACGGCAACGCGTCGCGCGCCCACGCCACGAAAGCTATCCAGACAGTAAGACCTTACCCACATGAGACCTTCAGAGCTCACGTTCCTGTAAACATCATACATGACGTCGCGGGTGGGAGACGCTGCGGATTTTCGTGATCGCGGCCGATCCCTGGAGTGACCGATCTTCCGAGACCCAAGCGCGGACGAGAAATTGGAAGAGTTGGAAGCACCTGATATACTATACACAATGGTAGTTTTGCTAGTAACTACAAATGGGGAATCGGGCGTGGTATCCTTAGATGTCTCGAATACATACTGTAGTGGGTATAAAAATAATTCTATGTACGTCATGGAAAAAGCGAAAGAAAGAAGAAAAAAAAGAAGAAAAAAAGAGAACCCCATTGGTAATGTTTGGTTCCGCCTGTCACCGCCCTTGACGGTACGAGAACAATGCGTGACAACCTGGAATGGAAGGAGGCGTCCAACAACTTGGTGGGGTAGTGTCTAGAAGATCGAATCAACGCGCCCGCGGGTCCCGAGCCTTGGCGTTGGGAACGGGAAGTGGTAAACTCGCGGCTGCCACTGGGTTGTCCCCACAATCTATAGCGCCGGCGCCGTCGAAGTCTCGGCCGGTGGGTGGTATCCACATCAAAAAGATGTACGCCACTCAGCGGAAATTATCTCTGCTCGTAAGGTACAGGTAATCCGAAAGCACGGTCGGCGGATGACGAACTGAAACACATCAGCGCTCAGGGCAAGCCGCAGTTCCGAGAAAGGAGATCAGAACGCACTGGAAGAAAATACACAACACCCCTGGTTATACCTCCCTCCAAATCACATCGGCCGGCCCGCCATGTTCTTCCTCGAGCACGCACCCGCCTGCACCATCATCCGACGCGGTAATCACGACGCGTTCGAAGTCACAGACGAAGACGACCCTCCTCACGGTACGGCAATAGAGCCGAAGTTCGTTCGTTATCGCCCTCAACGCTGGGAACGACATTGGAGGAGGGTTCCAGTCCGTGACCTCAACTTCGACGCATTCGATACGTGGGAGCCCCCTTAACAAACCGTAGAATCTCAGGCGCTAGAACGTAATAAGATAAGCACAGGAAGCGGAAGACGATAGGGGGGCCCAGACCTCTCGGCCATCAACTGGTAGCGCCAACGTTCCCAGATAACGCACGTTATCCATGGTTCGATTGGCAGATACGCAATGTCGTAGGAAGTTAAGAGAGCAGTCGGCACTGTAAGAAGAATCTCCCAAGTCTAGGGAAAGCAACGGGTGGGTGGAAAGCCGCAGGTTGACAAATAGAGTTGTCAACTCCCGACGCTTTTTCTCGACATCCGACGTCGCGAAACACGTCTTTACCCGAGTGATCGGCCGATGCGGAACGAGTGCCGAAACGGCATCAGTGGTGGGACACTCCAGGATGGATAGCTTGGGTAACGACCCCACCATGGGGACCGGTGACACTACGCGCCGAACAGGAGGAGGTGGGGGGGATAACGGAGGGGTAGGTTCGATGGGAGAGGCTTGCGAATCGGTGTCAGCTGGATATGGAAAATCCAGAATATACAAGTCCTCAAGTTCGTCCTGGCCGTTCAGAAAGTCGACGAGATGGTTATCCCAGGCCAAATCGCAGTGGAGCGTCCGAAGCTTGAACTGACACCCATCTAGAATCCAAGCGTGGTCGGAATTGCCAATAAAGTCAATGTGAATGGTGAGGTGCAATAGGCGATGAATTGATCGAAGTCCCGCTCCAACAGATCTCCAATACTCTTCTGGGAAATGGGATGATCCTTCTTCCTCGCTGGTGGCCTCGTCATTCCTAACGGCGATGGTAAGCGCCTCGACGTAACCTGCTACACGCGGTTGACCAGCCAGGATGTCGCAAAGGAAGGTCGTAGTGTCCATGCCTGAGAGGCAAAGTGTGTTGTAGAGAGAGCGCTCGGCGACGACCTGGAAGTCCTTGCACACCCGGGCCAGTGCACAGATGTCGCCCCTACTCCCAGCATGCCGCACGATCAAGTGTCGGGCCTCCATAGAAAGGGCCATGCCGGAATTCCTACGTCCATGTTATCAGTTCGTGTCAACCCCGAGACAGGTGGGTGGCTCCGCACCGTACAACCGGAACGGAAACGAGGTGTCTTGGCCGGAGGGAAGGTACGACGGAATGGTCGACGTTGCGACACTCGGAGGTGGGGGTATGGGCCAGAGGGGACCAGCGCGTAATCTGTGGCTGAATCATCGACCTTGAGACGGAAGGGAGGGCCGGAGGATCCAGTCAGGATTTAAGGGAAAGCATCTAGAAGGTGATTACAAAGAGGTTGAAGGGTGAATTAGAGGTCTGTAACGCCAGTCGCCGTGGTGTGTTATCGGAGGGAAAATAGGCGACCTGCATTTGAAGTTTTGGATGGGAATCAAAGACTCATGATCAGGCACCCGTAACTGCTTGTGGTATCGTCCTGATTGGGTTGCGTCGCACGAGTCGGAATTCACTCTTCCCGGCTCCACGATTCGAGACCGGGGATTCAGTTGATACCACACTATGCTCCCCCATCCGGGTAGAGTTAGATTTTTGTAACGTAGGCGGGGATGGCGGACTGATAGGGGGCGGGGAACACTATTCCGAAGTCCGAGGGATTCCCCTGGTGCCCCGGTTCAACGAATAGGGAAACCACACAGTTAAGCGCCGGGGAGTGAACCAGTGTTTCTCTGATGAGCCAGCCAGATGCGGTCCTGATCTCGGACCCTATTATGCTTCTACCAACGAAAAGGGTGGTGTGAACGTTGACGACGACCCCTGTATGGAAGGAGGTGGGTAAACCCCAAGCATTCGTCATCGGATAAACCATGGCCCAGCGTGTGGGGCGTAACTGTCGACGGCGGAGGTTACGGGGGTCACGGGAAACTTGGCGGAGACCCATAACAAACTGTTCGGAGGGATTGAGGTAAGCTGAAAGTAGCCCAACTGACCTGCAACCGTCAGCCGCGATCAGCGACTCCCTTGGAACTGACAACCCGGCTGATCGAGTGATCCGGGATTGTCAGTCACCTTCACACGCCCACGTCATTTGGTGACGACCTGGAACCGAGCATCCCCGTTCCTTCCGCATCTCTTGCATGATCAGATTCATCCTTGTGCAGGTGGGCGCTCTTCCCCACGCCTTTGTTCTCCTCTGACAACTAGTTTCAGAATCGTCAGGGCAAGACCAGATTGTCCAAGTGGTATGTACCCTACGACGACGACGAGAAAGTGAGCCGTGGTTTCCAAGCAGCGTCCCGGCCATCAGAGGTACTTATCCTCCCATCACAGGTCCGGCTGCGAGGGGAAGTACATCGGATAGTTGCCCCACGAGACCAGAAGTATCAATCGAACTTTGTCGAGGTGTGCTTTCAGGCAGCTCCCTCAGACATTGAGGCTGACTTGAGGCATGAGTTTCGAAACTACAAAATTGTCTACAGGAGATATGCCGGCCTATTCTTTTGCGTCTGCGTAGACGCCAATGACAACGAACTCGCCTATCTCGAGGCAATTCATCTATTCGTTGAGGTTCTTGGTGCGATTGTCTTGGTAACGCGTTCAGTGACCCGGTTCCTCACCCAAAACCAGACACCTTCTTTGACAACGTCTGCGAACTTGATTTAGTTTTCAACTTCTACAAGGTACGATGGCGTTATTATCCATTCTCGACTTCATTGCTCATTAATGGCCAGGTCTATGCAATCCTCGACGAAGTGTTCTTGGCTGGAGAAATAGAAGAGACGAGCAAGGAGGTTGTGTTGGCCCGGCTCGAGGAACTGGAGAAACTTGAATAATTCCGTCGGTTGACCCAGGTCTTCTGTGTCGATGTGACATGACAGTCGATTCTCCTGTTTTCTATACCAACCCCTTGGACACAGGTTTTGGCACGATTTTCTCTTGTTGGGTCCTTATGTGGTACTTTGTCCGGTCTTCCTATTTCCGTAGTCCACCATGCAATGTGATTTGATTTCCATTTCCCTGAACGTTGGGTTCCTACTTCCACTAGCTAGACTCTGAGGTTATATCAGCATGCGGATTCTACCCTCGCTTAGTCCACCGTGGGCCGTATCTTCCCGATGTGCAGTGCCTTTCCTTGATCAGAGACGAGGTTGCGTCGCCGGCGTCCTCATCCGTTCCAGACAGACAGCCCACCCCGGACGGCCAATCAGGATACCACCTGCATGAACACCGCGATGGAGTACGATGGTAGTAGGCCTTGGTAGTGGTAGTGTCCGGGATCCTTTCAACTTTCGTCAGAAATCTCACAGCTATCGAGGGTCAACCCAGAGACGATACACATCTATCTTCCTCCGCTTATTCTATGCACTCTACAGGGCCGCCCGGCACTTATCGCGGCATGAGTTCACAATGTCCAGCATGAGCTGAAATCTCTCGAGAGAAGTTAAGAGATTTCAAGAAAGCGAAAAGATAGCGACTTCGATTCGCCACGTGGATAAGGCGGCTAACTTGTCTCCCGATCTTCCACATCTTCCACGTACACAACACCGACCAAGGCCACCGACGACACCCAGACCCGGCGCAGTGATGGCTGATCCTACCAAAGCTGATACTGAACGAGTCTTCAAAATCCTTAAAGCCCAGAAGGGCAACAAAGTGAGCGGAAAATGTACGGAACGGTGACCAACGCCGGACTTTGACCGTATACAGAGTTGCTTCGATTGCCAAGCCCGTAACCCGACGTGGTCCAGCGTCACATTTGGTGTCTACATTTGTTTGGAATGCTCGAGTGTGCATCGGAATATGGGTGTGCATATTAGTTTTGTCAGGTAAGCTCACGGAACTGCCCAACAGTGGTCTCGGCAGCTGAACCTCCCACAGATCCACCAATCTGGACAGCTGGCAGCTCAATCAGCTACGTACAATGAAGACTGGGGGTAATACTTCTGCCTCCGACTTTTTCACGAAGCACGGTGGATCGGCCCTATTAGCGGACTCGGACCCGAGGAAAAAGTACAGCAGTCGAGTTGCCGAGTTGTACAAAGAAGAACTTGCGAAGCGAGTGAAAGAAGACGTCGTCAGGTGAGTCTCCGATAACCCTTCCTTTGTCGTATCTGGGATCTGATGCTGGTAAAAACAGGTTCCCCACCCGCATTTATGTCGAAGGCATGCCAGAGATCACGTCATCAGCCGACGCCAAAACTGCCACCAACGACGAGGACGATTTCTTCTCTTCCTGGGACAAACCCGCCAACTCTTCCGTAAAGCCGACGACCTCTACCCAAGTTCCACCACCTGTGATTGGTCGCGCCACCCCACCGCAGAACTCCACACCACGAACCGTTACTTCTTCTTCTATCCGGTCGACTTCTACCACGAACGCCAGTCGGCCGACCCCTAACTCAAGGGGTTCACGGTTGAATTCGTCCACGACCACCAGTTCTGTTACCAGTGCCACTGGTCCGAAGAAGTCCAAGCTCGGTGGTCTGGGTGCCAAGAGGACCGCCTCCCCCTTAGACTTTGAGCAGGCCGAGAAGAAAGCTACGGAAGAAGCTGAGCGGATAATGCAACTCGGTTATGATCGCCAGAAGGAGGAAGAGGAAGAGAAGGCTAGGGCTCAAAAGAAAGCCCTTGAGTTGAAGTCAACGCCCACCACTACCTCTGTGAGACAGCCAGCGAAGAACACGGATACCACCCCACAACCGCGTGGTAGCCAGCAAGATATGGAACGACTGGGCATGGGTATGAAGAAGCTTGGCTTCGGAAGCGTCCCGACCCAGACCCCTGCCTCCACAAGGTGCGAGAGTAGCGCCTCCTCCCACGCGTTAGACTGAACCCGATAACCAGCTCCCACTCTGAGGTCGATGCTACAACATATGCTCGCGATAAGTTTGGTACCCAAAAGGCTATCTCATCTGATATGTACTTCGGGAGGAACGACTACGATCCCCACGTCGTTAACGAGGCTCAAACGCGGTTGCAGTCCTTCCAGGGTGCTTCTTCCATTTCGTCCAACCAGTATTTCGGTCGAGAAGACGAGGAGGACGATCTTGGCGGACCAGGAAACACAGAGGGGTTGCTGGGAGACGGTTCCCTTGCTGGCTTGGAGTCCGCGGCTAGGAACGCCTACGCGAGGATCCTGGCCAACCCGGATGTTCAGAATGTGGGAGATAGCATCAGGACTGGTGCACTGAAGGTTCGTGCTCCCTCCCGTTTCTGAACATATCTGATGGGGTTACTTATCTATCCGGCAGCTATCTGACTATCTTGCTACAATGTCCGAACGATGAACACGAGGAGTCGGGCATCGGCCATCTGGCATAGTCACCTGATTCCCTTTACTTTTCCATTCACCCACTTCTGGTTCCTTTTTGGGCATCGCGTACCACTCCTCCCCTTTCATTCTTCGAGGTCGAGGCCGGATGAAATACCATTATTATATTTTAGCCATCGATGCTACTAGTCTTCGTTTTTCGTCAATTATTGCCGTTCATCATTTTCTGGGGTTTAGCTACCTCATGAGGACCACTCCGCTGCGAAGCACCGTTGGTGGTCCCAAGACGAGTCCGTAGATTCATCATGGGGACTGGCACCGTACAGCCAAATTCAAACTCCGCACACGTTTTTCCCATCCCCTTTGAAAACATCGAAGAACGGCCCACGTAACCTCTATCCGTGCATGATATAAATGACTACGAAGTTACAACAATGAGAGACGAAAACAGTGGGACTAGCTTTCCCTTGGTTTACGGTAATTTGGGTGGTCGTGAGAAGAGCATGGTGCACCATTTCGAGGCGGTGATGACAATTAAAAATCATCTGCAACCAACAATCTCTTTAAAAGTCCCTTAACATCCAAAAACACGTCACAGAAGCAGGTAAAACGCGTTGTGGAAGTCGGTATTCAAGTTGGAAGATAACACTTAATGACAACCAAAACGCGTGACATAACGCGCAAAACCCACAGGACAAATTGCAAATTAGGAGCGGGAGTAGGAGGAGAAATAGATCCCAATTTTTTCATGGCCCGAAAGTGGTGGCGTCCTCCAGCACAGATTAGATCAGCAGAAAAACTCACCCTCCGGTGAATCCGACTACACCCGACGGCCTTCGTGTCGCACTCGCCGGTGCGGGTATGAACATTCAGAGGCCAATCG
>Ga0307517_10007875_pt1 | contig 15412 bp, 20 predicted proteins | sample 23_EM_MG_FD_194515 | JGI IMG/M metagenome (GOLD analysis project Ga0307517, IMG submission 194515) | Populus trichocarpa ectomycorrhiza microbial communities from riparian zone in the Pacific Northwest, United States - 23_EM | ecosystem: Host-associated > Plants > Roots > Unclassified | place...
CCATTCCCTATCAGCTGTTCTTGGTCTCACGCAATAGAATCAATACATATACCATTATAATACTCACAACATTGGCCTAAATGACTATATTAACACACTAGTAACAAAAATTCGCAAGTAGAACGAAGGGAATGGTGATATATACGTGCTCACTGTGGGCAACAGCGAGCACGAAGGGCGTTAGGGGCCGCCATCAGTAACTGTCATGGTTTTGATGGGGTGCAAAGGAGATATCATATGTAAATTGTAATACTAATAGTAAATAGTGAAAAATAAGATAGCAGATCTCGGCAAATGAATCGGCAGGACCAAACTTTGAGCAGATCAGTCCCGCTTTCCATAGAAAACCCCTTCTCAAACCGATGAGCCCTTATGGCAAGCCATAAATATCTTCCCGTGGATCTCCATGCCGTATTTTCGCCACGGTAATCCTTAGCGACATCATTTTTCCCCCGTAAGTTTTTAGGTTCATTTACGTTGGGCATCGTGTTGTTACTAACGATCCAATAAAGGCCCCATAAAGCAGAACAATAATTCTGCTTCCTCTATCGAAGCGGCATGTTTTTTCTCCGTTACTCGGAACCCCGCAATCAACCAGTCGAGTTTCAACCATAGCACTCGCAACTGGACTTGAAATCGTAATACACCGGTGCGCTTTACGATTCTTACGGAGAGAAGGCACTCAATCTTTGACTGAGAAATCCATTATCTTGGTTAAGATTCCCACTATCTCTTCCCCTCCCAGGTCATGATTCTCCATGGATTCACCGGGGTTCCAAGAGTTGTGTTATTTCAGTCTGAAAAACGGCTTATTTTGGACTTACTGCTATGACCGAATTCGAAAATCCTCGGCCAAATCCTCGTCTATCGATCACTAGTGCACCACGAGACACCACCTGGAATTTCTTCATGAAGATAAACACCCAGTTATCCAGTTTGCGGACCGAACTTCCGAGTGGAAATGTGTACAAGGACCTGTCGCGTGACCAGGCATTTCAATCAACTCCAGTCTGAGTCTCTCTTGTTCATGAACATGAACTTCGCCGTTGATCTTTACCCTATATTACTCCACCAATTGCCGCCGAATCGATTCCAACTTTCTTCATTCGGGGCCTGCAAATCGAACGGCAATGTCTTGAATTTATTTTATCTGTCCTTCAACTCTATCCTTGAAGAATAATAACCTTAGGCCCAGGGATACCTAAAAGTCACTGGGTCACCAGGTTCGTATCTGTTGGGCAGCTGACCTTTTATTCTCACAGAATATCAGCCGCAAGGCAGTCAGCGCTAAATTTGTCTAGACTATAGACCCATGAAGGCCTCGTTGTGTAGCAGCCCCTAACGAAGACGTCGTGATTGTGCAGGCATCCTGCCAAAAGTGCCACTCTACCTGTTCGGTCCGACGCCATGAACTCCGTGGCCCCGATTATCGCTGACATATGGTTTGATAGGTCAAGTGCTTTGGATTAACATGGATTAGCTGGTATGGAAACCTATAAGATCCCATGAAATTTCCACTACAAATGACATCCCTTAACGCCTTCAACAACAATTGCTCTTTCGACAAACATATTCGATTATCTCGACCCACCTCGATTATTGGCAAACCCCCTCACATCACTCAGATCTGCATATCACAGTATGACGTCGTCTCCGACATCCGCATCTGACTCGTCGTCTTCACCAAATCCATCACCAACTCTCACCAAATTCGACCCATTTGCTGTACACCCATTCACGAATTGCTCTGCCCCTCAAAGCGACAGCTACCCCCAAAATCGTCAATTCCCGACATATGGTTATCCTTATGGCTCTTTGGAAAATTATAATTCCTTCCATAAGCCGACGCCCCAACAGCAGGTCCCACCCGCCATAAACAAAAGCTCAACGAAGTCTTCGGTGAACGCCTACGCTTACCCTCCTCGCCCTGCGATCTTCATTCCATTCCGCCAAGATACGTCATCCCCCGAACTGCCAGATATCCTCAAGGCCAACAAGTCTCTTTCTAAACCATCGACGACTAATTCAGATCCACGCACACTCTCAAATATATCTTACCCAAGCGCCACCGGCAACACTACACAGTCGACACCAAACTCATACTCATACCCCCGGAAGTCTTGACAAAACCCACCCATCTTTCCCGATGACATCGCTACTGCTGCACCCCCGCAATCCAACAACTCCGAATTGTCCTATTTTTGTCCTACTGACCTGTTTGTCCTGAAGCGACGATGGGTTGCTAGAGGCCGAATGGACGTTGTCAATCCTTCTATGTTTCTGAGTTGCGAAATCAATAAATATCTACTTGTACAATAAGCTCTTGTCCCCATACTCCTTCATGCAAGAAATCCCATTTGGATTTCCCCGCATTTGGCCCTTTGCAATTGCTTCCAAATCCGGGTTGAACTTCTTTCCCTATCGAAACAAAATCTTCGCGGGAGAACCCACGAAATTAATTGGTGTGAACGCTCCAATGGAATCGATGGATTTTATCCCATCCATCCTTGCCCTCTCAGCCGACCGCCGCTGGGTTGGGGTGTTAATACATTCACCCGTCCTTTTATTAAGGTGAAGAGGATGAAGTTCTATGAAGTTGCTAGACCAAACCGAAGGGCGCAGTTGGTCATTACGATGACTACTTGTTCACAAGGATGGACGTAAAGGAGAAAGAACATAGCCATTGGTGGGGGTTTCCATGGTCGTGGCCTGGGAGATAGATTTTCTTGTCTTGGTGGCATTCGTGAATTGGGAAGTGCGGCGAAAAGTGCGGCGATCGTGTGCGGCGGCAAAACCCGCCGCACACATAACGTGACAACACGACTGGTTTCTTTCCCCCCTTCTCTGATATCCTCCTGTAATAATATGTACCCGCCAATAACTACGTGTACGCTTCCCGCGATTGAATAAAGACCGCTCTGTTAGGAAGTTAGGGTGTGGTTTTATTGAGGTTTCTGTAAAGGCGGGGTACATCATGGTGGGCACACACTTCACGACGGTAACATGACTGTTGTTTCGTTCTCTAAATCCCCTCTCCTCTTATATCCTCCTATAATAGTGTGTACCCACCAATAACTACATAGACGATTCCCGTGATTGAATAACACACTTCACGACGGTAACACTGACCGTTGTTTCATTCTCTATGCCACTCCACGCCCTCTATAATATGCTTGTGTACATATGTAGCTGGGTGTGGACTCCGTCGAGATGCGCTTTCTGACTGAAGGCTCCGCAAAGGCAGGTGCCTTGAAGCTCCCTGGACTCAACTAATTTCGTTATTTCATAATCATCTGTGTACTTGACACATTTGATGTCAGCCACTTGCAATTGCTTGACGCAGCTCGCAAGGCGTAAGAACGACATGTAAAGTAAGCATCTCAAAAATAGCCACAGCGTCCATTCTCGTTTAGCATTTCGATACAAATCTACTACTTAGTTTGCGAGACGCGTCGAATTGAAGTCATGGGACTTGGTAAAATCGGTCACGTTATTGCCTGACGGATTTTGCCGCCGCACACGATCGCCGCACAGTACATTGCGAGATATTAAGTCCCAACAGGCGTTTATGCCCTGCTCATTGCAGGTAGAATCCAAGGAAACGCCAGTCAACCTTATTGCGCTGCAGGAGTGGTTGAAAAATGAATTTTCATTCCAAGTGAGCGGTCTTCGTGTCCTATATATATATATCAAGTCGACGTTGAGGCCTTTCTGTCAGTCTCTGGTTATGGTTCGCAGGACAACCCTAGTCCTGAACAAAACGCCTGGAGAGCCGGCGAGGTAGCACCACAGTGACAAAGAATATGTTGGGGTGACAGAAGATAGTGTCGACTCCCAACGCCCTTTCACCTCCTTTGCCTCAATCCAACGTTGTTGAAGCCTCACAAATTGCATCCCTGGTTGCCTCAGGCGAGGACGTATCTCGACTCCTTAAATTCTCAACACACCACGGCACACTGGCCCTCGTATCCGCGGCCCCTTATCGGGGAATTGAATATCCAAACCAGTAAATCCGGGAATTGGAAAGTGCGGCACAGCCTGAGTGCACTTCTGGCCTCTCTTAGGGTTTATTTTTCCAGCAAAGCACCACAGTTGTCTTTCTTCGTCCGACCAGCACCTGGGGTGGAAGGAGGTCTCGTGCCGAGCAGAACTACAATCATGATTGTTGCAGCTAATGTTTTCCGGTATATATCCGAGAGCGGTGAATATGCAGATAGATGACGAGCAAGATGAGGAACATGGCTCGTATATCATAATAAATATTGCCCGGCTTTCTGTTTCAAATATGGAATGTCTCCATTATGAAGCCAGGGTGCCGCGAAGCAAAATTGAGGTGCGAACAAATCAATACTCGCCCTTTAAAGGGGAGGATATTGGGATATTTGGGCTCACGCAGAACTAAAACTTTGGAGAGTCATATAGAAACGGATTATGGTTGGCGTTGAAGAATGATGCTGGTAAAATGGATTCTCTGGAAAGCCCGCGATATACGCAACGACGACAGAAGGGCTCTGTTGAGATATCATCAAGTATCTGATATCAAAGAAAATATTGGAGGGAGAAATAACAAGGGTAATGAGACAGACTTACCCCTTGCAAGAGCTGCGAGATACAGACGAGTCATGCGCTATCGGATTCGAGGACCAACAATAATTTCCAAGAGGATGGGGAACTAATTATTTCCCGGAGCTCGTCTGTTCACGGACATGGTCGAGAAAAACCTTGCACATTTCTCTCTGACCAAAATTAAAGAATCTCGCATCGTCGAGAGTATTGGAATATTCGAGTCTGTAGCCACGTCCCGGAGAATAAATGTTTCTGAAGCACTTTCGTGCCTCATCTTAACATGTATTGAGTTCATAAGCAATCCTGGATGCAAAAAAAGGACTGTACCCACAATTGAATTTTGAGCCATCCCCTCATCTCAGAAAGAAACGACGGCAACGCACACGGTCCTCTGATAATTAGAGTTCAAATAGGCTAATATTCTGTCCGACACATCGTGGAGACTGCGTTCATTGCATTGAAAGGTGGCGCTTATAACCAGAAGACCTACGGCAAAGCCGCTAGTATGGGTTTAAGGTCAAGATAGGGATAGGGTATTACATAGAGTAAACCCGAACACATGACGTGCGTTTTTTTGACATCCCAGCAAATTGTCCATCGATATCAAGTCCCGCGGTGGTCGAACTCAAAGGCCAACATTTTGCTATGCCCACATCATTTGAACTTTTGGCGCCTTCTCGTCGATTTTTGTACTAAGAAGTGGATGAACATCGGAGGTGATCTGAAACAAACACTTGCAAATGGATGATGTGCTTCCTGCAAATAACTACCTCATCGAGTTGTATATTCGGAATTCCAATGGGTGACCGGCTCTCACTCTGTCCACCTCCATTCATTTCAACCGCCATCCAGTCAGTTTATTTTTTCTCCCTGTATTTATCCAATTTTTCATATTCCATGTTCAGTCCACCATGGCGGCCTCAACTTACGCTTCAGTACCGGCTGTGGCCCGGATTGCCTTCCTGACGGCAGACCTCGTGGTAGATTCAATCCCTACACCACCCGCGGTGTCGCCTTATTCTCAGAAGTACAATATTCTGTCGAAGACTTCAACCCATGCGCCTAGGGTGATTTCAACACCTTTCGGTGCAGACCCTGGTTCCACCCTCACCCTCAACACCGGCAAACTCACCTCGTTCACTGCATTCGCTAGTTCTCAAGTCTTGACAAGATTAGTGCTGCACCTGGGTGAAATTTCGGCCTTACCAATCGTCCTCCACCTCGCGGTCCGGGATGATCTTTCCGACGTTTTGTTGCTCCGGTCCGCGGTTCCATTTTTCCTACTTTCTACGACCGCCCAAGAAGCACACGATAATGCATTGCTCGCCGCAAGACTCGCCAGGGTAGAAAGGAAAGCAGTCGTACATGCATTTTATGCAGATTCCCCGACAGAAAATCTGGACGAAGTTCCGGAAGACAAAATCCTTCCGTTTCTCTTATCCGCGACACGCCCGAACTCTCCCAGGGCGACAAATGGCCATGCAACCCCACTCCCCACTAACGGCGTCAAAGGACATGCAAATGGCCATGCTTCAAATGCTCAATCTGTGACCGATGATCAGGGTTCGATTAATCTCTTTAAAGCATACGAAGCTGCCGCTCTGGATACCCTGTCATTGCTGAGACGCCCATTGCGTCCATTCACCTCGTGTGGATCCTCTGAACCTCATACGGTCATATTTACCCTCGGAAAAGAGAATCTCCCCACCGATATGGAAGGAATTTTATTCGTTTCTATCGCTCTCGCCAACCCTCTTCCATATTCGCGTCTCCTACACAATATCCCATCTTCCGCTACCCGTATCATCGTATTGGAGCAGGTTTACCGGTGGCATAGCAAATGGACGCCATTGTACCTTGAAATCGTCAGTGCCTTGCAAGAACGAAGTTCGGAGCAAGATATTGTTATCCAGAGCGGTATCTTGGGCGATACTTCTAATGTGCAAGAACCCGATATCCTTAACATTATTTTAAAGTCAACGACCTCACCCTCCTCTCGTTTGCTCCTGGGAGCGGTACCTGCGCAGGGCTCGTCTGCCGACGCTCTTCCTCATGTTCCCAAACACGAGGCAGCTTACACCAAAATTCTCGCACACCTTTTCAATGAAAGATTGGAAATTTCGAATTCTCCTTACCTCGTTGCGACGCAGGGTGAGATCGCCACCACACCAGAATATGCTTTGGGCCGGGTCCGGGGCCAACTTGATTCTCGAGCAGACCTTGTCAACACCATTCAAGAGCTGCTTCAGGATGGCGACATCGACGACGAGCTCCATTCATTACTGACCAAATGGATCCTCGCCAAGGACGACGCTGCTAAGAGCAGCACACTAGGCAAAGTCATCGTCGACACTCTCGAGTCGGCACCTGTTGAGCATCCCGCTTCCAACAAGATATTAACGCTCAGGGAATTTTTGCCTTCACGTTCAAGATGGATTATTGGTTCTGATGCTTGGTCTTATGACCTTGGATCCTCGGGTTTGCACCACGCCATCGCCTCTGGTCTCAACATTAATATCCTCATCCTCGACACCTTACCCTACTCCTCGCGAAACAATGTCGACCCCCATCGCCGAAAACATGATGTTGGATTGTACGCCATGAACCATGGAGATGTTTTTGTTGCCAGCGTTGCCGTCTTTTCCTCATACTCGCAGGTCCTCCAGTCCCTTACAGAGGCCGACCGCTTCGACGGACCCAGTGTCGTTCTCGCCTATCTTCCCTACCAGTCCGAAGACGCTTCTGCCCTCGACATCCTCAAGGAGACGAAACTCGCCGTCGACTCTGGTTACTGGCCCTTGTACCGATGGGATCCAAGCAAGGAGAAAGTTGGACAGGAACCATTCTCTCTTGATTCAGACGCCGTGAAGAACGACCTTAAGCAGTTCCTTGACCGTCAGAACCACCTTTCGCAATTGGTTCGCTCCAGGCCTCAGATGGCGGCAGAGCTCGTCAGCAGCCTTGGCGAGACGGTCAAAGAAGCTCGCAAGAAACGGGCACAGGAATCCTACGCTGCACTTCTTAGCTCACTGGATGCTCCTCCATTACTCATCTTGTATGCGTCGGACGGCGGTGCCGCCGAGAAAAAGGCCAAGCGACTGGAAAACCGTGCGAAAGCCAGAGGCTTGTCCACGACAATCGCCACTTTGGACTCCTACACGCTGGAGACCTTGCCAGAGGAGGAGCATGTTGTTTTCATCACCTCGACTGCCGGTCAAGGAGAGCCCCCACAAAACGGACGCACCTTCTTCAAACCCTTGAACGCCGCCGCTCTTCGTGGGGATGAGGTCCTAAAGAAGCTTCGTTATTCCGTCTTTGCTATGGGTGACAGTCATTACTGGCCTCGTCCAGAAGATGCCCATTACTACAACAAACCGGGCAAGGACCTTGATTCTCGTCTCGCAAAACTTGGTGCAGAACGCTTCGTCGACTGCGGTCTAGGCGATGACCAGGACGCGGACGGATCGGAGACTGGTTACAAGTTGTGGGAACCGCTCGTTTGGAAAGCGCTGGGTGTCGATTCCGTTGAAGTCACCGAGGCCGAACCTGAGCCCATCACTAACGAGCACATCAAAGCCGCCTCCGGTTTCTTGCGCGGTACAATTGCTGAAGGTCTCGAGGATTTCAGCACAGGCGCTCTTGCACCTAGCGATGGCCAGCTCACGAAGTTCCACGGTATCTACCAACAAGACGATCGCGATATTCGTGAGGAACGGGAGGCACAAGGCGTCGAGCCAGCTTACAGCTTCATGATCCGCGTTCGCATGCCTGGAGGTGTTTGCAAGCCCGACCAGTGGTTGCAGATGGACCAAATTTCCGATGAGCACGGTTGTGGGACATTCAAAATTACGACTCGCCAAACCTTCCAGTTCCATGGTGTGATCAAACGTCATTTGAAGCCAGCCATCCAAGACATCAACCGCGTTCTCCTTGACACCCTCGCTGCTTGTGGTGATGTGAATAGGTGTGTATATTGTATTCGCTTTTTCTCTCATCGTAGCTAATATTTCCTTCAGGAATGTCATCTGCTCTTCGATTCCTACCATGTCGAAGTTGCATGAGCAAGTCTTCAACTTCGCAAAGGAAGTCAGCAGCCATCTCATTCCTCGGACAACTGCCTACCACGAGATTTGGCTTGACAAGAAACTCGTTGCTGGTGAAGCCCTCAAGGACTTTGAACCCTTGTATGGCGAATTCTACCTTCCGAGAAAGGTAACCATTCTCTTGACTTGTCCTTCGTATCATCTAATGGCTGAATGGCGCGTAGTTCAAAATTGCTGTTGCGGTACCTCCTACAAACGATGTCGATGTGTTCGCCAACGATCTCGGTTTTATTGCTATTGTCGGCGACAATGGCGAATTGGAAGGGTTCAATGTTGCGATTGGAGGTGGCATGGGTGTTACACACGGAAACAAGAAGACTTACCCTCGCCTGGCTAGTCTGATCGGTTTCTGCACACCCGAGCAAGGCAAATATGTTGCAGAGAAGGTCATGCTGGTACAACGAGACCATGGAAATCGCGCGGAGTAAGTGCTTCCGTATTATTTCCTTAGCGACTATACTAAATGACTCCTCTAACAGCCGCAAGGTAATTCGGTGCACAACGCTACTAATGGCATTGGGCTAATCATTTATTCCAGAATGCGCGTCTCAAGTACACGATTGACCGCATGGGCCTCGATGTCTACAAAGCCGAAGTCGAGAAGCTGCTTGGATATCCTCTCGGCCCAAACCGACCGTTCACATTCGACCGTAACGTTGACGACTACGGCTGGCACACTGGTTCAGACGGGAAGCACCATTTCACGCTTTTCATCGAAAACGGACGTGTAGAAGACGCACCTGGACGCGAATTCAAGACCGGTCTCCGCGAAATCGCCAAGGTACACAAGGGCACCTTCCGCTTGACTGCGAACCAGCATATCTTGGTATCCGATATCGCGGATGAGGACTTAGATCAGATTAAGGGCTTGCTGAGGCGGTACAAGTTGGATAACCTCGAGTTTACAGGTTTGAGATTGTCGAGCTCAGCGTGTGTGGCTTTCCCGACATGTGGTTTAGCGATGGCCGAGTCGGAAAGGGTACGCTTACGCATTGCCCAACTCACATCTTTTCTAAATGGTCTGTTTCCGGTAGTACCTCCCAATTCTGGTCAGCAAGGTCGAGAAGATCTGCGAGGAGAATGGCTTGCGTCATGATACGATCGTTATGCGGATGACGGGATGCCCTAATGGTTGTGCTCGTCCCTATGTCGCTGGTACGTTTCCATCCTTGATTAGATTCTTCAAACTCGTATATAACCAGCGACGTTTAATATTTAGAAATCGCTTTTGTCGGTAAGGCTCCTGGAAATTACTCTATGCTTCTGGGAGGCGGCTATTACGGCCAACGTCTGAACAAAATTTACCGAGGTCCGTTTTTTTCCTTATCTACATGCTAGATCATGCGCTTAGCTTTTTCGTTTTTAAATTTACAGAGTCGGTGACCGAGCCTGAGATTCTGGCAATTCTCCGGCCCATGATCAAGCGTTATGCACTTGAACGGCTCGAGGGAGAACGCTTTGGTGATTTTACCATCCGTGCTGGATACATTGCACCTACCACAGAAGGCCGCCTCTGGTATGAGCGCTCAGGTGGTGAAGGTATGCATCGAGAAGGAGCCACTGAGCTTGTTGCCACCTGAATGGTAAATGTTTAATCAGCAACACCATTTTACGCCACATGGCTACAAAACTGGAAGGGTTATATCTAGAGTTTTTATTCATTTGTCGATATACAACTGCAGGAATGAAAGGATTTTGCTGATGTTTGGCGCCTGTGGATGAGGAACAAGGCACTCCAAAAGGCGGATGGGATTCATCCCTAACTTTTGTTTATAATACAGTATTTGCCAGTGGTTGGCAGTTCAGAGCAACATCTCCGTCAACTTATCGATAATTTAATGCCAAGACTCAAGAGCCACATAAAACCCCTCACTATTCTATATTGTACAATAATTGTGCCTTTCTACGTTAATTTACTTAACTGCTTTGCTATCAACTCAAAACATTCACACCACCTGTCGTGATCCTCAAGCCTAAGCCACGAGAGAGAACCATGCCATCAGGTAGGTCAGGACCATCAGGTGGCTTGAGGTGTTGATCTTCAGGGGCATCGAAGAGCCTAGATCTACTAAAACCGTTCTTCTGTACATATACCTGAAGCAAAGCAAATGGGAAAGCCTTGAGGTTTTCAGTTTTGATGGAAGTAAGAAAATCCCAACAATTATTGACCGCTGCCAAATATGTGTGCCATTATTCAAACAAAGAAAATTTGCAATCGGAGCCACGAACCCAGCTTCCGGAAATGCCCATGATAATCCAATATCAGTGCTTGGATCTTGTCCATATCACCCTCATCATGATCAGGGTCTTTCCAAACCACAGAAATAGCCCCACCTACAAGCAACTCCTCCAAGAGTGCACCGGATTTGCCATTAATATATCCAGGTGGTATCATCTCGGAGTGGAACATGATCTTCATCAAATGTTGGCAAATTTCATGAAAGAGTGTAACAACCAGAATGGTATGGAGAAGTATATGCAATCTGGAACCCTAAAGGAGTGTGAAGAGCAGAAATAAAGTGAGTCAAGCCTCACTTACTTCAGGTGCCTTTTCCAGAGCCACAATCAGGTCTGGATTCAGCTGAATCTCGGATGCTGATGTCGTTTTGTCGGTGCCTGCCCAAATCACCCCTAAATGGCCATTCATCATTCGTTCCGGTAGTGGTAAAAAGGTAGGCCAGGATGATTCAAGGATATCCTTCACGATGTCGTCGGAGGGTTTGCTGATGTCTTGGGGGTTTTGCATTTGCCGGTAAAACATTTGACAAACCACGACGTATAATAAACGAGTGGAGGAAGAGCTGAGGATGTGGCTCTGCACATCCTGAAGAATGCTTTGAAGCCGGACACAGTTGCTGAACTTTGGGGGATTGTAATGGTACGTGCGATCGCGGGAGGATGTGGGGGGTGTGGCCCGTTTCTTTTGGCCTGGGCGGCGTAGGTGTGGGGGTTCGATCCTGTAACCTTCCCAGTACTTGTAGGCACATATGACAAGGGGCAAAACTGCGAAGAAAGCGACGGTGGTGATGGTTTTCATAAGTACTACTCGTTTCTTTTGGCCTGGGCGGCGTAGGTGTGGGGGTTCGATCCTGTAACCTTCCCAGTACTTGTACGCCGCGATTTGAACGAGAAGTAAAACTGCGAGGAGAGCGACGGTGGTGACGGTTTTCATAAGTACTCAGACAGGGGCGTTCGCCCGATTTGGATTGTCGTTTTATATGTAAATTGTCTCAACTTGACATTTCAGACTGTCTTAAAAAGGTCGGGTTGGGATCGGCTAGATAAGGGTGTAAGATGGATATGAATGAAAGGAGAGCGAGTGACGTACCGCCAATTAGGAGGTCTATATGCAACGGGAAATGTAAGTGCAAATGCCCACTAGTTTTTTTATTGTAATGGCGCGCGTCACTACATCCTCTCAATCGCGCATACGGGCTGGTATAAACCGCCGTAGAATAACTTCTCGAACTGAATAATGAGCTAAACAGGCTGGCGACAGGAGAACATCCAGTGAAAGGCGAGATTTGGCTGGGATCGTAGCGTAAACGAGGATAGGGGTCTGTCTAAAAATATATTCAAAACTGTCTGACGGACAACAAAAGAAGAACAGGAATTGACCTTCTGCACCTGCGAGTTGACATGGTTGATAGTGCTTAACCATGGCCAAGCAAATGGTGATTAATTTTGTAGATCGATGGAGGAGGATTTTTGGTCTTCAGGATCTTCATAGACAGGAAGGACGACCAGAGCCAATCTGTTCAACAGAACGTCAGAAGGTATTTATGTAAAAAAAAGTTGGATATTACTCTGCATGTGTAAAGACCGGACCTCTTTTGTATAGCAGGTAGTCGACGCAGAATTTGATACCACCCTCCATTACCCATCCGAGCGAACGGTAATGGTGATAAACGGCATAGTTGATGAGGAATGGCAAATTGAAGTGATACCAACGGAGAGGGAGGTATTACAGGGGGTAAATCCCTTTGGAAAGCAAGCCAAATATCATGCAGGCTCATTGGATTTAGCTTAGAGATGGTGAGGTGAGGGTCTAAAATTTTCGGGGAGACAATCAAGAAACGTACTGAGTCGGGGTCAAGTACAGTCAGGCAGTCTAAATTCCACAGCAAAAAGAAGGCTTCCTGCAAGGTGAGCTGCAGATGTTCTACATCTAGGAGAGGCTCTTCGTCGTTTAGGTCTCCATCTTTTTGTGGTGTCTCGGGCATGGAATCTTCGACCACAGGGTGTGCGCTTGGTTTCCATGTTGCTGTGGATGGGATTGCAGGCCCTGAAAGGGCAGGTTGGATGACACGACCCTCTCTGGCGAATATCACTTCTGCTTCCTCGGCAACAGCAGCAATGGCATGCGCTCGATTGAGCTTGAATTGTTTCCGTTCTGCGCGACGCCTTGCCGTAACTTCCTCGGAGGTCAATTCTAAGAAAGTTATGGATGATTCAATATGAGAATGTAGATTATCGCAATGTAAACCGCACGTTTTCCGCCACTTTTTCTGATATTTATCTGTCGAGGGAGCCAACTTGGTTCACTGCGAGATTGTAAATCTCCCTTGCCGAAAAATCCTTGTCGCCATAAAATTAGAGAATGCTCGGGATTGGACACCCATACAGACCGGGTTACAAGATCAAAGATTCCTTCGTAATGTAGATTTTCGATGCGTGTGAGTGAAAGCCCAAGGAGTCCTAAGATGTAGCCAATTCGACTGGGAGGAGGCCTAACGAAGAGGAGAGGAAGAGAGTCCGCATATATCTTGTTGTTTTCGTATCTACGTCCGCCACCTTTTTGCGCACCACCGCCTCTGGAACGTGAGTTTGGGCCGAAGGACATTTAGTTTTCGATGAGCGCTATCGCAAACCACAATGGCACTGCTACATGTATATGCAGCTTTCAATAGTTTCCTGCCCCCTTTAACCTCATTCACGCGAGATGTCGTCCATGGACAAACGGAGACAAGAAATAGAAACAAAACGAGCAAAGCTTGCTGAGTTACGGAAAGCCAGATCAGATCGACAGCGCGCAGATGCTGAACGACGGACATCAGACGTGTGTTCGCCTCTTTCTCACCAAATTCTCGTGTATATCATTAAATATCTCTTTTAGCAAAGCGCAGGTCCATCAACAACGTCTAAGAAAGATGTCGAAGACCACGTCAATGCCCTTGTTGGGGGTCGCAGCGGTCTAGGCAGTGGTGAACTCACTCCTTCATCCTCAATACCAGGCACACCAGCATTCGGCCATGCAGTCAACTTTCCAGGCCATTCTGCACACTCTTTATCAGGCTCTGGCAGGGTTAGCAGGCAAAGCGACCAACAGGAACGTCTGAGCGTGGACAACACAACTATGGTTAGATCCAGTCATGCTGCAACAGACAATGTTATTGAACGGTAGGTTGGTTTCTTTCATCCAGGAGCATCATATAATACTTATTTCATCTCTTACTTAGGACTATGACCTTCAGAACATTTCCCGATCTCATTGACATTGAACATGAATTGTTCGAGCTTCCTCATAAGGTCTGTGGGTAACCGCCAGACACTATAGGAAAGATTGACCACCCAAGCGCTTAGAGGCTGGGAAGGAATCTTTGATCCTGTAACCTCGTCTGTATGGGTGTGCAATCCCGAGCATTCTCTAATTTTATGTCGACGAGGACTTTTCGGCAAGGGGGATTTATCTCGCAGTGAACCAAGTTGGCTTGCTCGACAGATAAATATCAGAAAAAGTGGCGGAAAACGCGCGGCTTCCATCTCATATTGAATCATTCCATAACTTTCTTAGAATTGACCTCCGAGGAAGTTACGGCAAAGGGTCGCGCAGAACGGAAACAATTCAAGCTCGACCGAGCGCGTGCCATTGCAGCTGTTGCCGAGGAAGCAGAAGTGATATTCGCCAGAGGGTCGTGTCATCCAACCTGCCCTTTCAGGGCCTGCAATCCCATCCGCAGCGACATGGAGGCCAAGTGCACACTCTGTGGTCGAAGATTCTATGCCCGGGACGCCACAAGAAGATTAAACGACGAAAAGCCTCTCGTAGATGTGCGTTTCTTGATTGCCTCCTCAATACTTTAGATCCCGACCACCTCCAAGTTCAATCCAATGAGCCTGCATGATTTTTGGCTCGCTTTCCAAAGAGCTGATTTACTTCTTGTAATACCTCCCTCTCCGTTGGCATTATTTCAATTCGACAACTTCAATTCGACAACCCATTTCTCGTCAACTTGTCGTTTATCACCATTACCGTTCGCTAGTGAAGGGTGGTATCAAATTCTGCGTCGACTACCTGCTTTACAAGAGGTCCAGTCTTTACACATGTAGAGTAATTCCCTCTTTTTCTTCCATAAATGCTTTCTTACGTCTTGTTGAACAGATTGGTTCTGGTCGTCCTTCCTATCTATGAAGATCCCGAAGACTCCTCCATTGATCTGCAAAACTCATCACCATTTGGTCATGGTTAAGCACTATAAACCATGTCAATCCCTGTTCTCCTTCTCGTTGTCCGCCGGACAGTTTTTGAATATGATTTTTTTGGGACAGACCCTAATCCTTGTTTACGTTATGATTCCAGCAAATCTCGCCTTTCACTGGATGTTCCATTGTCAACGGCCTGTTTTAATTGTCATTGTCATTAAATATAGGCTATTGAGGCGAGGAATGTGAGTCAGCGAAGTAGTGAATAGATGTGCGTTCCAGTTCTAAAAGGTTCTAGTTACCAAGCTCTCGTCAAATGA
>Ga0307517_10007876_pt1 | contig 15411 bp, 22 predicted proteins | sample 23_EM_MG_FD_194515 | JGI IMG/M metagenome (GOLD analysis project Ga0307517, IMG submission 194515) | Populus trichocarpa ectomycorrhiza microbial communities from riparian zone in the Pacific Northwest, United States - 23_EM | ecosystem: Host-associated > Plants > Roots > Unclassified | place...
TATTTTATTTGAGATAATTTATGAAATTATATTTTTTTTCAATTTCATTTTCATTCAACTTTTTAATCTGTAAGATTTGTTCCTTATTATTTTAATAAACTTGAAAAAAATAAAATATTAATAAGTTATTTTCCAACTTATTTTTCAAGACATAACCAAACACTAGAAAGTGTTTTCTAATTTATTTTTTATTATACTATCAAACATTAAAAAATAATTTATTTTTTTAAAATTTATTTTTTTTAAAAAAATTATTTTTCAGAAAATAAATAGGGAATAATATATGATCCCTGTTTAAAAAAATTCAGAAGAATTCAAAGGACATGTCGTTTCCTACTGTTAGCTATTTAACGGCAAACACCTCTCTTTTAACCTAACCGCCGATTTCCCGCGACTCTAATATTTGTTTCTGTTCACCATTCTCTCTCTAGCCCAACCCCAAGTCAACTCACCGATCCAACTCACTCCAAAAAATGTTCAGCCTCCGAGTCCACTCAGTAGACAGCAATCATCCTCTAACTCTTGAAGAAACCACCTTCATCTCCGCGGCCGCCACCACCTCCACCACGGCAGCCACCACCAAATTCAATGAAAGGAGAGGCATTTCACATCTATATCGAAACGCATCGCAGAAATCCTCACTGCCAAACCCTAATCCTAACTCTCGATCCACTTCTCTCTTCGTCGTCGCCGTCCCTAACTACTTCTCCGAAGACGACTTCATCAGATTCTGCGGTTCCCATATTGATCATGTCCATGTACTCCTCTTCATCAGGTACTACCAAAACCCCTGATTTTTATCCCAGATTGAAAATTCTGTTGTCAGAAACTCTAATTTCATAATTTATGTTATCAAAAACGCTAATTTTTACTGTTAAGAGCAGAAAATTAAATTGATCATAACAAAAACTCTAATTTGTTTATCTTATGCAATTTTTGTTTAGGAATGATGGGATGGAAGATAGGTACAGTGTGTTAATAAAGCTTGATAATCAAGTAACAGCTGATAGATTCTACAATAGTTTCAATGAGAAGCGATTTTCGCCATCTGAGGTTAGTTAGTGTGAGATTTCGGTTTTGGTTATGTTGATTTTGATTTTGTGTTAAGTAAATTGATGAATATAAGTGTGTTTATTTTATGATGGTAATTTTTGTAGGCAGAGATTTGCCATATACTATATGTGCTTTCCGTGGAATTCACGGAATCGGCAGAAATAGCTAGCACTCCTCCGGAAAATTTCACTGAGTTGCCAGCTTGTCCAATTTGTCTCGGTTAGTTGCAGTTTTCCTTTCGTTTTCTATACCTTTTTTTTTCTGGGCTGGAGTGAGTGTGATTGGTATTTGGATTGTGGTATGTTGATTTTGTGTTTTGTTGCTTTTAGAGAGATTGGACCCGGACACTAGTGGAATACGCAATACTCTTTGTGATCATTCGTTTCAATGTTCATGCACTTCAAAATGGACGCACTTGTCTTGCCAGGTGAGCTAGGTTTTTTTTTTTGTGTTGGTGTGTTCAAGCTTCTCGAGGGTTTTATCAGTGACATTGCACACACAACAAACTCTGTTTTTGGTGTTTAGTGAGCAACTTGGCTGTTATGGTAAAGGATCAATTCATCTATTTTTGTTAGCACAACATGATGCTGTACCATTATTATAAATAAGAACTGAAGGGCACATTTGTTCAAGTTCTATGTTTCTCTCTTTCCACATTGAACAAAATAAATCCCAACACCACATGGAAATCATAATATTCTGGGGATTCAATTGATGTATCTTTTTGTTATGAATATAAAAGGTAGTGATTTGGTTATCCTGAGAGGATTTTGATTTGATATGCACACTTTGTCAGGTCTGTCGTCTTTGTCAGCAGCAGGATGAGAAGCCAGCTTGTTCTGTTTGTGGAACTTCAGAAAATTTGTGGGTTTGTCTGATATGCGGTTTTGTAGGATGTGGAAGGTAATGCAACACTTCACTTGCTGAGTATTCTTATGTGAAGAATCTGAACATACCATATAAATTTCACAGTTCATATGATAACTGTAAGTTATCCTTGTCACTTGCTGGGAGTACACAGCCACTTATGCCTTTGTCCCTGAACTCAGATATAAAGAAGGACATGCTAAAAGGCACTGGCAAGATACACAGCATTGTTATTCTCTTGATCTGAGAACACAACAAATTTGGGACTATGTTGGCGACAACTATGTTCATCGGCTGAACCAGTCAAAAACTGATGGCAAGTCGATAGATACAAACTCTTGTTGTGTGTCGTTTGAAGGAGATTGTGGCACTTGTGGATGTAGTGAGGATTCTGGAATTAGTGGGGCTCTCTTTAGCAGCAAAGTTGAAGCAGTACGTATTTCCATATGAGTATTACTTACCTTGTCTAGTACAGCCAAAAATTAGAGATGAAAAAACTCTTATTGTGGGATTTTTTTACCTTGCATGATACTACATGTTAAGGAATTTGATAGGGAGTTTACAGCTCTTGCAGACAGGCATGATTAACTCAAGAATTAACATTGTTAGCCTTCCATTGTACATGTCTTGACTTTGTTTCACATGCTTGATAATAGATTGCAGATGAGTACAATCGTCTTTTGGCCACTCAGCTGGAGGCTCAAAGACAAGTAAATACACAGTTTCCAGCATCTCACCACCTCTTCTCTTTCTTTTTCCTTGGCTGGTTTGCAGTTGATCTCTAGTGTTCTCATTTGCGAACTCTGCCTTGTTTAAATTTCTTGTTGAAATAATTCTCTAAATTGTACTCTTTTTTTTTTCCAATTCTCATTGCATTCTTTCAGCATTATGAATCTCTAATTATTGAGGCCAAAAGTAAAAGACAAAGTTCCATTTCAGAAGCAGTAGAGAATGCTGTGACATCCACTATGCAGGATATCCAAAATAAACTGGAAAAGTGTGAGCTAGAAAAAAATGCTGTAGCAGATGTAAGTGTTCGAGTATCTCAACAAGCTTTCAGAATTTGTATATGATAAAGGTGATGGCCTTCTGCAGCACTTGGTTTCCTAATAGATTCACTTCTTTCTTTTCTTAGATCAATCGGGGTCTCATCAAGAATCAAGAAATTTGGCGTAAAAAGGTCAAGGAACTTGAAGATAGGTATGCTTTCCATCTCCCGCCCTTTCCTTTGTGGGGCAGAATTTGTTGTTTTGATTTGTTTCTTTTGGTGGGGGGATGGGATTTACAGGGAACAGGAGGGTGGTGCGAACGCAGCTTTTTTTCAACTAGTATTGTTTCATGTTTTCATGAATATCTCTTGACTACATGCTGTAGAATGTAGACTTGGTTTCCATTGGAATAGGTGCATGCTGCAGAAACTAACTTAGCATGTTTCAGATGCACAACTTGCAGTGAATCCTTGCATTCTTTTCTCTCTTTTCTCTATTTAATGAATGAAAAATTGTTTTGCTTTTCTTAGGGGAACTTCATCTTTATCATCAAGGGACGAGAGAATACATGATCTGGAAGAACAGGTGATACAATAAACTTGCAAATATTATCTTATGACTGATTGAAAATATTGGTCTTACGAAAGTTCAATTGACCATTCACAGATTCGAGATCTCACAGTCTACATTGAAGCTCAGAAAACACTTCACACCATGACAGATACAGATGATGGGATTAAAGGAGGGACATTGTTACCTGTACCTCCGAAGCAGTCTTCGCCAGCAAATAGCAGAAAACACACAAAACTGGGTCGTAAACGGAATTAGATACAACGTTTTGTATACTTGTATAAAGTTAATCTGATAAGCTAAAAGGAAACAGATTTTTTGAGAAATAAAAATCTGGGTTCACATTGATATTTTTAGCTGTCTTTATAAATATAATAATGTTATTCGTCCCAAATTAGTTCCTGAAATATTATTATCATCTATTGATGGGTATTTCTGGTTGAATAGCGTTCTTCTTCTATATGTACACACGCTTGCCAGTATCTTAAGAGGTTTTCAGAGGGTCGGTCTTTAACATTTGCTGCTTAGATAGGTGTAGGCCGACATCCTATTGGCCAAGCCACAAGGGTCTCTGCAACCGCAAGGGGGTAGGGTACTGTCATCATTGTTGTATGCTGACATGACTGGAGTAACCAATCCTCGAATGACTAGTGTAATTTTCTTTCTTATTTTTTTTGGGGGCTTTTGCCCCCTTGTTAAAAAAAAAAAAAAAAAAAACACAATCCATCTTGTTCAAAAAAAGAAGCAGCGGATCTGAACTCTTCAAGGAGCATATAAAAGGGTATTTTTATTATTCTAATACAGCTTGATAAAAAAATTTAAAAAATAAAACAGGTTAAAAAAATATTAGAAAAATAATATAGTTTAAACACAATTGCTTACAAAAATCAGTCAAAGATTTTATGAAATCCAATAATAAAAAAATAAAATTCTGACTAAAAAATAACAGAAATAAAATGATGCAGCGAGATAAACTAATGTTGCAAGAGATAGGAATGAAGGGAAAAAAAAATGGAAAAAAAAAACTCTGTACTTTCACACACATAATAAATGTTGGAATGAAAAAGTAGCAAGACTTTGTTGAATAATGAAAAGATGAAGAGGAATGAATAAATGATAAAAAAAAAAAAAGAGTAATGAAGAAGATAACTTCCATTAATAAATCTAAAGGTATTGTTGGAAGTTTTTATAAGTTGAGTTTAAAATTTATAACATCCATGGAATCAATAACTGAGTTTCCACGAATAAAAAAATAATAATAAATAAATATGTTTTCAAAAATGGTGCCTAGAATTTAGTGCAATAATTAATATTAATCATACCATTCAGAATCGGTTTTTGGTGTCAAATCATGCCCATATTGTTATACCTGACATTAAAACTTTAGGTCGATTGAAGTTCGTGGGGCTGTCCGAAATTATCAGTGGCTAGGTGGACTAAATGAAATTATCAGGGCCAATTTAAACTTGGAATAAATCAGGCTAACCACTAGATGGCTTGGAAACAGGTTATAAATTTCCTCGGCCCATATCAGGCACCGTCGGTCAACATGATCATCAGTGCAGAGCCATCGTCAACTCTTCCTTGTTGGATCATCAAGCAGAAGAGCTCGAAAGCAACCTCTCATTGAAAGTATCAGAACACATCAAAGAAAGGGAACGTCACTATGAAGGATGGCCCATGTCAAGGCAAAGAATCTCAACTCTTAATTGAATCAAAATCAACTATGCAAAGGGGTCAGAGAACAAGAGATGCAGAAAAAAAGAGACTGCTAATAAAAAGGAATAAAACACGAGAGTCAGAAGCCACTAGCAGAGGGGAAAAAATGAAAAAAATTAGATGGCTATCTTTGAAAATAGATAAAAATGAACACAGACAAAACAACCAGCTCAAGAGTTTCTTCCTAAATCACCTTTAAAATTCTATAGTCAGACCTTCACCTTCAGTTTTTCTTCCTTCTTTCTTTGTTTTTGCATTTGACTCCTAGAATGTACAACCATAAACTCATGCTTCTCCAACCATTTCTAATGAGGGGGAACGGAGAACATCATGCCTTCGGAAGCAAAATGATTAAATTGGCACTTAAACGAGCTCTCTCTATCAGGATGCAAGTATCCTAAACCTATATTATAGTACCTAATTTCTGCAGCTTCCCCTCGGAAATCACAATGTGGTGGGCCCAGGGAGCGGGATTGCATACAAGGCATGCACAATAAAGGTCCTGGTTGAAAGCCATGCACCCAACTAACTACCTTTGAGCTTGTTCAGAACCAGCAGCACCAGAAGCTGTACTAGGGCCAGCACCATTTTCAACAGGAGGCGAGGTCCCCCATTTTCCTTCCGACTCCAATGGTTCAAGCACATGAATTCCACCGTCTGTTAGTCCCAGTGCGAATTGATCAGGCTCAGAGGGATGTGCAGCAATGACAAGAGGATACACTCTCAAGCTGTTAAAATTACATCATCAGGCAGATAAAACAAGCAAATTTTTTTGAATGGTTAGTCTTCTAAACAAAGAAGAGAATAAAATCAAGGAACCAAAAGATAAGAAAAAAGAAGAAGAAGAAGAAGCAAGCAACCTTGGATTGGGAGGTAAATAAGCAGTAGAATTTATTCTGCATCTCAATCTTAGTGTTGAAGCAGTGAGAACACCCACACTTCCATCTTCAAAACTAACATATATAGATTGGCTATCACAGGAATACGTAGCATGCGTAATCGGACCACTTGCTTCACGAGGGAACCACTGCATGAAGAGGATACAATTTTGTAGAAAGAACGTCAGAAGCTTTGATGACAAAATCCCCAAACTAAAAATATTGATAAATATTTGTGAGACTATTTCCACTATATGCATAATGTCCAGTGATCAATATCCATGGGACGCATTTCCCCACATCACAACAGAAATGAGAGACCTATCTAAATGAAATAACAAATGAAGAGGGCAACTGAAATATTTCCAGACACTATGCCAAACCTGCTTGAGGCATTCCAATTTTGGTGCTTCAAATATAGCTATCTGTGTTTCATGAACCGCAAGCAAATGTATCTGGTCAAGGTGAAATTGAACACGTGTATCTGCAAGAGAAGAAGCAACTCGTCCAGTTGGAATTTGCAAGAATTTACTAGCTTGTTTCTCCCATGCATCGGTGCTCCAAACACACAACTGTAGAGGGAAAACATGTACAGAACTGAGTAATTCCAACACCAAACACTTGATGATCAGGCTATCAGATGCACAAGGATGTAAAAGATGGCAAATCTATTATCTAGGAAGCCACATAACAAAAGAAGTTTCCAGATAAAGCTCAAATCATAGTCTCTAAAATGGTCTCAAACAGAGAAAACAAGACTTTCCTTGCAAGACTTTCCAAAATCCGTTACCTTACATCAGCGGGCTTGGTTGCTTATTCTATGGTAATACAGACAGACTTGCATTACCAATAATTCATACCTGCGAGTCAGCTCCGGAAGACACCAGGACATTTAGAGAGTGCGAGAAGGCGAGTCCTGTAATTCTTTTCTGATGACCTTTTAACTTTGTTTTAACCTGTGATATGGAATAATTCAAATTGTTGATACTCCTGCTTTTCTACTTCCAATAGAAGGTTCAACATTTTGAGGTATCTAAGCAATACCTCATCAACCCTGACGTTATAAATTTGTATAGAAGAGTCCTCCATGCCAATAGCAATGATATTGTTGTCTTGAGGGTGAAATGCTAAAAATGTTGCAGCTGGTGGTGGAGCCATGAATGTTGTCATTGTCTGTAATCAAGAAAAATGGACTATAAATATAACAAGGGCAGATCAAAAGTATAGCAAAACTAGAATTCAATGCATTGAGAATAAGTCTCCACTGAAAGACCACTCAGATCCATCTGCAAACTGGTAATTTACACCATGGAAATATAAATAGCCATAACTTCTTCTGGCATACATCCTTCAAACATTTTGGTTTTTCAAAAAGAAAAGATGGTATTGTGTTGCTCAAAAGAAAAGCAAAGTTAAGGGTACAAATCTACTGCAACTATAATGGCTGAAACACACATCATAGACTGTTCCTTGACAAGGTCCTGGTATCACACAAAAAAATCAATCAAGCACAGAGAATTGAACTTAAACAGAAAAAATCGTGATAGAACATTTACCTTAAATGTCATCATATTGAAAAGAGAAATCTTCCCTCCTGAAGCTGACATAACATAAGAATCATTCTTTGAAAGTGCAAAGCACGGAACAGCATCTTCAGGATTTGTGTCACTGATATCATTAGTCATCAAAATTCCGCTAGAAGGCTGCCATAATTGAGGTGGTACACTAGCAGTGGCCTAGAACAGGTAAAACCTTCGTTAAAGGCAAGGTTATTGAAATCAACGGAACAAAATAGACATGCTACCTTCCAACATGTAAATTAAGTAGCTTCAAAGTACATGCCTTCCCACAACACAAAAAAAAGGTCGACACAATAAAAATACCTTCCCAGGCAAGTTTCGATCATTTCTCTGCCACTTCCAAAGCTTGTGCACTGCATTAGATGCTAGTGCCAATATGGCAACTCCTGAATTTGTAAAAATCAATCTAGACACCTGAAACAATTGTCACCAAACCCATAGTTACAACTTACTAATTGTTAACTTCAAGAACATCACATACAGAACAATCTCAAATGCATAAAAATTCAGCTGCAAAAGAGCGACTATTAAACAATGAAAGTTAAAAATTTGACCAACAGACACATCCTCAAGCCTAGACCATAGCTGCTAGTCTTTGCCACCAAAACTATAAGTATTCAAATGCCAAAACGTGGACATTCTGCATAAAACGATCTAATTATCCCATTGCATTTAATGTCTTCCACAAACCAGTGGTAAGAACAAGCATGTCAACTTATTATGGCCAGCCACAGTGCCACACAAAATAGTCACATAAATAGATAGATAAATAAATAGATCAGAAGGGAGGGAAAAGAAAGGTAAAGGAGAAAAAAGTGTGGAGGAAATTACAATTGTACTAAAGTTTCAGCGGTATTATTCAGGAGTACAATCATTTTCCTCACATCAAGATCATATGAATAAACAGCATAATAACAACCTTCTAATAACATTTTCAAGAAGTAGAGCATACCCTCATGGCAGTCAAGCTATCAGGGAGCCTCAGGGAGCGACACTGTGATGGTTCATTTATTTCTGTTAATTTCCAGATCCTAGATTTTTCAATTGATTCGTCTTGAATTTTAGGCTTCACGTCAACTAAACTTCGATTGTCACTATTCTGTAGAAACTCAAAACAGAAGGAAAATGTCAAATCATTGAATGTGTAACAAGATCCTTTTGCATTGACATGCACACATGGCAGTATGTAAATGAGATAACTGTGGCTGGAGGGCAACACCTACCATTCCAACCATGGGTGCTGCAGGAGCAGCTTGATTATCGATGCTAGTTCCAACTGTGGCATTAGCAGGCGGAAAAGTGCCTATTGCAGGGGCCTGATACAAATCATACATTAAGATAGTTGCATGCCATGTGAAATTGTCAGATATTTTTACTTTCTAATTGCATAACTCTAGTAACACAATGATGCTAAAAAGAATTTTCTTGCCTATCAAATTTTACCTTCGCAACAGCAGCAGAAGAAGCTCTAGAAGGATCAAATGTACGACTCTCCACTGTCCGGAGCAGCCTGATCCCATCTGAATTTGCTAGAATTTTGATGCTATTGTCATTTGTTGAGACTGCTAATAGCGTTCCTTCCTTGTTAAATCTAATACAAGGAGAAGCCTGAAAATTCATGACACGGGAGTTGTTAAACATGAACACTCTAGTTAAAGATTTTAGAACTGTTTATTTCAGGTAGAAAATTCAGAATTTAATTATGTTTAATTGTCTCCTTCCCTCTAGTGGAACTATTGTCAAGTTTCCCTGTTCCTATTGGATTTTGGTTTTGTCTATCTCATATTTGCCTATATTGCCACACGCACACATATATATAGCACCTTAGTTGGTCTTATACAACTCAAAATAAAAGGAGTTTTCAGAAATGGGTTCTCTTGGGCTTTTAAGTTTGTTTCATTTACCAATTGATCGTACATCAAAAGGCCTTAATCAGACAAATTTAACAAGAAAGGACTATCAGAACTTTACCGGCAATCCACCCTCTGCATCAATAGTTGTCAACAGGTTGTTATTATCCATGTCCCAAAACTTGATCATGAAATCATCCCCAGCTGCCAAGAATCGATTTTTAGTGGTATCAAACTTCACAACACCCCCGGAACGCTTTGCAAGACCATTATAGGTACGTTTCACAGCTCCTTCGCTTTCATTCCACTCCACCAAGTGTGATTCTCCTTCTTTGTTTGTCCCACATGAGAATAACCTGCAAGTTGTCCATAAAAATGATACGAATATCTCAGTCGAGAGAAAAAAGAATAAGAAATGTCAATCTCCCATCACCGGCAGAAAACATAAAATCAATGAAGTATACAAACCTAGTTCCATCAGCACTGTATGCCATTGTGGTAGAAGAATGCCCTGGTGCATTATAGTCGACTCTTGAACCCGCATTATCATACAACCATGCCTTTATCTTTCCATCAGTTGCGGTTGAAAAGATAAACTGGGAGAAGGTGAGAAAGAAATAAAATTAAAGAAGAAAAGGGATAGATACCTAGAAAATTGAAGAGTGACTCCTCTCTCCCTCTCTTAATACTCTTTAACCTCACCTTACTCTCTACTATAATTTTACTTCTTGTATCCAATCTCCTCTTTTCTTTCTCCAACCTCCCCTTTCATTGTTCTTTTGTTTTTGTTTCAAACAGTTTCCGTATGCAGAAGTTCCCAAAATATTTCATTTTTCTGTCTCTGTTTTTATGCATCCGGCATTTAAAAAAAAATGATTGCTAACATCTGTCTTGAATTTTACAATTTGATTCAGATCTCAATTCATAAAATGAGGATTTAGACTAGCAATGAATCTCCATATATTTGCTTACGAACACATAGCTAATTATGTTTTACCATTTATCAAGCAGAAATGAGTAAAAACTGGAGGACGAGAGGGCTCAATTACCATCCCATATTTTACCTGAATATTTTCCTTGTGATGTGGGCACACAGAATATACAGGTGCATCATGACCAACAAAATTAAACAGTCGAGTCCCCACAATCGCATCCCAAACCTGCAGAATCTTGAACTCTTAAAAAGCACCATTGCTAGCATGTAGATGCATTGAATAGAGATATAAGAAAACAAACCCTGATGGTCCTGTCATCGCCACAAGTGACTACAACAAGTTGCTTGTTTGGGTAAGCAAAAGCAAGATCATTTACATTCCCATTATGAGCATCCATCTAAAACACAAGGAAAAATCCACATGAATTTCAGTATGTATAAACAAAATTGCAACAAAATAAATACTACAGGAGTTTTTTAAAGAAAAAAATCCATGTACTGAAGATGGATGGTATTAGCTAGAGATGTAAAGACACCGAGTTTCAAAGATATCAATTATTGGCACAAACCTCAAGGTGATTTCTTATGTCGTCACCGCCATGGTAGGAGTATACGTGCATAATGTGCTTGGAGTATGCAACACCTGGAAAAAAAGAAAAATGGTAATATATTGGAAAATCCTGATTTTCATTAAGGAAAATGTTTCTTTTTAGGCAGAACAGGCAAGAAAGATAGCATTTTAACACACCAAATAAAGTTCCATCAGGACTCCACGCCACACGGTTAACGGATGCTGTATAATCATTGGACAGAGATGCCTACACAATAATCAGCTGGTTAGCCTTAACCTGATAATATTACAATTCCAGAAAGTATCATGATTGATTCACATTCCATTAAGCTTGTTAAAAAATAAAAGTGTACCTGCAGAGCTCTTGAGCGTGCATTAAGGTCCCAAACCTTGAAATTCCTCCCAGCAATCCTTTCTCTGCTGCCCAACTCCCATACCATGACTTCACCCATGTTTGTTCCAACTGAAACAGTGAAACAACAAATGATACAATCTCTGAAAACCAGGTGAACTTCCCAATGGTAAGTGCGCACACAATCACACACCAGTAAGGCTGGGAAGAGTTATTCTTTATAAACATTGAGGGAGCTTACCAAGAAGTAGAATTTGTTGGACTGGATGAAAATCCATACTCTTGACAGCAGAACCTTGATTTAAAGCCATGACAGGATTCTTGGGCAAGTCATCAGAAGAGTAGGAGTTTTGCCCATGGTTCTGGCTCGTATAAGCCATAGGCATAATGTTTATTGGGAGATTGACCTGATAAAATATCAAGTAAAGAAGAAGAACTAGAATAGTCAACAATTTAAAATTTTTCATTCAGCCAAAATCCTAGACTCTAAAATGAGGACCTTGATCCCATAAAATTTATTGGAGTGACAAATGCACACACAACATACACATGGATGACACATCCCAAGCCCTAATTAGCATAAATCCCCAACTTAAAAAAGAAGCTTCCCCTCCAGGGATTAAAAGTGAAATGACAATCGTGCGCACACCCAGTCCAACTCCAAGCTCAAATATCCAAACAGTTTCAATCTAATCAGCATCATCCAAAATCATCGAGACCTATAATGTGACATAACACCCACCTTGGCATCTCAAAAATCATGCTAAAACGTATTTCCAAATTCATAATAGCAAAAGGCATCAACAATCATAACAAGGCAAAAACACAGCATAGGAATGTAAAGGGATGGACAATTTCAGTCCATACCTCATCCGATAGTCCAAATGGTCTTGGCCTCTTCAACACATGTTCAGAGTCTGCTGTTTGATAGTCAATAGCTGGGTTATTGGTAGGGGGAGTCCTGGGATGCTTTAAGATAGCTGCTGCAGTGAAGATGCAAAGAAGAAGTAGAAGCAAATTAGCACCCAAGAAACCGTAGAAATTAAATGAAAAGGTACAGTGAATCAGAGATTGAACACCACTCAAATTCTCTGATACAAAATATTAAATCATGATCATTTTAACAAAATAGTATCAATAGTTAAGATCCTAATAGAATAATGATATTTGAATATATATATATACACACACACGGGTAAATCTTGTCATTCAAAATAAACAATAAGATCTCTCAACATTCTCCTTCACTAAGGTAATGGTTAGATGAATGCTGCTAACCATCAAGTAAAGAATATGACCTTTGAGCAGTACCAAGCTGATTCACCCATAGCAATGCATTTCCTCTTTCAAATAAGTGCACATTCCTACTATCATTAGCTATATTATTATAGCTAATACTTCCTTCTTGAGTTTGTGCATGATGTTTTTGAATAGAGTCCAAGAATGTTTATCGAAGACTGTAAGAACATTAAAACCGATCAAAAGCAGCTGATTCAGATGTCTTATGTAGCCTACCTGTGTTATTGGGAGCCAAACCTAGGGGCCCAGCAGAAGCAGATGGATTCGCCATCCATCCTGCAAGAGAAGATGGAAGAGCTGCAGGCGCAGGCTGAAATGGCTGCAAGCATCCATATAAAGAGGCAGGTAAGTTCATAATTCAAAACCAGCATACTATAGAAACAAGGGTAACTCCTTTCTAATTTGTCACTTACACCATGACCGGTTATTGAAGGAAACCCCCCTGACTTGGGCACACCACCCATTAAGGAATTGGTGACAGGGGATGGGGCCCGCGCACCATTTGGTTGCCCACAACTGTGGTCAACAAATAAAGTCTTTATGTCAGGATTAGACCTTGGACTCTTACAAAGCTGATGTTGCCAATTTAAACTGCAATTCAATTGCGAGGAGGTGAGTGACAAAAAACAACTTCAATCCAAAGCGATAACTTAAAAGAGTATAAGCACGGAGGCAAGGCAAGAAATTCTTGACGACCTCTGATTAATTAGAGTCCGCAATCTTGAGTTTTTCAAAGTAGGAAACTGAAGCTTGTCACGGAAAAGAGGGTTAGCCTCTATCAACTTTTTGAGTTCACCGAGCATTATACCCCTAGCAGACTTGGTGTCTCCATATTTGGATAGCTGTTCATTATCTCTGCAAATCAAAGTAAACAAACACAGGATATCTAAATATCATCAATACAAAAATAAGGCACAAATAAGAGTTAACATTTTTAAAAAAAAAAGTACCTAAAGTTTTCCAACGTCAGTAGCTGCGTAATTTCTTTAAACAGCTCTTCATTAAATGCCGCAAACACTTTCAAGTCCTTCACTAAAATTTCAACTGCCTTCGCACGATCTCGCCTACATTTGCAAAAATTAACAGACACATCAAGTTAAAAAACCGTTGCGCAGACTCCATCTATGTACACCAGACCAATCAAATTAACCGCTACAGAGGTCCACACAACTACAGTTGGTTTATCTAGTGGGCCCAAAAAAATTAGTTCATCCTAGATAACAATTACTCGAATCAAAATCCAAAACCCCAGTAAGGAAATGTATTAAAAAACAGAATCCATAACAATTAACCATACAGAAAAGGCAATCAATCAAGCACGTACTTGTCCAAAGCTTCAAGGTACTTTTGCTTCCGAATCTCAAAGAAAATCTTCATCGAATATCTATTATCATCCACTTTCGTAAACCCTGACAAATACTTCTCCACTTCATCCCACTCTCCATTTGTCACCATTTCTTCAAAGTACCTCATGTTAAAGTAAAACCCTGACTCTTGCTCCAATCTCCATGCATAAAAATTATATAAAAAAAAATATATTAACACCACAAATTCTCACCAAATCCAAATCACAAAAATAACCACGAAAAAAATTAACAAAAAAAATCAACAAATAAATAAAGTATAAAATTACGTACCTGTGAACAGTTTCTTTAAATTTCTCTTCCTCGAGAAACTGAAGTATGAGAAACACAAGCTCTCTACTAAGCGAAGACATTTTAATAGTTCTTCCAGAAAAAAATTTAAAAAATCTAATCTGCAGAAACCAAAAAGAAACAAAATTAACTAACTCATAAAGAGATCTAAAACCTCGCAATAATTAAAAACTACATAAATATTTAGCAATCAAACATTAAAATAAAAAAATGCGTAAATTTCCAAAATTCAAAGGGAAATAAAGGAACTTCTGTACCTGTTTCCAGATCGGAGAAGAATTTATCTTGGAAGAGAGAAGACGGACGGAGTCGTTTCAGAGCTCCCTTGGAAATTCTTTCTCTTGAGAGAGAAAACGGACGATGTCGTTTCAGAGCTTTCTTGGATTTTCTCTCTGTAGTTGAAGTTGAATTTTGTGGCTTCTCTCTCTATGAACTCTACTAGTATTTATAGAGAGAGAAAGGGTTAGGGATTTGAGGGGAAGGTATCAGACAAATTAAATACCCGTGAGAGGAGATGATACGGGATAATTTGAGTGATAAGTCATTGGATAAGCACATAGCTTATAAGAGTGATAGGTAACTCTGCCTTTCTGGTTTTATAAGTGCACTGTCTTATCGGGCGTTATTAATACGCCGAATTTGGACTTGTTTACTCCTGACTTTGCGGTGATTGCTATGTATAACCACTGTGTTTATTTTCAGGGATTTATTTACAAGTTTACCACTCTCTACTATTAATTCTCTTCATTTTCCATTAACTTCGTACAACACGTCAGACCCAAAAATAGAATAATTGACTAATAGCTTGTTTTTTAAATAAAATTATTATTTATTTAATTGTATGATAAAAAAATATAAGATGATAAAATTAAGTATCAACCTAATATTATAACTTTTTTTTAGATTCTTGTAACTTTATAAAAAGTAAAATGAAACAAATTATGAGATTCAATTTCTAATTATTCTAATATCGAAAGATAAAATCATGGGGAAAAAATGAATTTTTTAAAAAATAAAAAGTTAAATTTATCAAACTCGCGAACATATCCATGGACTTTCTAAAATTTAATAACATGTTTTTTTAAAATATATAT
>Ga0307517_10007877_pt1 | contig 15411 bp, 7 predicted proteins | sample 23_EM_MG_FD_194515 | JGI IMG/M metagenome (GOLD analysis project Ga0307517, IMG submission 194515) | Populus trichocarpa ectomycorrhiza microbial communities from riparian zone in the Pacific Northwest, United States - 23_EM | ecosystem: Host-associated > Plants > Roots > Unclassified | place...
CTGGTTGTTTTGGATCTCTCTATTTCTAAGTCTAAGGAGAGGGAGAGGCTGAGAGGCGAGAGGGGGCGGGTGCTGGTAGCTAGGGTTACTGGGCAAATCAAGCTAACGATCTTTGTGTTTGTAAGTGATGATGGAAACAAAAACTGTTTTGGATCTTTGTGTTTCTATTTTCTAAGTCTAAGGAGATTGGAGAGGGAGAGGTGAGAGGGGGTGGGTGCTTTGTTAGGGTTAGCGGAGAGGCGAGAGGGGGCAAAATTTTCTATTTATACTATAGTATCGTTTTTTGAACCAGTTCGGTTCGGGTTAACCGGTTTCTGCATTACAAAATCGAAAACCAAACCGAACCGAGATTTTTTCTAAATATTCTAATCGGTATGATCGGTTTTTTTGGATAATTTTTTTTTTGTTTTCTTAGTTTATCAGTTTTTTTATAACCCCTACATGGAACACTCATCCATGAGGCTGAGCGTTGGAGTCTCACATTAATCCCCACGTCTAATTGTAGCTTCTCTAAAAAAAAAAAATGTCCTTTAAGCTTTGGTCTCTAAATAGGAGTGATTAAGAGTGATGTGATATATGCATAATATTTATATTTCATGTACCAAAAAAAAAGTATAATTAACCTATCCTTCGACTGCTGCTTGTTTTTCCAAAATTTTCTCATAATTTAGATTCAAAATATATATAAAACTTAGCACAAGATACTTAATTGTCTTTATAGTTTATACGAAAAATAATAAAGGATGCCTTTGATTTTCACTTAAAAGATATATAGACATGTATGTGCAACTTTATTTAATTTAGATTGGAATCAAGAAAATTGTTTAGATAAAGAAGAATAATAAAGGGCTTTTGACGTTGAGTGCCTTGTGTCGCTTCCACCTCTTCCATGAAGATCAATGTCGTTCCCATATCTAGCAAGTTATAATAATACCAATATCCAAGAGAGTATATGCATCCTCAATTTCTTATATTTGCGAACTTTAACGGTCTGTTTTTGCATCACTTCCTTTTTTTTCCCTCCTTTACCATGTTGATCCCCCCCCCCCCTCTTTTTTGTCTTGTCAAAAGCAGCAACTCGTTTAGTATGATGGTTTTAATTTTTAGTTTTTGATTTCCAGAAGTGATGGTAATTACTAGTTGTTGTTATTAGTTCATAGCGGTGCATACTCGCCAAAGGTGGTGGTGACTATTGGTGTTGCTGGTGGTGGACGGGTGCTAATATGGTGGTGATGGTAACAACTAGTAAGATACTGGTTGGTGGCACCGGTAGTTGGGCCATATGCCCCTTGAATATCTGTAGTAGTGACAATAAACGAGCCTACGATATAATTGCAGTGGTCACCAAGTGATGGCGGTGATGGCAGCCCCCACTGACCTTTGGCTGTGGTAGCAACCAGCCAAACACTTCACCAAAGCACCTAACCTTGGATTACTAGCGTCAATGCTGGCGTGGTTAACTGTGGTGACCGGTGAAAATTGTAACATATAGGAAGGTCGCAGTTTAGCTTGCTGCAACCCGCCAATCGTGGCGTTGGCTAGGTGGGCCCAGTGGCGGCGGTCACCAGTTGACATAATAAGTCTGTATTCAGCGATGAAAAATTGAATAACGTTGATAAAATCAGGTATTGTTAGTAAAATCACTCTTTTATTTTAAAAAATCAAGCCAATCAGTTGCCAAATTTAGTTTCTTAAAACAAAAAAACGAAAATATTGGCAACTGTTCATTTTTGGGCTCGTTGAAAACAAAATCAAAGCGCTGAAGACCGAGGGGGGCCACAAGAAAGATATTTGAGTACCTTCTCTTTGCCTGTAACTGAGACCAAGGTCCTAGGACCCTGGCCAGTAAAGGGCAATATTCTACACCATACTTCCGTTACAGCCTTGAGAGGTGACAGGTAAAGACAGGGTGCGCCAGCAACTCTCATTTGTTCACTTGGATCTAAACTGTAGATCATTCGAACAGTGACCAGAAAATATGGAGACAGTGTCCCAATTTCACATGCAAATTTGATAAGGCATTGATGGGGGCATCAATTAGTTACATAACATCAGATGCGCTATAGTTTTCTTTCAATTGTGAGCATTCGTCCCGCTTCTAACTTGTGGATTGCACCTTACTAGTATCATTAGTTCATGAAATTCCTGGATGCCAAATTCGAAGAATTATCACCACAAAGAAGAAACCATGACTTTTTTTTTTGAACTTGCTCTCATTCAGTATGAAGTCCATCATCGATCGCTACAACAAACAGAAGGAGGAGCAACAGCAGCTGTTAAATCCTGCTTCGGAAGTCAAGGTATGTACCCACCAAACACCCCTATCACTTGGCAGCTTTTACAGCATGCATAGTGGCATATGCATTTGAGTAGTTGAATTACTTCAGGAGGATTGCTGTCAATGGGCTCTAAAGGTCAATCTATACAGGAACAAAATTTATAACTAGTTACACGGTTTTTCACCGTTCCCATAGGGGAACTTTACTGGGATTTAAATCTGCCCCTGATTTTTTTTCTTAAGAAAAAAAAGAACGCCAAAAGTTGGCATCAACAAGCCTCAGAGCAGTTGGTTCCACAAATAGAGCACAGTCAGCCAGATATTAGGGATTTGGATCTAAGGCACCCGTCATTCACCAACACTAGATAGATTATAATAATTGTATGCCAAGGAGATGGCTCCAAGGCTAAACATCGGATGGCATCATTGTGGTTCCAAGTCATATACAATAAAAAAGCATAGAAGATCATCAACTCTGAGCTATCATTATCATAACATGCATGAGGGTCACCATAAATGATACGATCTTGTAACGGGCCAAGCAACGTCCACTTTTAACTTTCTGCAACCAATTATGGCAGTAAATCACCATACAGGAACATCTACAAATTTAAAACATTTCATTACCTTGTGTGCAAAACCCTGCACACAAATAACCATATTGTTTGTTGTAATTGTGATTCAAAATGTTTTTTTATTTATAAATATATCATGATAATTTTTTTTAATTTTTTTTAACATGCACATCTAAAAATACAAAATAAAAATTAAGTTTGAGCAAAATAAAAATAAAATAAAATATTCTTGAAATGGAGGTTTGGCAGCAAAATGACAAATACACCCCGAGTGTTGTGTGTAGATTGTTGCGTGACATTCAAATTTCTAAGGCAGTCACTTCTTAATGCAGCTCTCATCAAATTCTATTCTACATGAATTATTGATTGTCAAATGATGTGTGCTTCATTTAGTTTTGGCAAAGGGAGGCAGCAAGCTTGAGGAAGGAACTGCAATACTTGCAAGAATGCCATCGGTAAAGTTAATAATCACCCAATATTCTCAATAGATGATCTCAACAACACATCACCACTGGAATTCAAATGATGATGTGTAGGCTTGTCTGATCAAAAAACTTACAGCCGTGTAACCTTACTGGCAAAAATATCTCTAAATGTTTCATATCATTGATCACAGTTGACGCCACATCCGCCAGAAAAGAAAAGCTACCAGACTTTCTATGTATTTATGAGCAGGGTTTTTTTTAGCACCATATTCATGGACAAAGTATAAGACTCTGGCACCACACCTAATACTTGCCTCTGTGACATTGCAGGCAATTGATGGGAGAAGAATTGTCTGGTTTGAGCGCCAAGGATCTACAGAATCTAGAAAACCAGCTGGAGATGAGTTTGAAAGGAGTTCGAATGAAAAAGGCAAAGCCTCCCTGATCTCAAGATCACTTTTTATATGCACATGCAGCATGCACATAATGCTGATGCAGCCTTTTTCTTTTTACACAGGAACAAATTTTAACTGATGAAATTAAAGACCTGAACAGAAAGGTTTTCCAAGACTATTGACTTAAATAATTCTCGAATTGATTGTAAAGACATTCTCATGTTCACTGGCTTTCATCGGCTTCATTGCAGGGTAATCTAATTTATCAAGAAAACCTTGAGCTGCACAAGAAGGTTAAACTCGTCAGTCAAGAAAATTCAGAACTGCGTGAGGTACAAGTCTTGGCAGCACATGTATCACTAAGAAATATTTTCCACCTCCCCTTCGGCTCCGAACTTAATCTTTTACCACCAAATAAGGAACCTTGACAGAATATATACACCTGGTCGGTCTTCGTAGAATGCACTCCCAATCCTACAACCAGTTAGCTCTTCAACATCGAATAGAATTTAATGTCTTGTGCATAGGAACCATATCAAGAGCAGTAAGCCATAAGTAAAGTGAAACCTAAACTTCAGGATTTTAGAAACTGAACACTCATAACCGCACTCTTATCCCAGGTTTATGGAAGACAGAATGTGGATGAAGCAAACAGGGCTTCCCAGGCCCCTTGCACAGTAGGAAATGGATATGACTCGCATGCCCCAATCCAGCTCCAATTGAGCCAGCCACATCCTCATAACATCGAGGCACCAGGAAAATCAATGAAACTGGGGTAAGTTCTTTTCACGAGATATGGGAAACTGTACAACTAATAGTTATGAGAAATTGGCTTCACCATAATCCAATGACATTCTTTTCAAAATTTGCAACAGGCTGCAACTTCAATAGTGAAAGCAGTTTGTATCTGAAGATGGTTATCAATCATCATCCATTAAATTGATCCTAAGTTGAAGTGTGCATGCTTTCTAGCGATGAGATCTCAAGCCTCGGCTAAGATAAATATGTTCAGCAGCACAACCATCCTATTTGGTATGATATATTTTATACAATGTTTAGAGAATGATGTAAATGATTGCTGGACAAGCTATCTGTATCAAATATGCAAGAATGGAAAGCTCAATATGAGTTGGGTACTCTAGATGTCTAAAACATTTAAATGTGATCAACAAAATTGAACTACTAGAAGAAATGTGCTATGTATATATGCTTTGCTTAGTGAAGATTCATAAGATGATGATAGTTGTTTTATTGGACGATATAATCCATATATGCTTTCCTGTAATAGCATACATTCTTCGATTCTTTAAATAGAAGTTCATGAAAGAACATGTAGGAAGTCAATAAAACAATAATATGCTGCTTGATCTTACAACATACCAACTTCAAATGAGAGATAGTATAGTTACCAAAACAGAATGCTTGATTTATAATGACAAAAACATAATCCCTGTAGTTAAACACAATAAAACCTAGTACATTTGTCATATAGATGCAACAAAATCTAGGCATTGAGGGAAACAAGCGTAACTAGAACAGGATTTTTCATAACTGTAAATGAAGAAAAGCTGCATTTTAGTATCATTAAATGATTAAAGAATAAAAATGCTGTCACAAACTTATGTTCTCTATCAGAAATTTCGTCAACTATAAACCTTGAATAAAGACTAAATTAAACATCACAGCATAGTTTATGCAGTAATATTGCAAACAAAAAAAAAACACGCAATATCTCGAGAATACAAGTTCATAAATCTAAAATAGTCAGAATAACTGTACCTCATTTCCCTTTGCCAGGTCTAGCATAGAACTCGGCTGACGAGCTCTAAGCAGACAGGACTCCTCGGTAAAAGCAGTGGATAATATCCAATACCTGAAGTTCAAGACCAATCAGGATTCTTTAAAGTACAAGACAGAGCATATAAAAGCATTGTGCTTGTGTGTGTGTAAAGGAATTCAGTAAATAAAGGGCAGAGCATCTACCTTTGGCATTGTTCAAAGATTTTCCAGCGCCATTGTTGTGCTGTTACCCAAAGCAACATTAGTTTTAACTGCTTTTTTTTTCATATAAGATTTTACTTTTTCCTAAAATAACAAATGGATAATTTTCATGTACAGCAGCTTCTGAGCAGTGTAACTTGCCATTTCCAAGTCTCAGGTAATTCTTAACACAGACTAAAAATTGCCTCTCAGAAATGGCTCATCAATATATAATGGGAAGCCAACAATAAATTCTCCATTTCAAAAGTGAAATTCCAAATGTTGAAGTATACCATCAAACTTCACAACATGAGAAAACAAACAATTGGGAATTGATAGTGACAGAAGCAAGTGATTAAAACCAGAGCAACACAACTGTAAAGGACATTTAGATGTTCATTAGTGGAAAAATCAGAAGACTGGCAAGTACAACCACTGTCAGCAAGCGTGCATGCTGATGCATCTTCCAATATTCATGCTTTACCAAACCTATGTTTTACTCACATGTGTCTACACTACATTAAACAAAGGAGATGGGAATGGATAGTGAGACAATTTTCATGGAACTTGTATTGTTTTGATATCGATTTTCAGATTAAAACTAAAGACATTAATAAATAAAAAAAAAACTTCCACTTATCTGTGTTTCCAGCATCCACTGAGTTGCCTTTGCAGTAATCAATATATTTGTACCACCACTCATAATAAAAAGATGTGCTGTAAAGATTAAAAAGATAATTTTTTTAAGATTCATGTGTGTGTGTGTGACCAAAATTTCTCTTTGAGCCTCCATGCTGTTAAAGATTTTATGATTTTAACTTGGTCTTACTTCGCAGACATAATAACACAACCATAAAAAATAAAAATGGAATTACTTCTACAGAATTTTAATACCTGCAACTTAGAGATCCCTCATGTGAGGCACTTGGCAAAACATGATGGAGACGGATTTCTTTTAGTTTGTTAACTTGGGTCTAAGTGATTTTGGGCCTCAATTGACTTCAATTTAGGCATTCATTCATAAGTTTGAGTGTGTCAATAAGCAGCAACAAAATCTAACCTTTTATGGGCTAAGTTAGTTTTAATCTGAAGGTAACCTTACCCATTCACATTTTCCATAAAGTTACTTTGTACAAAATTCAAAACAGCATCTCTGCAACCCAAGCCAATAACTTTACCGTTGCATAAGCAATGGCCCTTGAGTAAGATGGCTCTCTGAAATCAAGACCACGAGACCAATGTAAGCAAATGTCAACAGTTAATGTGCCCCCTACCAGAACTAATACCATAATTTAGAGACTGACTGATTAGGAAGTAACGTGTTGTAATGCCAGTGGCAAAAAAGGTTCTTAATTCCATCAGTTAAACTACATAATGGATTGAGTGAGTCATCAAACCATGTATTCTCAAATTAATTTATAAAGAATTACTTTGTTTTAGACACATATGAGCGAGATTTATTACATTTAATTTACTTACCATACTTTTCAGAGAACTGTGTAGTGTTACTGCCAGAAAGTAGTTACAAGTACCAAAATCAATCCATGTCTCCTGAATAAAAAAGCATATCTTGTTATTTCAAAACCAATAATGGGAAGCTAGTAGCAAGACCGGAACAAGTTTCATGCAATGTAAATGAACATGATCCACAGTGGTTCTTTACTAACAGTTAATAGAACCATATAAATATCTTACAAAACACAAGCCCATTTATTTGAATTTCAAGATTTAATGATGATTATTTTCTTTTGATTTAAGAACATAACATGCAGGCATGATGACATAAAACATGACCTACATGATTGTAACCTGCTTTCCAAGTTATAACCTATCTTGAAAACAAATTTCTTGAATGCTACCATATATAGCACGTAATCTTCAGACGATCATTGTTACACTATAACCTATCAGTTTAAGCAAAAATAGTTTTAAACAACATGATATGAGTACACAATGCTCCCATTCAGCAAAAACAAAATGTACACTAAATTCAATCAAAACGCTACTTAAGTTTCCTGATAAAAAAACAAAAAAACATTAGGACGCAGCACATGCCATGATAGTGCTGGTTTGGGGAACTCCCTCCTCGGGAATGGGCCCTCTGCTCCAAGGTTGCCAATTGATGATTTTAAAAGCCTTAATAACCCTCGAAACAAAGAGAATAGAGTGAAAGACTTGTCTTGAATAAAGCATTGACTCATAGCCTTGTTGGTGATGGAACAGGCTAAACCCGCCTGGAGCATGGGGTCCAGCCAATAGACATAACTATTAAGGTTAGGTGTTTTGGCGACGCATGTGTGATGCAAAGTCCTGAGTGGAATGCTTACGGGGTTAGACCTAAACTCATGGCTTTTAGGATCTACTTCTAGGATTCAAGTGGCTTTTCATGCCTGGTACAAAGGGGAGTGGACTAGGCTAGAGTTCTAAGAGAAGATGAGAATGAGAATGGAGAAGGTGCTCCGTATTGCATTTGTTCAGGTTAGGTCAAGGACTCAACCACCCTACCGGTATTAAAATACCCAGTTTTCATCGAAACATTGAAAAACTAGGCCGGACCCGACCCAACCATTTTGGGCTGCGTCGGCGCTGCCCAGCCCAGTAAACAGTGGAGGATCTCTCCACTGTTCACACTACTCGTAGTAGTATTGAAGCTCATAACTCCTCTACGGGCACCATAAAACAGTGGAGGATCTCTCCACTGTTCACACTACTCGTAGTAGTATTGAAGCTCATAACTCCTCTACGGGCACCATAATGCTTGACGAACACCATAGACTACGACCAGTGCACTACAGGCAAACAAGGAAACCAGGCAGAAGGGGTATAATCTATAATGTATTCATCCTAGGTCATGGAAGAAGGGAGGCAACTCATCCAAAATATAAGACACTATGGACTTTTATTTTAAAAGGCTTGGTAGCCATGATAGGGATCAAGGCAATAGCTTTAGGGCTAGGGAACTCTTAGGGTGTGTTTGTTTTTAAGGTAAGTTTTGTGGTTGTGGTTTGAAAAAAACAAGTTTATAAAAAGTATTTTTAGTTGTAGTTAGTTGGATTTAGATACGTATTTGATAAAAATTGTGGTTGAAGTTTATGTATAGCAAAAAACATGTATAAAATGTTTGGATAACATGTTTTGGCTTTTTTACAAATAGTTAAAAGGAGATCAGTAAAGAATATTTATGAAACTCATTTAAAATAACATGTAAAAACTGCTGCACAAAACCTGCGTTTTGAACTCAATTTTTTAATGGGTCCTGCAGCATAAAACTCAATTCTCTTTAATACCAAACATGTTGTTGCGCTTAATTCACCGCTAACATGAAAGCCAGTGGAAAACAAACACAGTCTTAATTAGCTTGCTTCCTTTTGGGTTATGCTAAATATATTTGGCCTTAGGTCACCAATCCACTCTGCTTCCTTCTCTCCTTTCCCTGTAGTCTATATTAGCTAGAGGACCTCCACGCATTAGGCCTTGCTACTTATCCTAATGCACCCGTGTTCCTCGAATGGATCTCTTAGTTGTTGAGAGGGTTGCCCAAAAGCAGTATATAAGGCATACCCGGTAAAACTTACAAGTAAACCAGATATAAAGATGGCGCCTAGGGTTGCTATTTCCATTATTATATAATAAGAAAAGAATAAGAATTTCCATACCACAATGGATCTATGATAAGATCATTTATTTACAACGGAGTGGTATACAAAGTCAACAAATCTCAGTTAATACAAAAAAGGCTACACAAAGCGTTGAGGGGAGTTCTAAATCTGGTCCAAGACAAACTATTGTAGGGGATTCATTGAAACCATTGAATTCGGAATATGGTAAAGTAGCTCCGGGGTGGGTAACTACTCCTTTGATGGGTGTCACAATGGCTCTACTTGCGGCATTCCTTTCTATTATTTATTTTTTTATAATGATGGAATTTCAATGAATTAGATTTACAAGAATCACTAAATTCTAGCTTTTCAATACAAAGTGAAGAGGCCAGCAAAAATAGAAAGTATAAAATAGAGTTACCAACTTCTAACTTTCAAGTGATATTGAATACCCATAAGGTTTAAAACATGGGGGGTTAGATAAACATAAAAAAAACAAGCTTGTCCTTAAGCATTGAAAGAATAGCAATCATTAGGTTGGGTGGAAAAATTATAGAAAAGAAAGAAAACTCTACCTTTACTACAAGAAGCAGGAGAAAAAAGACACAGTAAGCCTACAGCAACTCATATCTTAGAGATAAAATCAGGAGAGCAAGAAATCATGGTCCATTCTGTTGAGACGGAGTAAGTGATGATACAAATGAAGAGTCCCAATAAAAATTTCTCTATTGATTGAGAAGTCACACATTAAAATGAACCCTGAAATTTCCCTTCTGTACTTTATGGATATTAAAGAATCCATTAAAAGGAGGGAGAAAGAAACATTGAACTTGGACATGGAAGCACCCAGAACCATCTATACCTACAACTTTAAACACCATTTACAGTCATTTACCAGCTAAACACTACCAAATCAGCAGACAATCATGACTCCATCCAATATGAGAACATGGCAGCGCTGATGTATAACTCAATAAATCAGCTTTCCTAGTAAAATTCAGAAGGGTACCTCTATTTACCATCTCTTGACAGAAGTTTCCGTCAACTCATCGAGAATATATTACTCTACTCAGGCAGTCTCCGACCATAAAAAACTCTAAGTACCCATTAGCACAGGCTTTATTCTCCTCCACTCCTCTAGGTATACCAGACAACAAAACTCTTTTCTCCCTCCACTAGGATTGTATGGCAACACAAGCATAATCAAACAACCTTGGACAAAGTGTCAGCGTCTTTTATGGATTTAAAGACTTGTTTCACGTATGAACCTTCTATTCTTAGAAACCTTATCGAGTGATCATATCCTTTAATCATCAAATATAAAGCACAAATCAAAGTAAGAAGTGAAAGGGCCAAATCCCCTCATCTTCTACTTGTTTTCTGTCATCTTCATTTTCTTCAATTAAATTTCTCAACCATGTATTGAATCTCAAACTAAATCAAGCAAGCACTAGTTTCGATTGCATCCAATCCAAAGGGTTGTCTCCACCACCACTTGTTAAGGTAATCAGTATTGCACAAAACAAGTTACTGAGCAAACCGAATTAATAGAAAAATGAAGACAACAATATGAGTGCGGGCACAAGATTTAATTGGTTTGGTAAAATCCTGCCAGCCTGTACATAGAGAAAAAATTTCTTCACTGTTAGGGATAAATACAACACAAAACAACACAATCATTGAGTAATTTCCGAGCTCAATCCAAAAACTCAATTACACCCACTCACATAACCTGAGGAAACCCCTCTCTCATCACTGTGTCTTAAGCCAACACCACAAATTAGGTCACGCCGCTAAACTCTTACATGTATAGAGCTCCCGGAACCACTATCTTGTAACAATTCCTTTCTACAAAGGAAAAAATAAACCCTAGACCATGTCAAGCAAAGAAAAAACAGTGATTAAAAAAAAAACCTAGAAAACGTCAAACCATGTAGAATTGCGAGATATGCTAGGAAATTGATGCAAGAACCTCAATACACAGATCAATATAAAGTCAGGTAACAATAATCCATCACACAACACACAACAAAAAAACACAAGAAGTTATAAAAACAAAAATAATTACTGAAACATGTGTGTGCATAAGGAATGCTCGTTTACCGATAGAAATCAAAGCCACTCCATAACCTTGAAACTAACTACTACACTCGGAAGCTTAAACCCGTCGAGGTAAGAAAGCAACCTGCAAATAGAATACAAACCGATCACAACCAAAAAAACTGAAGAGAGACATGAAAATGCAGTTAATTCAAAGGTCATGGAAGTTCACGCACTTGATAAAAAAGATGAGAGAACATGGAGATGGAGAACAACAGAGAGGGAGAGGGGGATCTAATTATTCTTAAGAGGAGGTAAATAAAAGGATCGCGCCTGTTTATGTTTATGTATGTAAAAGGCTGCATTTTGTGTACGTGGATGGAGAGAGAAGAAAATATCTCAATTCTCAACTAACTTCATCTCTCAAGAGGCTTAAATAAGGAAGGGCTGTGATTTAGTACATTTGAACTTAATGTAATTAGTGCACTTGGATAAGTTTCCGTCTTTCGCAGGGCCCAGTGTCTGAACTTGTGAGTTTAGCACTGAAAAAGGCTCGCTTCAAATGTAACACGGTAATTTTAATTGTTCATTCAATATATTTTTTATATTCATCTGTCAAGGCTCGGTTCTTGGATTAAGGGTTTTGCGATCAACACGGATATTTATTCATCTGTCAAGGCAGAATTATGGGCAGTCGTGAAGGGCGTTGAGCTTGCTAGAATGCTAGGTATTCAGAAGCTAGTTCTTGAATCGAAAATCATGCTTGTGGTTAATCAACTTTGATTTGTTGAAGAACTAACTTGATAGGGATCATTGGATAATTAGTAGCCCTCCTTTGAGTTTGTATTTAATTTTGTATTTCAATCTGATTAAGTAATCTAGGTTAACTTTTTTAATCTAAGGTTTTTTTACTGCTTTAATCCCTGTTTTCAATAAAAAAAAATAAAATTGATTATATGTGTTACTCACGTGATCTTACTAGCAGGTGAAGTTAGAAGGAAGTTTTCTTTTTTAATACAATATGAACAATAATTAGGAATATTTTTTGAAAATATTATGACATTAATTATTACGTGAAGCATGTGACAGGTCTCGTTAAAGAATTGAGAGAAAATCATTTAGCATGGATTATGGGAGGAACACGTAGATATTTGACAATTTTATTTATTGTATTTAACACAATGATCGAATTAAAAAATAAGTATTATTTATCAATATAATTAACATGAAAAGTATTTTGAATCTTTTTTGTAACAATCATTATAAAATTTCAAAATGGAGAACCAACAAGCTATCAAAACACAACGTGGGTTAGTGAGATGTTCGTAAAAATAATAAATAAACACCATCAACTTCATTTTCTTATTATTATATTATATTAGCTGCATAATTTTAAATCTTTCTATACCAAAACGAACTTGAAGTGTTGCAAAATTTGTTAACTAAGACAATTAAAAATATTTTTATTTTGAGTTACTGTAGTTTTTCTTTTTATAAAATGCAGTTGAGCATTGATTATTGTGGTTCTTACCGTAAATTTAAAATTGTCTTGATTGGTTGAGAGAAAATGAGTTAATTAAAATTAATTTGCCATGATTTACCAAGTTTTGTTTATGTTCTTTTTTCTTCTAAGATGTTTTAACTTTTTCCTGGTTTTTTTATAACATGCAACTAATATTGGCTATCAAATCAACTTGCTGGGAGAAAAACCCACCTTCTTTCTACTAAAAAATCAACAGAAAAAAAAAATATAATCATAAATATAAATTCCCGTATTTTTCAAGAGAAAGAATCCAACTTATTGTCGCCACTTGGTGGCAATTCAATAGCCACGTGATCGAACGGTAAGCGGCAAAGCCAATGTGCCGTGACACTTTAACACGCAACATATCTTCTTTTTCTAGGCATGTTGTCTAGTCCAACTGTCCAGGTGACCTCTGCGTGGCCGAAGGGAAATGGTTTTTACACTGTCTTTGTGTTGCCGTATTTTGGACCAAATCAAGCGTGGCAGCAGGAGCAGACCAAGATTTTTGGATGGGAAGCAAGGAAAGATGCTGCATAAAATTTCTAATGTTAGGTTTAATTACGTGATTACTTTGATTAGTTTATCATCAATACAATTATGTAATGCGTTTGGGTTTCTTCTAAAAGATGAAATTTCCTTTCATTTTATTCGTTTTGAAAAAAAAAATATGCATTAAACACGTTCTCTCAACTCCCTATAGAGAAACTTGTTCAAAAAATTTAAAAAAAAATTGTAAAAATAGTTCTTAAGAAGTAATTGCAACGAATTTTGAAGCTGTTGGACTTTCTGGGTTTATATTTGGACGTTCATAGTTAGGTATATGAAAAGTTAAATTGTCAGATAATTTTACATATTAAAAATATATTTTATTTTATTAAAGAAATAAAATCTCTTAATTATTCTTATTTAATTCTCTAAGCAGTGATAATTAAAGATTGAAAAAAATTTATTTATTTTTTTAATAGTATGTGTTTTCAAATTCAACAATAAGCTAGGATTTCTTCGCCCACAAAAGGTCTCTATTAATATTGATATAAAAATATTTTTAAAAACTAAAAGGTTATTTTAACTCGTCGTTAGTGATTTCTTTATTAACATGTAAAGCAAGTATTTTTTTAAAAAAAGCTTCAAAGATTCGTTACATCAACTACTTGCTTCCGCTCGCTATGATAAACACATGTTATTCTTTATATACCTCTGTACATAGAGAATGCAAGAGGGAAAAAAAAATCGATATCGTCTATGGCTTTTATAAGATGGTTCCCCTTCTGAGCAGGTACAAGTTGTTTTTGACAAACTAAAAACTAAATAGAACTTATATTATCAAATTACTTATATTATCAAATTATATAGTTTTAAAATATGATTTATATTATTTTATAATATATCTTTTTAAAATAAAAATTATTTGAGCTTGAACTTGAAACTTGCACAGATCTATTTTATCTTGTATTTATTTTTTATCAAATAAATGGGAATGATGAGATTCAAACTCGTAATTGTTTGGTTATCAGATTTCTGATACCATTTTAAAAAATCAATTTAACTCAAAAACTTAAGTTGTCATATGAGATTCTAGAATATAATTTATATTATTTTCTATCATATACTAGGATTTGGATTAAAAAAAACCATCAACGGCTAAAAATAACCATCAATGTAAAGTTAAGCACTCGCAAAGCTATCTCGAGATCAGTCTAAGCCAGAGCCAGAGGATGCCATCATACCATCATTTTTTGACAATTTTTCATTTAGCACTAAAAGTTTTGAAAAAATAAATATGCCCTTTGATTGCAGGCCAGATTCATTAAAAAAAAATTATTCTACAATAATTATTTTTTTATTTAATTTTTTAATTTATCCTGAATAATTTATACTGGCACTCCCATTTTAAAAATTCCAGTTTCATCCTTGCCTTGGTCCCAGTAAAATAAAATAAATTTCATACAAGCAAGTTATTAATTTCCTTTCAAATCTGATATAAGCCATGCATCCCCCTCACATTATGCAGTGTAAATAAAATACTCCACGAGTCTTCATCCAACGCTCGGTGCATAAAAAGAAAAGTTTCTCGATTAAACTGAATAAAAGACAGGTGAGTACGGTGAAAGTGAGAATTATATTTATTAGCTGCATGAACAAATACACATGCACGAGACACCATTCCAGCGGTATCCAGTAGTTTTCATCGTGCACCCCCCCTCATGTTTCATTATTTATAGACAATTTCTTCTTTCCAGATTCTTTTTTTTTTTTTTTGTCATTGTTTTTTTTTTAATTTATTATTTAATGCTATATCTGTATTATTTTATTTTTTAGGATTTATTTTGATTCATGTACTTTAACCTATTTGACGTGTCACAAAATATTCTTAAACAATTTAGGTTATAGTAAAAACTATTGAAGCTAGAATGAGTAGAATTATATATATAAACTCGGTAGGAGAGCGGCAATGGGGCAAGAGGGGCAATTATCCTTAATCTTTTTTTTTTTTCGAAATATTTTTTTATATTAAAGTATTAATGTAATATATTTACAAGGTTTGTTAGCTAGTAATTGATCCAAGTTTTTTTTTTTTTAATTTATATCTGTAT
>Ga0307517_10007878_pt1 | contig 15409 bp, 17 predicted proteins | sample 23_EM_MG_FD_194515 | JGI IMG/M metagenome (GOLD analysis project Ga0307517, IMG submission 194515) | Populus trichocarpa ectomycorrhiza microbial communities from riparian zone in the Pacific Northwest, United States - 23_EM | ecosystem: Host-associated > Plants > Roots > Unclassified | place...
CACAAATCGTCACACATTCATCAATTCCGCGAGATACTATATACGGTAATTAGGATTTTCAAAATTCTGGGTGATACGGCAGCCGAACAGGCCCTAAGGCCTAAATGCTTACCCCCCTGAAAGTCTCTTACGCGAGAAAATGTTTGCTTTAAGTCACTCACTTTCGACAAACATGAAGACATCCTCGGATGACATTTAATCCATGCCAGCGTTGTATTCCGAAACCTGGACTGGCGGAGGCGGTTCCTCTGGAAGAACCTCGAGATAAGTCAGGACGAAGGCACCGACGGTTCGACGGCTGAAAGCTGTTCGAGTTTTGACTGTACCAGTACTTCCTGATGATTGGTAAACCGTTGGAGCCTGGTTTCGAAGCTCATCAAAGAATGAAAAGAAAAGGTAACTATGTTGTATACCTGGCGCCTTCGCTTTCTTTCGAAAGGGTACGTTATCTTTAACCTCGTCGTCTCTGGGGTCGAAATCCTCGAGTTTGCTGCTGCTATTCCTTGGGATGTGCTTCAGGCTGTGCATGTCCTTCGTTGTCGTACTAATGGTAGATCGATAACGATTACTGGGCCTGACAGTATGCCTTGCGGCAGTGGCGGCGGCGAAAAAAGCAGAGTCGTTGGTACCACAAAAATCACATTAGTAAACGACAATGAAACAGAGGGTCTGCCAACATATTCCTATGAGCCTAGCACCCAGACAGGAGAAAGTTGAGATGCCCTTGGTCTAGATGAAGCTGAGGGGCTGAAGCGTTCTCGATGGAGTTGCACAAGTCATCTCTTCTCCTGCTCGAAATCACCCCTCCGCCGTTTGATTCACCGTCGATATCATGCATCGAAATCGGCAGGGGGGCGGTATGGAATAATTCCGGGGGTTTGAAAACGAAAAATCCATCTCGGAGATAGTTAGACAGGGAAAAATCGCGATCAAGATATTTCGTACCTCGTCGATAATGTCTGCTGGCGTTTCCAACTTGCGGGCCTCCTTTTTTTCCGAACAGGCACATCATCTTCAGGTCTTCCTCACCGTCATTGTCCATGGTGCCTTCGAGATTGCCGCATGAAAGGTCGTTCGGTCATGCATGTCCTCACTATTGTGCTGATGGTAGATCAACAAGTATCAATGGTCGTGGCAGCAATAACGGGAGAATAAACTTACAGAGGGACGGGTTTAGAGCCGTATTTGGGCTCTTGAATAAATGGCGGTTGGTTGGTTCTCCAGCTGGTGAAGGCGGGTGATGAAAGTAGCGGAACTGTTGATGGTACATTAGAAAACGACAAAGCAAAGATAAAAAATGCGTACTCACCCAGTCAAAGGACATGCCAGTGGATCGCTAGCAGCATAGGGCCCCGAGGAGGGTAACTTACTGTGCCTTGAGTTGCGCCTGCAGAGTCGCGCAGGTGTCCTGCAATATCCCTGCAAGGGTATGTCCGTTGCCTAAAGCGTTGTGGATACCGAATCGGCAGCTGAGGTATAGCGAAATATTGACTATTTGGTGCGGTAGATCGTCAGGAAGCAATGAAAAACTGTACTTACGCACATCGCTGGTGACCTCGTTTGGTAGAGTTTCCCATCGTGCCCTTTCATTTTTCGAGCTTTAAAACCCCCACCACCCACGTCATTCACAGCCTCTTGATATTGATCGGGTTTTCGCCAAGTTTCGTCCTAGTGGTTGATCAATAAGAATAAGTTTCGCAAGAACGAACGAATACAACTCACGAAGAGGTCACTATGTACGATATTGTGGGTCTGTGCAAATGAGGTTGCAGGCGGTGGTCTGCCAATATCACCATTCGATGAGGCCAGCGATGATGCGGGAACCATTCAAGGGAAAAGACGAGTGCAGGAAATGAATACCCACCTTTGCATGAGGACGCCCGAATCGTCATCCTCTTGGCGACGAGTCAACTTAAAATTTGCTTAAAATCCAAGGTATCCACGTGTTTTAATTCTTGGAATACAGATTTTTCTCTCTTTTGCTTGTAGACAAGAGCACCACGTCTAGGTTACGATCGAATGTAAGGAGACAAGAATGGGTAAAGATCTTCGTCGTTGTAATGCTGAGGTGAGCAACTTCCCAGTGGTCGCACGTGACGCCCTTGGCCAGTTCTTACATCATGCACGGGAAGGGGTTAATTCTGCAAGGCGCAGAATGTCAGCAGAATGTGTTGCACCATCATAAAATTCTACATACGGCAGAACGTATATTTTTGATTAAGTTCTGCGGAATCCTATGAGAAACTATCCAAATTTATTCATTCTAATTAATTAAATTATCTATTGCCATCGGGAGAACCTTAAATTCAGTACGGATTCTGGGACAATCAGAATTTTAGCAAAATTTTTTGAAATTTTTGCCTTTTGTTCGATTTCTGGAATTCATCATTCTACATTTGGAAATGCAGAATTCATTCGGAATTTTTGCAGAATCCGAAAATTTGGCGCGTCAGCATTCAGCAGAATTTACTTAGAATTTATGTTTCCTTTTGCAGTGAGGCAGAACAATTAGTTCTCCCTGTGGGAAAACTAAAACAAAAGGCAAAATCCTGCTAAAATTCTGATTGTCCCACAATCCGTGCAGAATTTAAGGTTCTCTTGATGGCAATAGATAATTAGAATGAATTTTGGATCGTTTCTCATAGGATTCTGTCGAGGCGCAGAACTTAATTAAAAATGTATGTTCTGCCGTATGTAGAATTTTAAGATGGTGCAACACATTCTGCTGACATTCTGCGCCTTGCAGAATTAACCCCTTCCCGCAGTAATGTCCCATGACTTTCCTCGAAGTATCAAAGATCTCACGTCAATCACAACTCTGGTGAAGCCAATTTCCGCAGGCTTCTACGCCTACTACACTCGCGTCGTCCGGATTTTAGGGTCGACAATCCACTTGGGAACACCAGGGAATTCGGAGAGCCGGCAGAATGTTATTGCTGTTGCTAGGTATATGTCTTATAACAGTTTTTAATCCCTGAATGTGCACATAAACCGCCTCAGAAATTGAGAAATTGAAGAATATCGCGAAAATAGATACTTTGGAAAACATATCTAAGAAACGCCCGAGATATTCAGAGGGTTTAAAAAGGAGGCTCAGAAACCTCTCGATAGGATACCTCAGAAGTCAAGGGTATCTTGATGGTGCATTCTTTATGGATCCAAAGAAATTGCCTCAACTTTCATCAAAATTATGAACACGGAGGCTATCGAAATTGGGAAAACATACAATCAAATCTACCAGTTTGGGATGAGCGAGGTCTTCTACATCCTCTCCCTCCATCTCTGTCAGAGGGTGGCCCGAGAACAGGCCGTCCCGCTTTATCTGCAACCGCAGAGGAATCCATCAGATCGCTTAGGTCCCTTTCTCACGTCAAAAGAAGGGACCTAAGAGGGTCGGAAACTGCTGTCAAGGGTGGTTCGGGGGGTGATAAGAACAGGACTCTGTAAAAACGAGCTTTTACAAATGGAAGACTCGTCGTTGGCCACCTCATTGAGAAATTACAAATAAAAGACTCGTAACCACATCCAAACAAACCGGCTGCGTCTCTGTCGCAACCACCCCTTCAACATCCACGATAAACTGAACAAACTTACTACACCAGAAGACAAGGTTCAGCCTGGTATAAAAAATACAAAGACTACTCCAATAGCGTAGAAGAGTGGAAAAGGGAAGAGGGAAAACGTTGAGCAAACGACTTCAGGGGACGGCGTAGGTGCCTTATATGATGTCCAAAAGATTGGGTTGCGCTTGATACGGTGGCCGACGGCGTGACAAGGCAATGCTGGAATATATTGATAAGAGACAGCGGCCGCGTGTGCATCCAGCATCAAAATTCACTCTTTTCGCCAACCTTCACATCAATCCAAGAAACCCGCTACAAATGGCACCAGACTGGGGTTCGGTTCAAGTCGCGATCGCTCTGGCTATCCTTCCTCTCGTCATTGTAGACTTTTGGAAAGCCGTTGGTGTCGGAGCACGATGGATCTGGCTAAGGATATGGAAGAAGAACGGTCAATGCGAGTATCTTGCATGGGAGCATGTAGCCCAACAACCTAGCCACCCGATTCATACCTGCACCGTGCTGGGATCTGGCATTTTTCAAGTTTGTGCAGATCAGCCACACCATACAGCCGGTGGATCTTGCTGGAGGAGGTCCTTTGATAAATATTTCAACACAACGAAGTACAGGGGGATAGTCAAAAAACCATCGCATTTCCCCCTGCGACAGTCATTCCTCTGTGTTGACAAGAGGTGTATCGAGGCATTTATTCTCTTGACGCTGGCAAATGCCGACGATTCCTATTTTTGTGTTGATCATCCTATGCCACGCCAAGAATTTAATTTGCTCAATCTCTCGATAACGGCAGAAGCTCACGAAGAATCTGGGGAGGTTCTCGTACATGTCCGATTCAAAAACTCGGAATTTCCCAATCCTCATCGAAACCTAACACCTCACGAAATTGATTGTCTCCTTCGAGGTTATCCTCCTTATTATCGACAATATTTGGACTGTTACAACTACCGGATTCCCTCTCCAATCCAAAGCGACGCCGACATCTATCGTGGAGGGTGGATTATTGGGGTAGGTTTAACCTCTGAAAGTTTACGCCGTCCACTCCCAGTACTCCCAGTTTATGTCAACGCCGTCCAGGCGGCACTATATAATGGGGAACGAACACCTCCTGTCTTTTGGCGATCTTTGGACCGAGTCCTGGCCATCGTAAAAAATAACATCAAATCATTATACGAGGACGAGCGAAACGTGCGTAATATCCAAGCAACAATTGAAGCACTTCACTACATGATCTGGACACGCACCCAGAGCGGTGTTCACGCCAAACTTCGGAATAGCGATCTCTGGCTTTTGGACAAAAGGGACAGAGAGCTGAGTGCAGAGGAATGTATAACAGCCATGGCTATTTTCAATGAGAGCCCTCATATGGATGACCAACGCCTCGAGAAGTTGAAGGAAGAGCTTACACCGATACTGCTGGACGTTTTGAAGGCGGCGCTCCGTGGTTCGATTTCCTGCGTGTCATATATTAAAAATGGCGGGAGGGAATTAAACACGATGCTTCCAAAGGCCTTGATCGAAGCAAACAGAGTATTTATTCGAGGATGCGGGGAAAATTGAGACGGCTGAGGATTAGTACTTGAATCAATTGTGAGTTTGCGTGGTCTCAATTTTCAGCTTCGGTTGACGTATACTTAGGGTTATGGGGGTACATGGGGATCACTTGGATGGAATACATGGGATGGGATTGGATGGATCGGGCAACTGGGAGAGTAAATGGGACGAGTAGCTATATATAATATTTTGAACGAGAATTCCAGATGAAAGGTAGAATGAGATACATAGAACATACAAAAGGAAATACGATGCCACGCTGGCGAGCCGCGAGGATCATGATGTTGCTTGTAGCTATGAGGAATCCTACCAAATACACCGACCCAAAGATGGTTGTCCAGAGTCAGATATTGCGATGGTGCCTCTACGGGATGATATTAATTCGATACAATATCGAAGGGACCGCTCTGGAAACCGTTTGTTTGTCGCGGATGCTCTGAACCTGTATGATTCACCGTGTGTCAAGTCTCTGGCACTGCTGTGGTGGGACTATTCTGAGTGGGGGTCAATCTAAATCTGGAACCCCCACGAATACTCAAGTCGACATTGACTCCGTTGCTCGCGCACGTCTGGTGCTTCTATTTGACATGCATAAGCGTCTTTTGAGCAGCGACGCCTGGTGCACTCGCACCATGAGATGCTTCTCTGTGGCCTTCGCGGACGTCACCACTTCACCGTTGGAAATTACTCTAGCAAATGCGCCGCTGTCGTACTTATACTTCGGAACTCGAGGTCAATCTGGATTGACGTGCGTGTTAGCTTACCTATTTATCTTGCATTATAACTTAGATTGGTACGGTCGTTTGAGCTGCTTCAAACACGGCTTCTGCAATTTGTGAGCCTGATCACACGAATAGTGCACTGCTGTCAGAACTTGGGGGTTTAAAGAACGAACTAAGCCGCCTTCCGAAAGGCCCGTTCTGCGTCTAGGAGCTTCCTTTAGAAAATTTCCCTTGTCAAAGGATGCGGCGATGCTTGAGTCCACTGCTAATGGATTGCGGATGGCCTAGCGCTCACGTTGACACCTAATTTTTAGCTCCTCTCAACCCGATATCCAGACTATCTTCGTGCAGTCAATCCTATGTTGGATTTGATTCAAATTGATTGGTATTCATATAAAAGAACGCTCCCATGAACTCCCTCTCCGGCAACAAGGCAATACCTCTCTCCCAATCAAATTACGATGATTTTCATTCAACTTTCTGCCCTCGTCTCTGTGGCCAACGTTGTTCCGGTACGGCTTACCATATTTTCGCGCTTGCGTTTTTATCATTGAAATACAGTGAGCTTTTGCCTCCTCAATCCATGGAGGAGACATATCTCGTCGTCAGGCCGGTCTTAATGGTCCCCTCTTGGGCTGGAAGTATGTTGGTTGTTATAAGTGCGGAATTTACCCAAAATTTATGACGCAAGACGAATACTTAAAGTATGAAAATAGTGATAGCGATGCGTCTGCGCGCACTTTGTCAGGTTCCAGTCAAGACGATTCGAAGATGACACCTGCTTTCTGTACGAGCTTTTGTCAGAAGGGAGGTATACTCGGAATCAATGGATACAACTTTGCCGGAACGGAGTTCGCGAACGAATGTTGTGGGTTTCAATTTAAATCCTCAATATTTCGACCAAATCTGATAAATCTCATCCGCAGATTGTGATTTCAACATTCAAGGAACCGCAACCAAGGCCAACGACATCGATTGCAACCTGCCCTGTGTGGGAGATCCCAAATACAAGTGTGGAGGCGCAGGGCGTATTAGCATATACCGGAATAATATTCAAGAAGGGAACCTACCCAAGAATAAAGCGACTGTCGTGGGTGGCTGGAAATTCGAAGGGTGCCACACGTTCGAGCCTAATCTAATTTTCCATGGTGATGCCCATTGCTAATGGATCGCTCTATCAGGGATACACGCGAAACCCCGCCGGGACGCACTTTATCTCAGCCCATGGACATTGAGAAAGTTACAATCGAAAGCTGCACAGCCCTGTGTGCTACTCAAGGGTTTAACATAACTGGACTTGAGTATGGACAGGAGTGTTGTGAGTCGTTATTCCCCAGACCGATTCCCCGTTGGAGTTTAACATGATTTTTATCCAAAGGGTGCGGCTCTCACTTCCTCGTGGACAATAGCGCGGCGCCTCTCGGTGATTGCTCTATGGCGTGCAAAGCTGACCACAGTGAGTTGTGTGGCGCCCCTAATCGACTCAGTGTTTACACCAAAAACACCGCGGTACCGTCTAATAATTGAGCGAGAGACATATTTTTGCTTAGCGTTTCAAGTTTATATATAGTGATTCCCTTTTCCTTGTTCAACTCTGTCTACTACTACACCACGTGCTCTCCGTCGCATGTAATCTTATCTTATCTTTGAATTTGGGCCCGGCCGGTAAATTCCGCGTCATCAAGTTGAACCAAAATTTTCCTGCAACGTTTTGTTTACGACGAAACTGAGCGCGGAGCGCTGAACATGGAACCTGAAGGAGAAGGTTAAAGTATCTAAACGAACATCCAACTTCTCTTGACAGTCTTCCTAACTAGGTCACAAATACCCTTGTTACAAATTTAAACAACGAGGCTGTGGGTAAATTGCCGGACACGCTGTCAATGATGGAACGCGGTGCCAGTGCTGCCGACCGCCCTGTTATCGACCGTTCATCTCTCTGCACTATTCCTCTATTCCCCGCACTGCGATGGCACCAAGGGGCCTAAAATCCAGTAAAAAGGACAAGAGAAAAAGCGAATGGGTGGAAGGTGGGCTCCAAGGGGCAACGCTCATTCTCTCACTCGTCACTGCGGCTGCTGAAGTAGCACCGATCCCTTACTTGAGGCAAGCGGCGGGGACTACTCTGAAGATTCTCACCACTGTTCAAGTACGTATTTATGGATCTTAGTGATAGCGTCTAACTAACTCGAAAATTCGTAGTCTGTCAAAGAAAACAAGGCCAATTATCAACGACTGGCAGATGATTCCGCTCTGTTCATCGCAGGGATCTGGAAGTCGTATCAGGAGATTCCCAACGACGAAAAGGCGGATTGGCCTCCGCAAGAACTGAGGAACGTAATCGGTGACCTCGTCTTGTGAGTCGTGTGTCGCATCCTACGTAACATTTCTTGACCATAATTCGTTAGAACACTAGACGAAATCCACGTATTTGTCGAAGAACAAGTTAAACGAAACAAAGCCGTCCGGGTGTTATATAGCATGACCGACGCTGGAAAGATCCAAGAGTATCGGGAACGCCTCGCTGCTGCGGTGAGCCAGTTTGAGGTGAGCTCAGTCAATTTCCCTCTGTATCGCCTTCAATCTGGCTAATACAGGAGCTTGATAAGATGAGATCTCATCTTAACATAAACCACACCCTGAATCAAGTGTTGAAGACTCAACGCGCAATGCAGGCGCAACTTGGCGCCTCCCCCTCCACACTGACAAACCATAACGCCATCTCAATCATGGCGAAAGTGGAGGTCAACCATAACGAATCCACCCACCTTCTCGAATCCTCCAAGTCTTCCAAGGAGCGGGAGGAGAAAGAGCGCTTACTCGAGGCTGAACGTCGGCGTGTAGCTGAAGAGGAGAAAACCCGAAAGATCGAGGAGGAGCTTCATCGATTGCAAGAGATGGAGAAAACTCGTATCGCCGAGGAACGGACGCGGGAGCTTTATCGACTCCGGGAAATGGAAAAGGCCCGCATCGCCGATGAACAAGCGAAGGAGCTGCAGAGACTTCGGGATGTGGAAAAGGCTCGACTTGCTAGGGAAGAACAAGAGGAACTCCGACAACTCAGGGAGCTAGAGCAGGCTCATAAAGATCGAAAACAGTTCGAACAGTTCGAGCAGGTTCGTATCGCTGCTGAGCAAGCGATGGAGGGACTTCGACTGAAGGAAGAGGCCATCCGGGCAGCCGAGGAAGCGGAGAAGGAACGTCAGCGCCTGCAAAAGGTAGAGATGGCTCGCATGGCGGCTGAGGAGCGGGAACTCGAGCGCCGACGCGGAGAGGAGGAGAAGGCTCGCGCTGAAGCTGAAGAACAACTCAGGAGCCGAGAGGAGGAGAGGATTCGCATTGCCGCAGCCGAAAAAAAAGAATTTCAAGGTAAACGGGAAGAGCGCATTCGGCAAGAAGAGCGGGATCGTCTTGCGGCAGAAAAACGCCGAAAGGCGGAGGCTGCCCGGGTTGCTGAAGTCGAAGCGAAGAAACACCAATCCAAGCCCGCAAAAACGTCTGCGAAGATGAAGGCGCGAATAGAAGAGGACGAGGATGACGAAACGGTCGTGGATGTCCCAGACTCGGAAGAGGAATCGGAAGAGGAGTCGGAAGAGGAGTCGGAAGAGGAGTCAGATGGCAAAGCCGCCCTGGAGGCTGCACGGCTCGCAGTAGAAGAGGCTCGGAGGGCGGCAGCGAGCAGGAATAGGAAGAAGAAAACGAAAGTTCATAGCGCGCCGACTCCGCCTGTACAAAACGCTCCCAACCCAGCCTCGATGCCTTCGATGTTCCACCCCTCCTCGCCCTATCAGGGCTACTCTCCGTATGGCACTCCAGTGCACTACGGTTCTCCATACCCCGCCAGTCCTCCGCCGATGGGTCTGTACCCCGGCTACTATGGACAACCTTCACCATACCCACCGTCCTACGCTCCAGGGACCACCATCAACAATGTCAATAGCGGAAATATCTCCAATGTTAACATATCGAACATTAACAACAACAATAGTTCGAAGAGTGAGCTCAGTTTTCATCATAGTCGATTGCCATTGCTGATCTTAGCGAATTGTATAGCTCGTTCAAAAGGCAAAAAGAATGCGACGCATTGATTGCCTTGTTCGTCCGCGTTATATAATCACCATCTATCAATTTTATATTCTTGGATTGTTTCGTTGGAATTCATACACTAATCCTTTCATACTCCGAGAGCTATACCGTTATCGTGTATTTTCATTCAATTCTGACTCTAACTTCTCACAGACTTGGACGTCGGACAAGTTAGTCGTGAGGCTTTACTCTCAATGTGGAACAAGCGCCCAATTAAGGATGCTTGAAAGGTGGACTGAGAAACGCTGCATTGAGTTACACGTAGCTGATAGGTGCCGCCATCCGAAAATAGAGGCGCATGGCCTGATTAGAGGACGTAACCAATCCTAGATGGGCCGCCTAAGGCTGACAAGCGGCAGAGCCCGCTAGCACCGTTTAACCTTCCATGCGGTAAGAAACTGGAACAGAAAAATTGACAGCTGCATAAGAATAACGAGGAAACATTTTTTTAGGAATTAAGTATGTATGTACAAATTTTAGAATCTGGAATTGTCGCGCAAGGTGTTTGAGCAAAGGAGACGGAGGGCTTAGATTTATCTCTTCTTCCAGGTAGGAGAAGGGGCGCCGGTGGCTGGAGCGCACGAGGTGGTGGCCTTGGGTCCAAGACCTGGGATAGTGTAGTTACTGGTTTAAATCGATTAGGGGATGGTTTGGACTGTGGCCAATAAGTTGACAGAACCGGAAGCAAAAGAAAAACTTCAGTGATAAGACATGGAGCGAGATGTTAAGAAAAAGTTAGAACTTACCTTCCACCGACGACGTCGAACCCCGATCTTTCATGACCTAGTAAATGACGGTTGCATGAGTGAGAAAAAGGGTACCTGGTCCAGTTGGACACTTGAGGCTTGGCCTTTGTAGCTCGACAGCGGTGGTCATAAGAAATGAAAAGAGAAGTACACTCGATATCTCAGGACTTGCAGTTCCAAAGGCGGGCACATACCACATATTTAGAGTGTTACAATTAAAGAGATCCATTGCAGCCTGGAGGTTCTAGGCCCTCTTTAATGCATTCTTTAATGAATGCTGGAATCTGAAGATTGGGGTTATTGAAAAGAAAACGAATTTCTTGTGAGACCCGATATTTTCTAAGTAGTGTAGGAGGAGTACGGTGAAGAGCGTGGTCTTTTATCAACGGTGTCGAATTATACGCACATTATCAAAGGAGACAGAGTTACAGGCTTGGACAGTGATGTGCAACAAGCAAGAACCGCCGAAACTGGACAGAAGACGACATTTAAGAACGACCACGAGGATAGTAAGCAGAAAAATCTTTACCCGCCAAAATCGTTACCCGAAAGCACCTTTACCTTTATCCCGACACACTTCTGGCTCTTCATGCCTCAACATCGTACCCATCTCCCTTCCCTTCAACATCGACATCGACCTTGTCACCCACTGCTTAGGGGGTGTTCTCCGTTATTCGAAGCATCTCTACGAGGGCAATAGCGCGCGCGAGAGAGACTCAGTGGCTATGACGTACGTCGAATACATATACACGCTACCTATATCTCTCTTATTCAACCCCCACATCCAGGTCATGCAGTTGGTTGAGAAAGCCGTGTACAACTACTAGGGCGGACACTGCGGAGGGCTATGAGTTGCTGTCAGTAACTATCTCATCACGGCGTTCAAGAGCGTACTCAGTTTTGCCAACCCGGGTCCAACATTAGCGACAAGGCCTCACTGACGACATGCTTGTCGAGAAGAGAGTATGTGTACATCAGTGGGGCCCGCCACCCGCACCCAGCGAACTCGACGAGAAATGTGAATGTGTGGATCATCAGTGGGGTCCTGGGGATCGGAATGGGCACTTGGTGATCAAGGTAAGCAAGTGCGTATGAACATCGGGATGCAGCATAATTTACTTACAATTTTTGCTAAAGGATGCTGGCTGAGACATAGAAGCGGAACAACTAGGTCGAAGATTAGTACGTTCGAGAATCATTACAAGACGGGCTCACCTTACACCCGCGCTACCCGAACCCGGCAAACTCGCGTTTAAATCGTCAGTGGGGTCTCGCAATTGGGAAACTAGGTAATCAAGGTAAGCAAGTGTATATGATCATCGGGATACAGCATAACCACCTCCTGTTTTTGTCAAAGGACACCGGCGGCGACACGAAGCGGAACAATTAGATATCAGCGTATTCGAGAAGGAGAACGAAAGACGCTCGCCTAATACCCGGAGAACAAGATGAAAGCGGTATGATGGGTCTGGCCGATGGCTAACGCGAGGGGGGTGTCAGGAGGTTTGATCAAACGATGGTCCACTCATTGCCTGCTCATCGAGGACAAGAACGGCTAGGACAATGACGAGCCTTCAAGAACGATATCGAGAGCCACTTACCCCAAATTCCATACTAGGTGACGACAGGCAGAGATGACGACAGGCAGAGAAGATATCGAGCAGAGAATCCGCTTAGCGAGGCTAGGTGGCAGAGGCATCGTAAGCAGCTATCAGTTTCGGGAGGTGGAATCTACTTACCATTTCTTTTCGATGATCCGCACCGAATTCGGTCAACGAGAAAGATCAAGCAGCAGCGGGAACGTCTTGCTACCGGGGTCAGCCAGTTTGAGGTGAGTTCCCTCAAATTCGTTCTGCATCCTCTTCAATCTGGCTGATGCAGGGGCTTTACAAGATAAAATCTCAACTTGGCATAAACCACACTGTGAACCAGATGTTGAGGAGCCGGCTTGCTAAGAAAGAAAACGAGGAAATTCGATAGGTCAGGGAGTTAGCAAATGCTCATAAAGATCGAAAACAGATCGAACAGCTCAAGCAGGTTCGTATCGCTGCTGAGCAAGCGATGGAGGATGGAGGGGCTTCGATTGAAGGAAGAGGCCATCCGGGCAACGGAGGAAGCGGAGAAGGAGCGTAAGGGGCTGCAAAATGTGGAGATGGCTCTCATGACGGCTGAGGAGTGTGAGCTGGAGCGCCGACAGAGGCGAGAAAGGCCCATTCTCAGCATGGTTATATAACGGATTTTGGTAGACACGCTTGACGCCGCAGCTAAAATGAAGGTTCAAAAATCAATCGCTGAAATTCACGAAGCAGAAAATGGCAAACGTACAAGACGTGCGCGTGAGTGATGATTGGTTTTCTGATGTCTTCGGGTTAGGATTAGCACTATATCGCTGTCGTCGACGAGTTTCTAAACGAACAGGTTCTTCAGTGAATCGAAAAGGGCACGTGTTGTAGCTGGACGTGTTTGCGGAGTTGAGAGCGGAGACGTCGCGTGGGGGGGAATAACCACAGCATTTTTATGCGAAGGGGGCGGTGGCTCTGGGCTTGCGCCTGCAAACGCCGGTACAAAAGCGGAGCTTTGGACGAGTGTCGTTCTTCGTCGACGAACTCGAGGCAACTCCAGCGTTCGAATCACCGAGCCAAAACGCCTCCTCGTTTGCGTCAGCCGCGTTTGTCTCACCTATCCTTCGCTTCTTGTTCAACGCCCCCTTCGACTCTTCTCATCGTCACTGCTCAACACAATGTTTTCATCGCTATCACTATCGCGCGACCCTGTGTATCTCCGTCTAGCATTCCTCAGATGTGTCCTGGGAGGCGTAGGGAACTATGTTATAGATGCCGACCATTTCAGAGGCCTAGGGATTGAGGGCAATGCCACAGGCGACGAGTCGAGCACTGCGCACGTATTTTTTCGGAGTTGGGTGTCTGTATCAATCTAAAGGAGTTTGTGCAGATGTTGTCGTTCTTGAAGAGGAAATTTTGGGTTGGGTGACGCTCAAAGGTGGGAAATGGGAGCAAGGACGACAATAGCCGGGAATGGTCCAAACAGATATCTGGCCCTAACACGACACAATGTATTTACACAGCCACGTTGCCAGTAAGTATCCGAGGGTCATAATCCGCGGTCGGATATAGTAACCAGCTAGTGTATCAATCACGCCCTTTGTAAATGATTGTGCTCATGTGCAAGTCGTTTATAGTGTACCATCTAGGAAATATTTACCCTAGCACGGTGAACCTACAAAACCTGCAGATTGAAATTTGAGTCTCAACGAAAACATTGAGCCAAATGCAGGAGAAACGGATGGGATAACCAGTCGACGCGGAAGGCCGAAGATCTTGGATGGAATATTCCAGCACGCTTGCCAACATATCCGTTTGAAGTCTGATGCCGAACTTGTTGGCTAAATAACTCGAGTAACTCTGGCCATATAACTTTGGGCCGTTGGCAACGCAGTCCCACGTAAACAAATTGCGGGAGTATAGAATTATTATTTTTGACCCGAGGCGGATTCCATCTCGAAGCAGTCTTAATCAATTTCTGGCTGAAAAGTGATTATGATTTAGTACGAGGGCGAAAAAACCAAATGATACACTTGTTGAAATATCGGTCAATCGAAAACGATAGCGTTTGATGCCTCCCGCTTCTTTCTCCAAATACGCAGTGTAATTCGCAACCCTAGTATTACCAGAAACTAAACAAAGTCCAATCAATGTGCGATCCCCTTTTTTCTGTCCCTTTTTCCAATAATTCCACGACACTATCCCATCCAATCCCTCAGTCGGTAGCTCGTAATCTAGAGGGGATCTTGGCAAAGGACAGCCTGGCCAGCCTATTCACGTTCCATCACGTTTCAATATAACGTCAACTAGTATGGAATAAAATTTACGTACCACTGGAAGGAGGCAGCACTTGGCAGTTTTGCCACCGGCAGCACAAGTCGCCTTGAAGTCAGGGATGTTGCGAGGGACGGGAGAGGCTGTAAATTAAGCAATATGGATAAGCCATCTCTTTCAATGCAAAGTCGAAGTGAAAACTCACGAGGAGTGCAATCCAGGGCAGCGACACCGAGCACATCGGTGGAACAACACTCGGGGTTGGGGAAAGTGCTCGAATGGCAGAGGACACCGTTGCCGCCACCACCTCCACCACCACCACCACCACCGCCGCCGCCACCACCACCGCCACCACCACCGCCACTGCCACCACTGCCGCCGGGCATGGCGAGAGCAACTGCCGCACTGGCGACGACTGTGATCATGAAGAATCGCATGTTGATAAGATGTAGTTGGCTTAGACTCGGTAGTGAGTTCTGAATGCTGATTTTTCTGCGAGGCGCTGCAGTGCCTTTATACGATTCCACTAGGCACTATTCTACTTTCTGAGAAACTATTCCCCCCCCCTTACTCGCTCCCGGGCCTCGTCGCTTCGTTCCATGCTTCTAGCTTCCTCGCGTCACTCCTCGCTTCCTCTCTCGACCCACTTCGGCAGTATTGTGCAACTCAAGCAACTGTCAAGGAAGTCAAGAACAGTCAAATTTCCATCAAATTTTGACGATCACTTTGACGGTTCTTCCTTAGGTCAATAATGTGACATAAGTACGGTTGGCGACCAGGCTCAGGTCTAAAAATTTGTCAGTTTCGTTTGATGGACTAAAAATAGCGGTTGGGGTCTTGATGGGTTGTAACAGATCACTGAGTCACAAAATATTCGTGAGCTTTGTAAT
>Ga0307517_10007879_pt1 | contig 15408 bp, 11 predicted proteins | sample 23_EM_MG_FD_194515 | JGI IMG/M metagenome (GOLD analysis project Ga0307517, IMG submission 194515) | Populus trichocarpa ectomycorrhiza microbial communities from riparian zone in the Pacific Northwest, United States - 23_EM | ecosystem: Host-associated > Plants > Roots > Unclassified | place...
AGAAATTTCTGTTTTACTACTTTTTCTAAGATTTAAACCCCCAGTATAATTCAAATTAGAAGCAAATTCACGGACAGAAAATTACTACACAGTAATTTATCACAGATTAAGGGACATTTTTTTTTTATATATATTAACATGGATCCAAGTCAGTTTACACGCATCTCGACTAATCTCACAAGCCTTAAAATTAATGACTATATAAATCTTCAATGACCCTAAAATTTATAAGATTCGAACCGGTGATATTTATTATAATAAGCCAAAAAAAAGCACCCATCCAATTTACTGGACTCGAACCGGTGAAATTCCTCGGCAAAAGAAAGCATTCATCCAATTTCTGAAATGGCAGGGGTGACACGATAAACTGTTTGGAGGTACCAATTACAGCGAAGAACGATCTGTCTTCAAATTTCAAATTTCATTTCTATCTTTTCCAGTGGGAAACTTCTAACAACGAATCCAAGAATGATTAAACAAGAAACAGCACAATAAAAGAAATCAATTCATAAGCCGAGCTGGGTGCGTTAGCCAACATTTATGTCTACACTTTGATCGAAAACAGTATCATAAGCACAAATATCCAAGTCTTGAGTCATATATTTGGGTTCAAAAGTATTCGAATTATTAGTTTAACAGGACTTTTCTACCGACCACAAGCAAAATGAAACAAATTGATAGACTGCCACCATTATTTTCGGGAGGTGGGATGCATCATGTCGTGGATGATGAAATAAGAAATTTTCTTCATGCTACTATGCCATACCTAATTTTCTTCCATATCTATTGTTTTCTCTATTGGCTTCTTAGGGTTCAAGGGACAATGTCAATGGCCTACAACAGCAAGAACGTATTCCAAAGACGGGTGGCATTAATTTCTCTAGTCCTTTTGTTTTTATTTGTCTTTTTTTATGCTAGCGTTTCAACTGATATATAAGCGGGCATATATTTAATTAATTGTATGACAACATTATTGTCAAAACCTGTCATTGTAATGTTATTTCGCTTGAACTTAATTAGTTTCAACTAATGACTTTTGACACTTAATTATAATCTTATTGACAACTAAGCCTCTAAAAATAAGTGATATCATATAGGTTGCACAATTCATTTTATAAAGAAATCGTCGAGGGTCAAAATTAAGAATGTTTGCTGAGCACCATGCCGGCCTCGCAGCCTCGCCTTAGAGAAATTCCCTCCGCGGGAACAAGTAGCCGTACGTCAACCCTAGTTTATATATTGAGAAGAAAACAAATTTTGAAATGGAGGAACTAGTCCAACCTATTAATTGTTTATCATTTATGATAAATTAAGCACATATAATTGAAATAAGAACCTTCAGGCTTACAAATAATATTTTAAAATATCTCATTTATAATTTTACTCAAAACCCTTCTTCATCTTAATCAAGAGAGTATATATATATATATTTTTAAAAAGTATATATATTTTTAAAAAGTATTCATTCATGCATGCTTATTATATCTTTGATTATTTTAAGAGAGTTTTAACTTGGACTTTATTTTAAGTGTTTTTGAAAGTTGAAACTCGCAAATCTGTCAGCTTCCTTGCAAGAACTATTATACATGTTTGAGAAAAACCATCTCGATCGAAAGAGGAACATCACCTAACGCTTACCTGTCAGTACCGACCGACGAGAACTATTATGATAATAATATTAACACTCTTCATCGAGGCGTAAAACATGTATCTCGAGCTAAGTATTTCCATCAACAATGGTATTTTACAAACTAAAATAACAAAATACAGCCATTTAAGCTGTTTTTAAACCTTTTTTTCTATTCTTGGGCGACTATAATTGAGTGATAACTACTCATTTGTTAAAAAAAGAATGCGAGTACCTTTATTTATTTGTCATGCATTACTTAAATCAGGACTGCACCGTGAGCCCTTAACTGGGTCTCTCTCAGCACAAACATTATTGGAGGAGTACTTTCCTGCACCCACGTTTATTGATTTGGCGAGGAGAGAGTGGTGGTTTTGTTTAGAGAAAAAAGGGTTTGTCTATATATATATAAAATCTCGATTTGTTATATTTTTTAAAAAATAAATAAAGAATGGGTATTGAAACTAGATACACACGTTCAATTTAACAAAGTAAAAAATTCTTAATTAAGTTGTGACGGCAATGTTGTCAGGCATGTATATAACAAGTTGGTTTAATATTGTAAGTTTAAAATATGTAATAAAATATAAAAAATACTGAATTTGTAAACAATAAAAAATACTGCCTTTACAACACAGATATCTTATCATGATACATGATATATAAGATATATTTTACAAATATATGATATATAAAAGATTTTTTATCTTGATAATACAGAGATATTGCTAATCTTTTTCTTTGAAATGGAGGGACCAGGAGCTATAAAAAAGAAGAAGATAACTTTCAGTCAAGTTCAATTTCTTATCAATGATAAATCTATTCTAGAAAGTTTGTTTTAAAAAAGTATAACTAATTTATCTTTTAATTATTAAAGAGTCTTTAAATATATAAAAAAAAGATTTTTTATAGATAATAAATATGATCTATTAGCCACTCCATCTAAAAAAATAGATCAGATTATCAAATTAAATTAAAAAATTAACAATTTTATCTTAAATTTCAGCTTTACTTTCAAACCCATAAGATAGAAACAGACCTCATCACCTTCAAACCCACCATTTTAAAAGATTGATCTTGCAAATTGCATGTAAGCAGGGAAAAAAAAAAAGATTGACTGGTCTTGCAGTATATTGAGAATATAGTAGTCGGTGAGAACCCAGATGACATTCTAATAAAAGAATAGGAAAAAAAAATCAACCCAGAAATGAAAGAAGTAGGCAAGTTTAAGAATTGAAAATCAAATTGTAAATATACCCTCGAACCAAAAATCTAGATAGTGATATTGAATTGTGTATAGTTATAAAAAATGATTTTGTCCAAACTTCGAGTTATAAGTTAGGATTAATCTTTATCAATTTAATATTTAATTATTTATTTAAAATTGTTTGAAATAATTTTTTATTAAGAGAATAAATAATTCTTTCACTAACCTAATTAGTAATTAGGATCAGATCAATTTGATAACAGCGAGTTCGAAAAAATTACTGGGTTATAAGGGTTTCGCAACAAAGTGACAAACCAGAAATGGAACACTACCAAAAGGAAATCTCGCTTTTAGCCTTGTGGTCTCTCACTTGAATGAAAGGCGATCAAAACAAGTTAACTTTTAGGTAACTCCAATGAGACAATGACAGACAATTCACAAGCTGGCAGGAGTAGAGACTAGAGAGAGACTCTATGGGCATGACGCGTGTCAAAGAGATGGTATAATTTTATCCCATCCCCAGTGGCGACACGTAGCAAAGCAAAAGCCATTATGGGCATAACACGTTGGAAAAGATGATTAGCTGTTGCCAGAAAGAACCGGTGCTGCTGACGTGGGACGTCGCTGTCGTAAGGAGCTTAACAATGCCCCAGGTAGTGATGGCCTAATCACCCCCAGGTGAGTGACAAAGCCTTGATTAAAGTGCCCCCTTATACACTTGCCACTACTTTGCCTTTAAATCACACATTTTGCCACTGCTGTCCTCGAACTACTACTTCATAATCTATCCACTTCAATGACAACATTGCCCTTTTGAACTTCCATTACGCATGCCGAAATGCCCAAGTTTTACTTGTCAAAGAGTAATTGCGTCTTCGGACGTTGCTTCTTATTGCATAAACAAATTACAAATGCTAAGAGAAAGATTCTTGCCCACTGACTTGTATAGGCTAGAGGAGATGGTTACAACCACAATTCTGTACTCTCACTTGCCGGGCTTTGCTACTTTTATCTTGTATGTATATATATATATATATATATATATATATAGACAGACTAGAGGTTAGGTCTCATTCTTTCAAAGAAAAAGCAACAACGCTCCTTTGTTTTTATTTAAACCTAGCCCCTTAACTTTTCTTTCAATGATTTTGTTTCGGTGGAACTAAATTTGATTCCTTTTAAATCATTCAAGAGAATGTTCGGCCAGTTTTTGCATAGATTATTCAATTTTCTTTGCTTAAAATATGAGAAATTTTATGGTGTTTATCGAGAAATTAATAGTATTTTATTAGTTGTGTTTTAAATTATTTTAAAAATAAAAATAGGTAAAATCTCAAGGGGGATATTCTTATTATTTTTTATTTTAAAAAAATAAAAGGAAAGAAAAGAAAACTTATCATCCACAAAATATAATAATATTATCTGTTATTGATGATCCTCTTAGCAAGCATCATGAAATCTTTCCAAGCTCGATTTAGTGCAAGCTAATTATAATAAGAAACTAGCACGTGTAGAAATTAAGAGATCAAAGACAAGTTGCATATTACTTATTTAATGCTTCCTCGAGGATAATTAGATTTAAAGAGCCTTTAATTAAATCTTAAACGCTATAAATGTGAATTATATATATATATATATATATATTTTTTTTTTTGAATATTCTCAAAATTTTTAATCTTAATTATAAAATCTAAATAGACACGCGCGAGTATCGTTAATCAAATATTTTCTCGATCGCTTAAAAGATTTCGTTGTTCTAAAAACATATATATTATCGCGATTATCATTAACTTCGGTGCAATCACAAGTTGTAAGCTTTTCAAATTAAAGCGAACGACGTCAACTATACAATACATAGCTTCTCAAGAACTGAAATGTCATCTGCTGTTCCGATATCATTCCGAAAAGATAGAGAGTTGTATGTGCTGAAAAAGTGAAAGCTAACTAGCTAGCACCCATTATGTGTTTTGTCATGTAATGGATTTGAAACAAAATGTGGCTTTGGGAGGAAGGAATTCTACATCTGCAAGTAAACTCTCTAACCAAACATTGGCTATCGGATTCCAGAACAGTATAGATCAATATAATAGACATTTATAATAACGCCTCGAGAGGCTCCTATCATGCTGGGGTCCTATTTTTATATTTCATTACCTACTCCTCTTCTTTTGACTCCGCCATGTCCTTCCATGGTAATTTTAAAGAAGCACAGGGCATCTAATGATAAATTCGAACAAAAAGATCGCCTTTTCATTGTCTGAACAATTTCGGTTCCATGCAGGGGCACTTTTGTCAACAGAAATAAAGTACAAGCCATACAAACACAAACACAAAGAGTTAACAAGCGTGTACAAGTTGTCCACTCGAAGGGATGGACTTATGAATGGATAGGGATGTGAAATTCCGAGGGAAAGAAAGATGGTGAAAAGGCAGTAATTTCTGTTCTGCAACCAAAAAAAAAAAAAAACAGTGATTTCTGCTCAAGAGGGCTATACCTTTTATGCCCTTAATTTGCTGTCCATGCATCTCTGTTTAACGTAAACAGAATAAAATATTGGAAGTCATCGAAAATGAAAATGAATATCCTTGTCGATTTATGGTAGTATTTTGTGTGTGTGAAATAATTTTTATGGCATGGATATAGATAATGGGGCTAGAATGCTAGCAGACATTTTCTATAACCTTATTCTCTCATATTTATTTCATAGATTCTTCTTTTGTTAGTGTGTCCATGAGTAACTCGCTCTTATTACCTTCTTTTTCTACTAGCAGTCCTAGAACCATTACTTGTTGTTGTACTTTTGTTGTCTCTACTACTTCTTGTTGTGTAATTTCTTTTGTGCATAAATTAACTTGGTGGAAACACTTGAGAGAGTCAAACCTTCAATGGTGCTTCTTGATTTTCTTCTACTAGTTGTTTCGAGTTGAGAAATTTGTAAGGACCCTCTTGTCAAACTTGATTTTCTTGCTAGAATCTTTGTTGGGTGTTGGAGTTTGTGTTTTAATATAAGCTGAATTTCGAATCTTTGTTTGTTCTGGTCCGTTTCTTTTTCTAGGTGTTGTATTTGGTTGGTAGTTAACTGGATAAAAACCATTTAAGCTCTGTTTTAGATTAGAAACTCAAGAATCTTGAGGATTCTTTGATTCTTTCTTGAGGGTGTATATGTGAATTACTTTTCTTGTTTAATATCTGGTCCTCTTGTAGCATTCAAAATCTGAACTTTGTAGCTGTTTTGATGGATAAGATCGCATCTTTTCCTGAAACACACATCTCCTTTCCGAGTTCTACTTGTTTGTAATTGAATTTGGAGTTAGGTGAAGTTCGCTAACTATTCTTCTTCGTTTAACCGTGCCTCTTCTTGGTCTCTTAAGTTTGGATTTCTTTTGATGTTGGGTTCTACTAGACAGTCTCTGTAGATTTGACAGTGGCTCCCTTTCTTTCTCTCTCCCTTTATTTTTTTCTACACCTAGGGCTAGGCAATAAGTAAGACCCACTTAAACCTTTGGTACTGTTTTTAGATATCCCGTGTTTGTTACTGCTTTGGATGAGTTTGCTTCATGTATTTGGGTTTGGTTTAAAGGTGGGTCATCTACTTTGGATGCTATGTTGCTGGATTGTATCAGTAATTTCCATGAACTGGTTCATTAATGGTGGAATTTTGGAGACCAAGGCTGGTTTGCTTGGTGATGGTGGCAAGATGTGGCTCAAATGCTTGGAGAAAGTTTCAGGGAATAGTTGCAAGATCCATCATCTCTACTACCAGTATATTGGTTCCAAGAGAATTAGAAAAACATGGTGGAGAAAGCTTTTGGTCGCGTGGATAGTTGGTTGGATCACTGTCTCTGTTTGGATCTTCTGGTACATGAGCTCACAAGCTTTTGAGAAGAGGAAAGAGACCCTTGCAAGTATGTGTGATGAGAGGGCTAGGATGCTACAGGATCAGTTTAATGTGAGCATGAACCATGTGCAGGCCATGTCCATTTTAATCTCAACCTTTCATCATGGAAAAAACCCTTCTGCTATTGATCAGGTTAACTAGATCTCCTTTAACTCTTAGCAACTCTGAATACTAAATCTGGTAGAAATTGCTATTTGTCTTCGAAGTGCTTAAATGCCTTGCTTCTTCTTCTGTTCAATAATGTCAAATTATTTACAAACCAGAGTCCATCATTGCTCCCGCTCCCTCGATTTGATTAATCTAGGTTCTTAATCACGCAACTGCTTTTACTATATTCAATAATTTCGGTGCGCAGTTTTGTTATTCTAAGTTTTTTCCATGTTTTGAAATTAGTTCACGGTGTTAATTTCAGTGAATTTTTCCATTAGTCCAGAACTAGGTCTTGGGTACTTCTTGTCTATCATTGATATTATCCAGTTGAAGTATAAACTGATTTTCTAAATTTCAGAGGACTTTTGCGAGGTATACGGAGAGAACCGCTTTTGAGAGGCCCCTCACTAGTGGAGTGGCATATGCTGTAAGGGTGATGCACTCTGAAAGGGAACAATTTGAGAATCAACAAGGCTGGACTATTAAGAGGATGGATACCTTTGAACAAAGTCCAGTTCAAAAGGATGACAATGTCGCCAAAGCGTTGGAGCCATCCCCAATTCAGGAAGAATATGCTCCTGTCATCTTTGCACAGGATACTGTCGCACATGTGGTTTCCCTTGACATGCTGTCAGGAACAGTAAGCCCGATTCCTTTTTTTTTATTTAAAAATTTCAGAAATGTGTTTTATCGTCCAATTCCCTGGCTGCTCATAGATTTCGCTAAAATTATGCTAATGGGACACAATAAATTACCAAGAAAAAAAAACCCTGGTGATAGCTTCCATTCATGTTTTTCCACTGGTCTCACAATTTTGGTTAAGCTATTCTTTTAATTCCTTGACTGCTGCATTGCTGATTTAAATGTACTTATTTGTGAAGTTTCGTTTACATCCATATCAGGAAGACCGTGAAAACGTGTTGCGTGCTAGAGCATCTGGAAAGGGGGTTCTAACTGCTCCTTTTAGGTTACTCAAAACTAACCGTCTTGGAGTTATTTTGACATTTGCTGTCTACAAGACAGACCTCCCTTCTAATGCAATGCCAAATGAGAGGATTCAAGCAACTGACGGGTATGATTTAATTCATCTATATGTGAGAGGAAACGTTTCTTAATTCATATGGACCCGTTCTGTTGATGCTTGATCAAATAAAGGTGCATAATTGATGTGGAAACAGATTTTTAATCCAGAAGCAAGGGCGATGCTTGAAAATCTTAACTGTTTCCCTACATTGAGTCAGTTGTATGGAAAGAAAAATTAATATTTGCAAATTTTATGCTGTCAGGATGTTCCCAAAGTGATGCTCTAATAAAAGCTTGAATATATAGAGTTGTCACTCTGATGCAAATTATAATTAATAAACAGCTCTTCTGATCTTCTCATGACTCCAATCAGGTACCTTGGAGGAATCTTTGACATTGAGTCACTTGTGGAAAAGCTACTCCAACAGCTTGCAAGCAAGCAAACTATCTTAGTGAATGTATATGATATCACTAATCAGTCTCACCCTATCAGCATGTATGGTTCAAATGTATCAGATGATGGGCTGGAACATGTCAGTGCCCTTAATTTTGGGGATCCTTTCAGAAAGCATGAGATGCGCTGCAGGTAATCAATAAACATCCATCTTTTGTTGAATGGCATGGACTTCAACTTGTGTATGAAATAGCCATCTCTATTTGATTGACTATTCAATACCATACCACAAGATACCATAAGTTCTTTTAATTCAATAAAAAAGATAGCATTATAGTATATTGATATGGTGATATGGTTGGTCCAAATTTCCTTGTTTTGATGTGGTCATGCCATTATTATTCAAAAGAATGGAGAACCTTCCATCTGGGAGTAGCTAAATCAATGTTGTAATGCTTTAAGTGTATATTAGTTGAGACAGTTGCATTAACTAGTTGTCTCTCTTAATGCAGATTCAAACAAAAACCACCATGGCCATGGTTAGCAATAACAACATCAATTGGCATCCTTGTGATTGCATTGCTTATTGGTTACATATTCCATGCAACTATGAATCGAATTGCCAAAGTTGAAGATGATTACAATGAGATGATGGAGCTTAAAAAACGAGCTGAGGCAGCTGATGTTGCAAAATCTCAGGTATTTGGTATTTCTATTCTGCTCCTCCTTTCTGTAGGCTTGCAAGTTATGTCATACAAAGCCAAATAAATCTCAACTTTTTGTAGTTTCTTGCTACGGTTTCCCATGAGATCAGAACCCCAATGAATGGTGTCCTAGGTGAGTTTTGAATTTGGCCATTACTCGTCCAGTATAAGGAACAGTGCAAAGTTCATGCAGCCATGACACTACCTTTGTCCGTGTTTCAGGAATGCTACATATGCTTATGGACACAGAACTAGACGCAACTCAGCAAGATTATGTTAGAACTGCACAAGACAGTGGAAAAGCACTAGTCTCACTTATAAATGAGGTCTTGGATCAAGCAAAGATTGAATCTGGTAAGATTGAGCTTGAGGCAATGCAGTTTGATCTGCGAGCAATTATGGATGAAGTATTGGCACTCTTTTCTGGCAAGGCTCACGAGAAAGGAGTTGAGGTAATACATGTTTCTCGAAATTTGTTGTTTGGTTTCCTTTGGGCCCCACTTCTTGTCTTTGATCCTTCTTTACATGTTTCATTTTCATGATGTAATTGGCGGGAAGAGCAGTTGGCAGTTTACGTGTCTGATGGTGTTCCTGAAATGCTAATCGGTGATCCAGGGAGGTTTCGGCAAATTATTACCAATCTCATGGGGAATTCAATCAAAGTAAGTTCCCAGTTATTTCTTCCTTCAACCTCTTTGGTAACAATTAAGGTTGAATCTCCAAATTGATAAGCAGCTACCAAAAACTGATTCAACTGAAAACTTGAGAACTTGCACAGAGATATAGGAGAAAACACCAGCCATGGTCTGTTGCCATGCAAAGCAAATTTTTGTGTGTTAAGGCTTGGAACATAGGTCTTCATGTTTTCAAGTTCTGGCAGCTGGATTAGCTAATGGTTTCTTGTCAGTGATCCTGAAGAGATCTCTCTGTGCTTGCCATGTGTTGGTGGGAATTAGCCCCCATTGTGACATAAAAATTGTATCTTCCTTTTGAGGAAGAGTGGAATGAGGAACATTGTGCCTTGTCTTTAGGCTTAATGGCCTCTCCTAACTCATGATTTTCTCCCTATCAACGAGAAGGAAAAAGGAGTTGTTGACTGATGTTTTTTTTCCTCTCTTTTTTCCAGTTTACAAAGAAAGGGCACATCTTTCTCACTGTTCATCTTGTTGAGGAGGTGATGGACTCGATAGATGTTGAGACAGAATCATCATCACGAAACACCTTGAGTGGTTTGCCAGTTGCAGATAGATGCCGGAGTTGGGTAGGATTTAAGACTTTCAATCCAGAGGGCTCAAGTCATACTCTCTCGCCATCCTCTTCTGACCTCATCAATCTAATAGTTTCAGTTGAGGATACAGGAGAAGGGATCCCTCTAGAAGCCCAACCTCGTGTTTTTACTCCTTTTATGCAGGTTGATCCCTCCATCTCCAGGAAATATGGAGGCACAGGCATTGGCCTAAGCATAAGCAAGTGTTTGGTTGGCCTCATGAATGGGGATATTGGCTTTGTTAGCATACCAGATATTGGGTCCACCTTCACTTTCACTGCTGTCTTTAGCAACGGTTGCTCCAATTCAAATGACTCCAAGCTCCAGAAGCAGAGACTAAAAACCCAAACTAACACTATGTCTTCCAAATTTCAGGGCATGACTGCATTGGTTGTGGACCCCAAGCCTGTTAGGGCCAAGGTCTCAAGATATCAGATCCAACGACTAGGAATACATGTTGAATTAGTTTTGGATTTAAATCAAGGTTTATCTAGCATAAGCAATGAAAATAAAGTTGTCAATATGGTCTTTATTGAACAGGAAGTTTGGGATAAGGATTCGAGCATTTCAGCTCTCTTTGTCAACAAGTTACAAAAAATTGTCTCGGGGGTTTCTACAAAACTGTTCCTCTTGGGAAATTCTCTCAGTTCAAGAACAAACACTGCAACTTCTGGTGTTTATACCCCAAGTGTCATAACCAAGCCCCTCAAGGCAAGTATGCTGGCTGCTTCTTTACAACGAGCAATGGGTGGGAATAAGGGGAATCCTTGCAATGGAGAACACCCTAGTTTGTCTCTTCGCAAACTCCTTGTTGGAAGAAAAATGCTTATTGTAGATGACAATAAAGTGAACCTCATGGTAGCTGCTGCTGCTTTGAAGAAGTATGGAGCTGATGTTGTCTGTGCAGATAGTGGCCAAAAGGCGATCAAATTGCTTAAGCCACCTCACAAATTTGATGCTTGCTTCATGGATATCCAAATGCCTGAAATGGATGGGTATGTGATGCTTCACACCTTTAAGATTTTAGTGTTGGATTTCTTCAAGTTTTTGGTTAACTTTTGAAACCCGCAGCAATAGGAAAACTACTAGTTTTGAAATATATATTTATAGGCTGCCTAGTTTGTGATGGCAGCTGTTTGTGCTGGATGTGCTATAATCCAGATGCATTCTTATCTGTACATTGATTTTATTTGGATTTATTAATTCATAGATAGATTTGTTGCTAATTTAAAAACAATGTCCTTTTCCCCCAGGTTTGAAGCTACAAGGAGAATTCGGGATATGGAGTCAAACTGGCATATACCAATACTGGCAATGACTGCAGATGTGATCCAGGCTACATATGAGGAATGCCAAAGATGTGGGATGGATGGATATGTTTCCAAGCCATTCGAAGCTGAACAACTCTATCATGAAGTTTCACGTTTTTTGCAGCCAACTTCCAGTGCGAATTTATAGAGAACTTCTATTGAAGGCTACTCATGACATGAGCATAAGCACCTGTTCTGCAGGGCTTGAATGGGTTGAGAGTTTTCCCGAACAGTGAGTTATCCATTCCCCTAAATTGATTCTTGATTTTCATAGTCTCTGCATTGAAGGTTTTTATTACAAAATTCCTGAAACACGTTACTCTTTTTTTCAAGACCTGCAGCACACCTGTCTCAATTGTTCCTCAGATGTTTGACTCTAAACCTCAAATTACTTTGCTACCTCACAAGCTTGTTGACTTCCTGATCCGCTTGATGTTTCTCCGGGAAAAAAAAATCGTTTTGTTGCGGAGAGTGTAAATAGAAGCCATGATTGATTGGTTGGGCTCTAGTTCATTGATTGTTTTACGGGCTGCATAATGAAAGCTGATTCCCTTTTCCTTGTAAAGTTGATCTCATTTCCAAGCTGTCATTAGTGTTAGGGAGGAGGGTTTATTGGTAGAGACAGAACTCTTAGAATAGGACGTCGAATTCAATACTTACTTTCCAGTGGATGGAGAAATCCAGATTCCCGAGTGTATCATAGAAAATACGGAATTGCATTCTCCTTCATGTGAAGTAAAAAATCAGTGAGAAGCCGAAGAGATCTCTCTTTCTTTGAGGGTGGCCGACTGTGACTTTGGTACAAGATTCTCTCGGAAGAAGGAAAGATAGCTTCTAGGCAGCAAAGGAGAGGATGCTTCATGTATATTATCTCTTTAATAACGTTGTTGATGTGTACCATACTAGGTTACTTCTTGTTAGATGTTTCTAACAGTACCAGAAGGTTGTACTGCTAAGAATTGATGTAACTTATACAGTGACAGTCTAAAAAATTTGAGTAATCGCAAGATTCTTGTCTGGTCATCACATTTGACTCGCGGCATTATTGTTTCAGTGAACGTTCATTACGCCCCATGACTGTTCTTTGCGGTGAAGTGCTTTTTATCAGTACTCGAAACGGTCCTTCGCAGTTCGGTTGTCAAAGGTGATGGATGCTGTTGTCCTAAAGCTCTATTCCTTCTGCTTCTGACAAATCAAGTCAGAAAACAACATATATTATCTACCCTCTTTTTTTCCTGCATACAAAATAGATGTACAGGGAAGGGTATGGAATGGATGTAGAAAGCCTATGTAGATATATAGCTTAGAGTAAATTTTCAAACAGTAGAAAGTGGAAAAATAAGTTGTGGCCTTCAACCTCCTGAGCTTGGAGGTCGTAGTTTTCTACTAAACGTATCTTGCATGAGCTATGTGCTTCGCGAAATATTTATTAATAGATTATAGAGAGCTTTCAAACAGCACCAGTGTCGATATGTCCGAGTGGTTAAGGAGACAGACTTGAAATCTGTTGGGCTTCGCCCGCGCAGGTTCGAACCCTGCTGTCGACGGCTTTTTATTCCTTTTCAACTGCTTTCATTGCAGATAGCATTATTACATGTAGTATATAAAAATTTATGGCATGAAATACCATTAAAATTAGAAAAAAAATCATAATAATATTCGACGATAATATGAAGTTAAATTCATTAAAGCATGACTAAGAATGAAATAACTTGCAAAAAGAAAATCGTAAAATTAAAACAATCTGTTGAAAAAAAATTGTAAAGTTCAAGATTTAATATTTTAATAATTAAAATAAAAAAAATCAAAAAATATAATATTAAAGAAGAAAACTCGTGTCAACCTGGTCTAATTTGATAAACCCACAACCGTGATATGAGATCGGGATAAAAAAAAATTCAAAAAATATACCTAACAAAAAAACAAAGTTCAACAAAAAAAAAAACCCGAGCTAATCGAGGGGCAATTTATTCCATGCAAAACAATAAAATTAAAAAAAAAATCATAAAAAAATTGAGGATAAAAATCAGACTTCCAAAAGAAGTACTCAGCAAAAAAGATGAAAGTTCAATAAGCTGTTTTTAAATAATATTTAATAAAACACGTTCAATGATCAATAATTCAATGATAAAGAATAAAATAAAAATCAATTTTAAAAAAAATGAGTTAACCCAAGTTAACTCAAATAACTTGCAACCCGAGGTATAAGGCAGAGATAACCTAACAAAAAGAAAAGCAGAACGAATCACGAAACTCAAGGCCCAATAAATTCAACATCAAATGATGAAAATGAAAAAAATAATTTTTAAAAAAGGACTTTAAAAAAGATCGAACTTAAATCGGGTTCATCATCGAAACTGATAGACCGGGTCATGAGACTGAGACTACCATGTAAAAAGAAGACATGAAAAAATCACAAAGAAAAATTTCAAATCATAAAAAAAAAAAAAACAATGAGGACTAAACCAAGGTTGTCAAAAACGCTTTTTTAACACGACACGGAATATATAATATAAACTCGAATCATAAAATTGTAAAATAGAAAAGTAAAATATTTTAACTAATTATATATTGACAATTACAGTTAAGTAATATATAATAATATAACACAATTAAAATAAAAGTGAAATAAAGCGAACTATAGCACTTTCATCAGGAAAAAAAGACACAGGATTGGATATATCCAACTGAAATCAAGCTATCCATGCAAAGAGTTAAAAAAAAATTCAAATTTACCAACAAATAGAAACGTAGATCAATAGAAGAGTCTACTGTATAAAGAAAATACCAGTTTTTGCTCATCAGCTCAAATGACCTTCTTAGTTTCTTCATTTAAATACATGTTGGCAGCAGAGTGTTAGAAGATAAATGGGTGAGGGGTATTAGTATATGCTGATTTCCTATCTTAACTTCTTATACAACATACACTTAGTTGGATACCTTATGCAAGTCACAAACACTAGTTTGGCAAGTTCCATAATCAGCAATGGAGAACATGAATTAAGCATTCTACTGAATCCCACAAGAGGGGCAAATTGTAACGAACAAGCTAAACAAAAAGAGATCACCTAAAATCAGCATGAAAGGTAAGAATTCTTGATGGATGCAAATTTGTGAAAAATCTAATTGATGGCCCTATACATATTAGCATATTGCAGTTTATTATTCAGTTAGGTCAGAACCTAAAACAAAGAAATATATCAACAGGCATTCTACAATCACGCATCTCACCTCTAAGAGAATATATCATGCTCTTTCTTTGCTCACAAAACAAATTTAACATTCCATTTACCATTCATGTCAGCATTGAGGGTCCAATTATTTTTTCTAATTTGCAGATAAGGCACCTGAATAGGAAAAATAAATAAAAAGTGGAAAAAGGAAGACAACTCAAGTCGAAAGCAGTTGCTTTTGACTATGTATAACACAATGCACATGCTTTCGGATGTTTTAACCATAAAGCTATAGGAAATGTACCTTGGTAATCACTTCAAAACCAATTCTGAATCTAACATCTTGTTCTCTATGGAAATTATAGATGCTCCAAGATACTTCCGCAGCTGCTTTTAAATTTCTCTGTCATGGTAAGGGAATGAAGATATTAGTTGCATATGGTAGCTAGGACAACAGCTTACAATTTACTTCTTGTATCTAGCTCCCCGTGAGCCTAAACAAAAACAAAAATTAAAAATTAAAGCCTTAAATTTGCATTTTAAAGAATTCCCATAAATAATATCAAGAAATCAATCCCAGTTACCTGCAAGTGGGTGCTGGAATCAATGGCAAACCTCTCATTGGCATGAATTTTGAGGGCTTTGGAATCTACT
>Ga0307517_10007880_pt1 | contig 15407 bp, 8 predicted proteins | sample 23_EM_MG_FD_194515 | JGI IMG/M metagenome (GOLD analysis project Ga0307517, IMG submission 194515) | Populus trichocarpa ectomycorrhiza microbial communities from riparian zone in the Pacific Northwest, United States - 23_EM | ecosystem: Host-associated > Plants > Roots > Unclassified | place...
TAATGTTGAATTTACCTTAGAATAAGTAATTGAATATGTTGGAATAATTAGTAATTTTACTACATTATTGCATGATTTGTGTTTAATTATTTGCATTAATTTTAATTGTTAGTCTAGAGTTTTTGTTCAATTTATTGAATATTTTTTATTGTTTGTATTTATATAATGATTGAATAATTTGTTGAATTGTAATTGTTAATGTTGAATTTACCTTAGAATAAGTAATTGAATATGTTGCAATATTTAGTAATTTTACTACATTATTGCATGATTTGTGTTTAATTATTTACATTAATTTTAATTATTAGTCTAGAGTTTTTGTTGAATTTATTGAATATTTTTTTATTGTTTGTATTTATATAATGATTGAATAATTTGTTGAATTGTAATTGTTAATGTTGAATTTACCTTAGAATAAGTAATTGAATATGTTGGAATAATTAGTAATTTTACTACATTATTGCATGATTTGTGTTTAATTATTTGCATTAATTTTAATTGTTAGTCTAGAGTTTTTTTTTTAATTTATTGAATATTTTTTATTGTTTGTATTTATATAATGATTGAATATGTTGTTAATGTTGAATTTACTTTGTAATTAGAATGAATGTTATATGTATAAATGTTATGTTATATACAATATTAGTATAAATGGAGTCAATTAGTTGTGGCTTTTGTCAATATTGCAGGTCTGTGGATTTGGGTAGTATCCAGTGTAGGGGAGGTGTTGTCGAATTTTTTTTAACATTCGAATTTAATTATATAATTATTCGTATACAATTGTGTAGATGCGTAGAACGAAAACCAAAGCTGGTTGCATCTAGTTCTTCTAGCAGCGAGGATGACGTATCCTTAGGTGCCTCTCAAGAAGAGGCACCTACACCACCTACATCGTCAACCGATGCTGCCTCTTCTAGTCGGGTTCACAGCGCAGAAGTGGCTTGCCTTCGCAGCGGAATCAGTTCACCCGCAAGTACGAGGCACAGTGGAAGGACGACCTTTCAATGTAAATTTGTTAAAGTTTTAGTTTTTTCTTTTAAATTATAATATAATTTATGAACAACTAATCAATATTTCATGAATTTAATTTATTTTCAGGTTCACAAACATTGAGGCCACCCGAGTAATATCATCGGCGTTTAAATCGTCGATGGAGATTCCATTATTTCAATGGAGTCAGGTATCCACACATCCTGAATGGATACCTTAAATCGATACATGGTTTAACAAATTTGAGGTTAGTGTTAATTTCTAATTTCCAGCTTATTTCTAATAATTTATTAATATAATTGTAAATAAATTATTATTTTTATTTATCTAATTATTTATACACAACACAAATTCACCTAGGACAGGGCGCATGACAAAGTTGTGAGGAGGGTGTGGGAAAATCACGCGGCAACTAGGTAACATCGAAAACAATACAAGATTTTTTTAGAAAAAAAATTTATGTTTCAACTTCTAATTCCTCGCTATGGAAGTAGGTTACGAGATTTTTGGTATGAATCACAAAAAAAGGCAAAAAAAACCATGAGAGATAGGGGTCTCCAAGGCTGGAACGACGTGGCGGTTTGGAGGGATTTCAAACCGATATACATCCCGGAAGATATATGGTTGTACTATCTTGAGCACGTGATGTCAGAGCGGTTCACACAATGCTCATAGTCCGGTGCTGGCAACCAAAATTGGCTAATTCATGGCTTGGTGACAACGCACATCGGCAGCTCCGTTCCGTTTGCTGCACATGCGAAACGGATGGTAAGCTTAATTTAAATGAAATATATCGTTAAATTAATTTTTTGTTAATTAATATTTTTTCATTATAGGCTATGTCTCTTGGACGTGAGCCGAGCCCGATGGAGCTGTTTGTAGAGACGCACGTGCGGAGTCAAGATCGCCAAAAGGGGCGCAACAGTTCGTTGACAACCATGCTCAACACTTCGTGGTATGTTTGTTCAACTATTTTATTTTGTAAGTTATTATTTTTATTGAATTGAATATGATGATTACTTTTTTTTTATTTTCAGGAGACCTATAATAGCCGGTTGAGGGAGAGATATAGGGACGATCCTTTGACCCATCCAGAATTCGATCCGGATTTGTGGATGAAGGTTCGATCGTCTAGTGGACCCGATAAAAATTAGGTTTAGTCCAATATTGTCAGAAACAATTAAGGGTGATCATTTTCGGTTCGGTTCGGTTTTTACCCAAAAATAACAACCAAACCGATAAAAAAAAGACCCGAAACCGGCCCAAACCGACCGGTTTCGGTCCGATTTTTTATCCAAAAAACCAGAAAACCCATATGCATTTTTTTGGGCTTTTTTGGCTTTATAATGGGCTTTGTAACGGGCTTTTAATGGATTTCTGATAGGCTTGCAATTAATGTTGATATTGTCTCATTTTCTTTGAAGATTCCAAAGTATATCTAATTTTCCCCCCCTAAATATTCATTTGTATTAAATTTTTATTGTCAATCTTATGTTCATTAAGTTTAATATTCATGTATATAAAATTATTAAAGTCAATCTTGTATTCAGTATAGTTTTTACCTTCCTAATATTTTTCTGCTTCCGAAAAGTTAAAATAACACACTCACAATCACACACCAATAAGTTAAAATCCAAATTATAAACCATTGCCTTCAAAGGGCTTAAAGAAAAAACAACAAATAACATTATTATAAAACACTCCAAGCAAAAAAAAAAAAAATTCTTCATTTGCACATCGTCTCAATAAAAAAGCACTTCAAGAACATTGCACTTTGATTCCTGAAATTCATAATTTAGAATTATAACATGATATATTAAATTAAAAGATATAAAAATAAAAAATAGTATTTTTACCATACGTTTTCAATAAATGCATCACAATTTGTAAACTAATTATCATCCATTGCTAGATGCTACTTTCCACTAAATTCTACAAAATAAAAAATTAAACATGTTAGAATAAAAATGTGTTAATTAATAAATTATAAAATAAAAGGTGTAAGTATTTAAGAAACATTACTTGATTCAAGGTTTTCGTGGGTTTTACAATCATTCATCTAAAATAGGGAAACACCCTCCTAAGAACAGCTAAAAAACAAAAGATATCTAATAAGTCTTTGCTATCATGCTATCAGTTGTTCCCAATAAGTTGTATATTAGTACACCAAGAAAACCCAACAAAAGACATGGCATGCCCACATAGCTTCAATTATAAGGTACAACTGATCAATTATAAGGTACAACTGATCAGTTGCCTCAAGGTAGCTGTAACTTCCATGTGAAGACACGAAATTGTCAGAATCTAACATTTTGTGCAGGCATGCAGTTGCTACCTTGAGGCTCTACGGATACAACCAACTTTTGCTATTGCGTGGTCAAATCTAGCTGGTCTCTTTATGGAGTCTGGTGATCTTAACAGAGCTCTTCAATATTAAAAGGACTTTAATTTAGGAAGTATATTGAAAAATAATATAAATTATATTTTAGAGTTTATTTTAATAGTTTAAAATTTTAGAAGAATAGTTTTTTTTTACAAGTAAAAGATATAGTTTTACGATAAAATGCATTTTTTGAAATGAAATTATATTAAATTAAGCATGCTCGAGATTGTTCGAATTATTAATTAATTATAATTAACTTTATGTTTTTAGAGGAAACAAAAGGGAAGGACAAAATTATCTACCCCAAACGATAGACCTAGCCCTCTTTTCAAACCAGTCCCCTGGTAAATAGAATGATGGTCCCATAAGTTGCTTTTTTTCTTTCCAGCCCGCCAAGCAGTTTGGTCTCCCTCACTGGACCACTTTAGCACAAGAATCACACTAGAGGATTTAAAAGTAGTTTGAAGTATCATTAAACCTGATAAAAATGAATAACTGATAATAACATAGTTGGGATTTAAAAAAAAAATCATAAAAAAACTATATAAAAAGCAATTAAAACCAATTAATCTTAAAAACACCAAAATGATACATGCCATGAAAAACAAATTCAAAATAAACAAAATACTTGAAAAACATTAATTCAACCCTTTTTTCATATAAAAAAAGTAATTGGGTATTAATTTACGGTTAAAAGAGTACAATAATGCAAAAAAAAAAAAAGAGTTTTAGGGTATTGAATTTTTTTTTTTATTAATGTAGGTGTCTAGGTCAGCTTACACGCACCTCGATTAATCACACGAGCTGTGAAGTTAATGATCATGTAAGCCTCCAGTAGCCCTGAAATTTGTGAGACTCAAATCAGTAATCTCTAAAAAGCAAACTCAGTGTCTCATTAGTTGAGCTATCATATTTTATTATTTCTTAGGTAACTATGTAATCTAATTTGTTGATATGGAAAATAGCACAAAGTTTTTGGCAATCCATCAGGGTCATCACCGTCCTATCGCTTTGCCGTACTGTTTGGCTTCTTGGCATTGTTCAAAGGAACGCAGAAAGACATTCCAAGTGTGAAAGTGTATTATTGTCATAAAGTTTTTGAAAATAGAGAGAGAAATAAATAAAAAGTGCGAAGGAAATTATACTAAAGGTCAGTTTTTCACTCTGTGAAAAATTCTTAAAAAATCTTTTTTAGTTTATTAGTAATTCCATTAAAGAAAAATATTAATTAGTAATTTTATATTTTTTTCTATAATATAATTATCAAATAACCCTTAAAAAAATTCTTTTTGGTTCAGGGGCTTTACAAATTTTTCATTTTTTTATGCATGTCAATTAATTAAATGTCCCTAAAAAATAAACTCTCTTTACGATGTAAGGTTATTTTAGATTTTTTGCTATATTATTTTTTGAAATCCTCATGTGGGGTTAAGGGTGATTTGGTATTTTAATATATAAATTAATATTAAAATTCAAAAGTGGCTGGCGTCGCCCGCACCCTTCGGGTGGCGCATGCGTCGTCCACACAGAACCAAATGCAGCCGTCCGGGGCAGTGTTCGATCCACCTCACCACCGCCATTACGGTAGTGACACACATGTTCTCCGATGGCATGCAGAGGGGCATGCGGAGGAGCTCCTTCCTATTTTCCCTCTCTCCACCTAGAAAATCATGTTGGCCAATGCCAAAAAAAAAAAAAAAAACAGAATGTCTAGCTATTTATTTGTTAAGTTAAATTAGGTCCTCATTCTTTTGATAGTAATGTATTTGGTCTTGAGTTATTTATTAAGTTAATTGTTTTTTCAATTTCATCCCTTTACACTTTGTTTTTATATTAAATTTGGTCCTTGTTCTTTTAACTGTGATGTTTTTTTTATCTTAAGTCTTTTATTGAATTAATTTGTCTTTGAATTTTATCCCTTGACATTTTATTTTTATATTTTTAGTTTTTCTTATTATTTTCTTAATTGAAATTGTTTTCAATTTCATCCCTTATGATTTGGTTTTATGTTCTTTTTGTATTAAATTTAGTTCTCTTCCTTTTCAAATCTACATTTTCTAAATCATTTTTTTATTTTATTTTTTCAAGTTTATCCCAAATTATTTTAGTTGGTTTAGAATTTTACGTTGTTATTTTTTTGGATTTGTCTTTTACATTGTGACCTGCCCATATGATTGTGTCACAAATTTTGAAAGTTGGACCGGGTTGACTTCAGTTATTTTTATTGTTGTAAAAAAGTTCATCCATCATCGTTGAGTTAGTTAGAAATTGGTTTTAGTTATTTATTTATTTTTGGTTTTTTTATGAATTTGATTTTTCTTTTTAATTGTGCCTTCAAATTCAATATTTTTTTATATATATATTTAAGGTTTGACCCTCAATGTTTTGATTTCTAATTTTGATTCTTAGCCTTTTTATCAAATTTTGATTTGCTTTCAATTTTATCCTTCGATCCATAATCTTGATTTAAAAAAAAAATTAGTCCTCATTCTCTTTATTTTTTTTCAATCCATTTTGTAATTTGATTTTTTTTTCAATTTTACTGTTCAATTCAAAATTTTAGTTTATCCTCTCAATTCTTTTTTTAAAATGATGTTCTTATTTTCTTAATTGTTGTTTTTTTATCCTTCAATTTTTTTTAAAATTTTATTATTCAACATTTCATTAATTAGGATTTGGTCTCATTAAGCCCTACCCAGGAGTCAATCCGGGACAATTATTGAGTCACAAGTCGAGTAAGTTGACTCGAGTTAATCTAAGTCAACCAAATCTTTTTGTTTTATAAAAAGCCAAAATGATGCCAATTTGTTTTTTTTTTTAATAGTAAACGAGTTTTGACCCTGTTTCTGCTATGTTTTCTCAAGATTAACTGAAACATTGGTCTGATCGTATTACACAGGATCAATTTTCCCTTAATTGTTTTTGAAACTCGGGCCGATTTCAGCCAAGGGTCACATGGAACACAGGTCAACCCATCGAGTCAAGCTAAATTTTTAAATAGTTGCTTTACAAATATGGTTCTTTCAATTTAGTTACCACCTAAGATTATAATTTAAAAAATTATTATTTTCAAGTAGAAAAAATTATAAAAATTTAATAATATTGAATAGAAATAAATAAAATTTCTAAACTAAATAAAAATATTTATTATCCCAAAAGTTCTTATATCAAAATCTCATTTATCATATTTTATATCTATAAAAAACTAATTTGTCACAAGAACTGAGTCTGTGCTAAAACCAGAAAAACAAATGTAACAAAAACAAAATTAATTCCACACAAGGCTTTGATTAACAAACTAATTTGTCGCATTGTGGGCATACATGGGATGCCAGGAATAGGAAAGACGACTACAGCAAAAGTAGTATTTAATCAACTCTGCTATGGATTCGTGGGACGCTGTTTTCTTTCGAATATCAATGAAACATCAAAACAATTTAATGGTCTGGCTCTTTTACAAAAGCAACTTCTTCATGATATTTTAAAACAAGATGCTGCGAACATCAATTGTGATGATAGAGGAAAGGTTCTGATCAAAGAGCGACTTTGTCGCAAAAGAGTTCTTGTTGTTGCTGATGATGTTGCTCATCAGGACCAGCTAAAAGCTTTGATGGGAGAGCGAAGTTGGTTTGGTCCCGGAAGTAGAGTAATTATTACAATAAGAGATTCAAATCTTCTTCGTGAAGCAGATCAAACATATCGGATAGAAGAATTGACACGAGATCAGTCCCTTCGGCTTTTCAGCTGGCATGCCTTTAAGGACACCAAGCCAGCAGAAGATTGTATTGAGCTTTCGAAGGATGCAGTTGATTACTGTGGAGGACTTCCTTTAGCTCTTGAGGTTATAGGAGCTTGTCTGTACGGGAAAAACAAAGATAGATGGAAAAGTGAAATTGACAACTTGAGCAGAATTCCAGAAAACAATATTCAAGGAAAGCTTCTAAGAAGTTTTGACGCACTGGATGGTGAGCTACAAAATGCTTTCCTTGATATTTCATGCTTCTTTACTGATATAGAGAAAGAATACGTCGCAAAAGTTCTAGGAGCCCGTTGCCGTTATAATCCAGATGTTGTTTTGGAAACTCTCCGTGAAAGGTCTCTGATTAAAGTTAATGCCATTGGAAAGATAACCATGCATGATCTATTACGAGACATGGGAAGGGAGGTCGTTCGTGAAACGTCTCCAAAAGAACATGGAAAGAGGACCATAATTTGGAATCAAGAGGATGCATGGAATGTACTTGAGCAGCAGAAGGTACGTAAGAGCTCAATGCATACACGAAAGCATAGCCATGCGTATTTTCTAGTCATACTTATTACAAATAATCATACGAAAGTTCTATTGTTTTTTTTCCTAGTGTACGGTTGTTGTAGAGGGTCTTGCACTGGATATGAGAGCATCAGAAGCGAAATCACTCAGCACAGGATCATTTGCGAAAATAAAATGCTTAAATTTACTCCAAATCAATGGAGCAAATCTCACCGGATCCTTCAAACTGCTTTCTAAAGAGTTGATGTGGATTTGGTGGCTTAAATGTCCTTTGAAATATTTGCCATCTGATTTTACACTGGACAATCTAGTTGTTCTTGATATGCAGTACAGTAACCTCAAAGAACTATGGAAGGGAAAAAGGTGCGAAACACGCTACAATCCCCAAAATTTCTCCAGTATGTAATTTATATTTACATGTTACGACTTCTTATGATTAATTTTCATCATTTTGCGCTCTATTATACAGATTCTCAAAAGACTAAAAATCATTAATCTCAATCATTCTTAGCACCTTATTAAAACACCAAACTTGCACAGTTCAAGTCTAGAGAAACTAATTCTAAAAGGTTGCTTGAGTTTAGTTGAGGTGCATCAATCTATTGTAAATTTGACGAGCGTCGTTTACTTGAATCTGGAGGGATGTTGGAGTCTGAAGATTCTCCCTGAAAGCATTGGCAATGTAAAGTCTCTTGAAACTCTGAATATTTCTGGGTGTTCACAACTTAAAAAATTGTCAGAACGCATGGGTGATATGGAATCCCTAACTGAGCTGCTAGCCGATGGGATTGAGAATGAGCAATTTCTCTCTTTAATTGGACAATTAAAGCATGTCAAAAGGTTATCATTGTGTCAAAACAGTTCAGCTCCACCAAGTTCTTCTTTGATTTCAGCAGGAGTTTTGAATTGGAAACGTTGGCTGCCAACATCTTTCATTGAATGGATATTGTCACACGTGTGCGGTGTCGCGGCAATTACCCTACCACCCTCATCAGGGTGTAGTCGTGTCTATCTTGGCAGATGTGGGAAGACAATGAGTTCTTGTCTTTTATCAGTGGAAAAAATAGAATGAGAATCGCCACCTAGTATTTTGGTCACTAGAAACCCTAACTGGTCTCAGAGATCGGGTACGGAGATTAGTTGCGTAAAGGAAAGGTATTAGCACCCCAAGTACGCCCTACCTAAGGTAAGCTGCATTGTTTTATTGTCTGATAAAAATCTAAGGTCTTATCATGTTGGTTCGTCTATGGTTCCAGAAAAGCCCTCCTCAATAAAGAGGTTCTTATCTTATGGGGTAAAACCTAACCGGTCTAATGTCTACAAAAGAACTATCTTTTTAATATCAGGAATACGTTATACGTATAAATTCGTAATCCCAGATATTAAAATAAAACAAAATATTTTTGAATTTTTTGAAATATTGGTCAAGTTCTCATGACTTTAATAAACTGGTTATTAAAGCCAAAATGCATGCTAAAATATAATATATATTTTTTGAAGTTTTCTTTGTTGTATAAAAATACAATATGATTTTTTTTAGCTTTGAGAGACTTGGCCGTATGCACAAAAAATAAAAAAATTCTTTTTTTTATGTTTTCAAAGTTTTGACAAAAACCAGGTATTTTAATACCGGATTTGTATCTTTATGATAAAAAATACAGACCGATATCAATCAAAATGGCGTAAAACTAATACGCGGGAAAATCGCAATTTCTTCAAAAATATATATATTTTTTAAACAAAAAAAAAAGAAATGAACTGGGCCGGGCCCGACCCAATTGTGGGGGCTGGGCCTGTGCTACGGGGCTGGACTTAGCTCAGCCGCGTGGGCTGATGATCCGGCCCGTGGCCACCATGGGCTGAGCACAGTAACCCGTTAAATAATTAGCCGGTTACTGTGCTCCTGCACAGTAACCGGGTAATTATTTTTCCTTGACTGCAGAAACGTGCACAGTGCACGTTCTGCATGCAAGGAAAAGAAATGAGAAACAAAGACGAGAGGGAGCGGAGAGTTACCTGTAATGGAGGCGCTCTAGAAGCTGGGATGGTGGCGGCTTGTAGCTGGGGCGGCGGTGGCTGGGAACCCCGGTGGTGTTGCTGCAGTGGCAGACGGTGGCTGCTGTAAGGGGCTACTTCTGCTTCTTCCTGCTGCCTTCTACTGCCTCTACCCCTCTCCTGTGTTTATCCTATTCTTCGCCGTTTATTCTCTGGCGGTGGCGGTGCTGTCGGTGGTGGCGGAGCAACGGTGGCTCTTCTCTTTCCTCTTCTTTTTCTTTTGTCTTTCTCCTCCTTTCTACTCTCACTCCCCTGTCTCTCTCTTTCGGTTTCTTCTTTTTTTCCGCTGCTCCCCTCCCCCTTCTGTTTTTGTTTTTGCTTCCCCCTCCCCCTGTTCTGTTCCTCTTCTCCCTCTCTGGTTCTGCTGGCGTTGGCAGCGTTGATGGTGGCAGAATGGCGGTGCTGTTGTGGTGGTGGAGAGGAAGCACAACGGTGGTGTCCAGGTGGTGAGGAACGGTCCTTCTTCTCTGTGCAGTGACCCCCCAGTCTCTATTCTTCTCTTCCCCACGTATGCTTTCGCTTTCTCTCCTTTGTCTCTCAAAAAAAAAATCCCATGTCCGGTTTCCCTTTCCCCTCTGCTTTCTCTCTATCTCTCCTCCTCGGTCTCTTCCTCTTCTCTACCCTTCTCTTCCTTTTTCTTCTATTTTGGCCGAGCTTCTCTGATCTCAAAAACAAACTCCCCCTCTCTGTTTTCTGTTCTTCTGTAAACCCCCCTGTCTTCTTTCTCAAATCGTTCCTCCCTTCTCTATTTTTTTTCTTTTTCTTCCCTCTCTGTTCTGTTCGGTTTGTTGCAGATAGTAAGAGACTGACAAAGAAGATGTTTTTATTAAGCTGTAGCCTTGGCTATTAATAGCCTTACACCGTGATAAAGAATGAATAACAAAACCCACGATTTTACAGGAAACCAAACGTGGTCAAACAAAGCAAATTACGTGTCCCTCAAACAGAGGAGGAATTATTCAACATGACTAAAAACAATCCTAAGACTTAGGAACAAGCTGGAATATTTCAACATTTTATCATCCTCCCTTAAACTGAATTCTATCAGTTTATACTTGGAGATTCGCACACGCCCAGTAACTTTCGCATCTTCAGAAAAACATCAAGCTTCAATGGCTTTGTTAAGATATTAGCGACTTGTTCTGTTGTAGAACATGTAATTAGTTCTACTGAACCATCCTTAACCAGTTCGCGAAGAAAATGAAACCTGATATCTATATGTTTGCTGCGGCCATGCATTACAGGATTCTTTGAAAGTTTGATTGCTGAAATATTGTCACAATAAACTTTTGTTGGAGTGTGTTGTGTCTGATTTAGGCTCTTCAAAATTCTGTTTATCCATACGACTTGACATGCACTTGAGGCTGCTGCTATGAATTCTGCTTCGGTGGTGGATAAGGAGACAACTGGTTGTTTCTTTGATGACCAAGAAATAGCTCCTGAGCCCATAAAGAAAACATAACCCGAAGTGCTTCTTCTATCATCTTGGTCACCGGCATAGTCGCTGTCCGTGTATCCAAAAAACTCTGTATTTCCTCCCTTCTTGTAGAATATCCCAAAATTGGTTGTACCTTTGATATATCTCAAGATCCGTTTGGCTGCTAACAAGTGGCTTTCAGTAGGACTTTCCATATATCGACTGATCAAGCTGACAATAAACATCAAATCTGGACGCGTAGCAGTTAAATACATGAGGCTCCCCACTATTTGTTTATAGAGAGTACTGTCAACTTTAACGCCACCCTCATCTTTTGTAAGCTTAAAACCAGGAACTGCAGGATTGTGTACTGAGTTGCACTGATCCATTTTAAATCTCTCCAGAATTTCTTGTGCATATTTACGTTGACTAATAAATATGCCATCCGTTCGCTGTAGTACTTCAATACCAAGAAAAAATCTCATTCTACCAAGATCAGTCATGTCGAAAGTAGTCATCATAGAATTCTTAAATTGTGCAAACAACATGTGATCGTTACCGGTAAAAATGAGATCGTCAACGTAAAGGCACACAATAAGAATTTTACCTCCACCAGCAGTCTTAATAAACAAGGTGTGCTCGTATGGGCACTTTGTGAACCCTTCTTCCATGAAATAAGTCTCAATCCGACTGTACCAGGCTCGCGGTGCTTGTTTGAGTCCATATAACGCTTTCTTGAGTCGATAGACTTTGGATTCGTGTCCCTTTTGTTCATAGCCAGGGGGCTGATTAACAAAAACTTCCTCATTAATTTCCCCATGCAAGAAGGCGGACTTGACGTCAAGTTGGTAGATCACCCAATTATTCTGCGCGGCAAGTGCAATTACAATTCGGATAGTATCCATACGGGCAACCGGTGCAAAAACTTCAGCATAATCAATCCCATATTGCTGACAGTAACCTTTGGCAACTAGCCTTGCCTTGTATTTGTCCACTTCCCCACTCTCATTGACTTTAGTCTTAAAGATCCATTTGACGCCTATACTCTTTCCTCCGATTGGTAATTCCGTGAGCTCCCATGTGTCATTCCTTTCTATGGCCTGCATTTCTTGATCCATGGCACTCCTCCATTTTTCTGACTTCACTGCTTCCTCATAGGTCATAGGATCACTGTCACCAAGCATGGCCAAAAACATTGTGTTTCCAGGCTCCTCGTCAGAAAATTCTTGTCCCGTAGAGTAATCTTGTAACCAAGCTGGTGGTTTTCTGATTCGTCCCTGTTTCTCCAAATTAACGCTGCCAGAAATATGTTGCTCGTCATCATTTTGCAAAGCACACAAGTCCATCTCCCCTGCTTTTGAAAAATCCAGCCCCTGCCCGTCTACAATTTCTCCCAGTACTGCACCTGTTCGCGAGGATGAGCCCGTGTCATTTGAAAAATCCAGCCTTTGCATCTGGGCTGATTGACGCGGAGCTGCGTCAATTGCAACTCCAATTTCCTCTTCAGCGTCAATTTCAAATTCAATGTCCCCACTATCAGCAATTGCCACATTATCATCAACAGCAATTTCCCCATCAGCGTGACCCTCTGCATGTACGGGCTGAGCAGCTGCAAGTTCCTCATCACCAGTAACAGTGGCTTCGTGTGTGTCCCATTCCAGAGCAGTTCCCAAATCAGTGTTGGAACTGTTATCCCAGCACCATTGTTGATCTTCCTCAAACACCACATCGCGACTAACAATGATTTTGTTAGTGGCAGGATTAAACAATCTATAAGCTTTAGATTCTTCACTTACCCCAAGCAAAATGCATTTGAAACTTTTTGCATCAAGCTTCACACGTCTGCTGTCTGGCACATGCACATGGGAAATGCAGCCAAAAATTCGAAAGTGATCAACCGAAGGTTTAAGCCCACTCCATGCTTCTTCGGGTGTTCTATTTTTGACAGCAAGAGTTGGACACCGATTTAACACATGCACACACCAATTTGCAGCCTCAGCCCAGAAATTGCTAGGAATTGATTTTGCGAACAACATGCTTCGCACCATATTCATAATTGTGCGATTTTTCCTTTCCGCAACTCCGTTTTGTTGGGGAGTATATGCAGCAGTTAATTGTCTATGAATCCCATGAATTTCACAAAAATGTGTGAATTCTTGGGATGTAAATTCCCCCCCGCGGTCTGTCCTGACAGAACAGATATAAGCACCTGATTCCTTCTCAACCCTTGCTTTATAACACTTAAAAATTTCAAAAGCCTCTGATTTTTCAGCCAAAAAATAAATCCACACTTTTCTGCTAAAATCATCAATGAACGTAAGTAGATACCTCTTCTTACTATTGGAGCATGGATTGATTGGGCCGCATATGTCTGAATGGATTAGTTGTAGGATTTTAGAAGCTCTCCAGCTGCATTCCGTGGGAAATGGGTCGCGATGCTGTCTTCCTTTCAAGCAGTCTTCACATACGGTTTGAGAGCAAACAAATTTCGGTAACCCCTTCACCATTCCCTTTTGTTGAAGAAGTTGCAGCCCATTCCAGCTAAGGTGCCCATAACGGCAGTGCCAAAGTTTTGATTGATCAATGGTGGCTGATTGAAGGCATTTCTGTGAAGATGTCATGTATGCTCCAAGTCGTTTTTGTCCTTCTGATGTGCACCGAGCATGGACACAAAACATCCTGTTTTGTGTTATCTTGCTTTCGATGATTAAGCCTTTGGAAGCATGAAAGATTTTACATTTGCCATGCTTAATCAACACTGTCATGCCCTTTTCTTGCAATTGACCAAGACTCAGCAAATTGTTCTTTAAATATGGCACATAAAAGACTTCTGGAATAAAAAAAACAATGCCTCTTACCTCAAACCGAATCCTTCCCTTGCCCTGTACTCCAAGCTTGGAGTTGTTTCCCAGTTTTACTGATTCTGTGAAGCTATTGTCTAGCTCAGAAAACAATGTTTTGTCTCCACACATATGATTGCTACACCCACTGTCAAGATACCAAGTGTGCTCAGTGTTGATCTCTTCATGATCTACAAGTGCCATCAATAGCATCTCTTCCTTTGTTTCTGCATATTTAGCCATGTGATCGTGAGTTCTCTTAGGACACTCCCACTGAAAATGACCAAGGTCATGACAGTGGTAGCATTCTATAGCAGATTTGTCAAATCTGCCTTCAATTCTTCCTCCTTCAAATCGTCCTCTGCCTCTTCCTCTCCCACGGTAACTGTTTCTTCCACCATTTCTTCCTCCTTGATGTAGCCCGTGACTCACTTGCAGGGCTTGTTCCTCCACAATGCTTCGACTGATCCTCTGTTCGTGCACCAGAAGAGAGCTTTGAAGTTCATCAATTGACAAAGCATCTAGATCATTAGACTCCTCAATGGAGCATACCACATAATCATACTTAGGAGTCATAGATCGTAGAATTTTTTCAATGATAATTACATCTTCCATTTTTTCCCCATGAATTCTCATTTTGTTGGCTATAATGAGAGTTCGGGAGAAATAATCATCCACTGATTCTCCAATCTTCATGTGCAGCACTTCAAATTCTTTGCGAAGTGCCTGCAATTGAGCTCTTTTCACCCGAGATGTGCCTTGATACTTTCTCTTCAAAGAATCCCATATGTCCTTTGCAGTATCCTTCTTCAAAATAGTCTCCAGTATTGATCGATCAATAGCCTGGAAGAGGTAGTTTTTTGCTTTGAGGTCCTTCAATTTGAGCTCATCAATGGTCTTCTCCCGTAGGTCTTTGTCCTCTGCTGCAGCAGTAATTCCCGTTTCTATCAAGCTCCAATATTCTTTGGAGCGGAGAAAATTCTCCATGAGCATACTCCAATGGTCGTAATGACCATCAAATCACGGAATAGCAGGTTGCACAAAGCTATTCTCGGATGCCATAATTGATGTTTCTGGGAATGATGGGTTCCTCACAGTGTTCCTGTTCCTCACAGTGTTCCTACTCTCTGTGTTTCACTCGATCCTCACAGTGTTTCTCTCCTCTCCTTACAGTGTTTCTCTCCTCTCTATTTTCCTTAACTGATTGCGTGTTTCCTCACTCTCTCAGTTTTCACTCCTCTAAGTGTTTAGTCTTCTTCTCTAGCCCCTCACATGTGCTCTGATACCATATGTTGCAGATAGTAAGAGACTGACAAAGAAGATGTTTTTATTAAGCTGTAGCCTTGGCTATTAATAGCCTTACACCGTGATAAAGAATGAATAACAAAACCCACGATTTTACAGGAAACCAAACGTGGTCAAACAAAGCAAATTACGTGTCCCTCAAACAGA
>Ga0307517_10007881_pt1 | contig 15407 bp, 14 predicted proteins | sample 23_EM_MG_FD_194515 | JGI IMG/M metagenome (GOLD analysis project Ga0307517, IMG submission 194515) | Populus trichocarpa ectomycorrhiza microbial communities from riparian zone in the Pacific Northwest, United States - 23_EM | ecosystem: Host-associated > Plants > Roots > Unclassified | place...
TTCAGGCTTATAAAACCGAAATCAAACCGGTCGGTTTTTTTAAAATTTTAATCGGTTTTTTTCACGAATCAGTTTTTTCGGTTATTTTTTTTTATTTTCTCGATTTTTTAATTTTTTACTCAACCCCTAATATAAAATAGAGAAGCCTTCGCTCACATAATTACGTTTCCATGGAAGCCTTTGACCAAGTATTATTGTCCATGATGTTACGATCTGCCCTTCCCAATCTCATAATATCATCAACAAGGATTTGATTCAGAAATGCTTGATCCTTTTCTTTTCTTTTCTTGAAAAGTTAAACACATGATTCCAATACATAATAACTTCCACCTCTAAACAAAATCAAAGTCAAAACGCAAAATCTCTTCCCCGTATACGATGCATGTAGGATTCAATTTGTATCAGGAAAATCTGGAGGATAGCGCTGTAATCATTCCATAGATTCTGGAATCAAATCCAATTAAATGAGCAAAAGGCACTGATTAACCTGGCATGTGATCCTTACTTCCATTTTATAATGCGTTACTGGCTCCTGCTAAGGGAATCTGAAGAACAGCTCGTATTGATAAACACATGTCAGCAACTCCGAGTGACACATAAATTAGGTAAAGGCACATGGTCAAACCAGGGTGTTGTACATGTAAAGAAAGCCATGATTGAAGAATGATTCTTTAGGTAAAGTAAACGCTTGAAGCATCCTTTACAATCAAAGCTTGATTGTTATGGCGTATAATAATTTACAGGAAAATAATTCTTTAGGGAAAGTAAACGCTTGAAGCATCCTTTACAATCAAAAGCTTAATTGTTATTGCGTATAATAATTTACAGGTTTTTACAATTATGTAGTTCTGTCTTTCTTGCAATTAACGCCCATGTTTGATAATTAAGTCATTCTTTTTAGAATGATTACCAGGTATACTGACTGGAACTGGACTGAACATAACATTTTCAGGATGACTCAACATTATGCACCTTCCTATTTATATAGCCGCCAAGCTAGTGAAAGCTGTCCTGTATTCATCATAAGGTGGCAAAAATAAACCGAGAAGAATCGTAAAGTGAAGAATACCCTTTTAACTAGCTTATTTGAATGATTAATCTGATCCTGAAATATGACGGAATCAAGCACGTCACTGCTGAAGTTAGCATTGCTGCCTAAACTCCAGGTCGTCAAGATTCTTGAACTTGAGCAATTATTTAAAATATCAATCAGTATAATTAAAATATCCAACACATTATCTGTTGGATTTCAATATATATATATATATATATGGGAAAGAAAAGGTGGAAAGATGGTCACCCTTGAGAATGAAAAAGTGAGTGCTCTCTATAACCGTATATAGAAGTTGTAGGTTGGTTTTGCTAATCCATATATAAACTTGAGGAACATGCAAACCTGTGAAAGCGGTCAAGTTCCTAACATCATGTCGGAGTGCTACTTGATCCATAATTATTATATCAAAGCTAAGTCATCGGCCAGGCAAAGTCGCCGCCGCCCATGTGCCAATGCGGGGTCTTCCTTCTATGCTGCGTTACTGCACTGCCAGACAATTTCTAGTGGTACACGAGATCACTCTATCAAACCTGGCAAAGGGAATATGGCACAAGTTCATATTGATATCCCATTAAAGAATTGTTGGGAAATTTACCTTCTTAGGACTGCTGGAGAGTACAAGGCAAATTTTAGGCAAGAAATTCTTCTACCAAATTAGCCCCCGTAAGAACTACGTAAACCAGGTCCACAAGATCCAAAACAAAGGAGCAGGAGGGGATAGCCATGCTTCTTGACGGTCTGAAAGGGTTGATCCACGGCCAGTAGGGTAGAAAAATGGAAGCATCTCGGCACCAAAAAAAAAAAGGAGGACCAGTACAAAATAGCATTATCTGCTTAATTAGTTTGGTCAGTGCAGTTAATGTGCAGACATCAAAAAAGACCGGTCTTTCTTCTCTTTTGATAATTTTCATTCCAGGAAAATGTCCAGCAATTTAATTTCTCCGAAGCTCATCATAACTATCCTCCTATTATTAATTAAAAGCACAAATCCACGTGACATGGAACATTCAAGCAATAAACACTCCTTATAAACCAGCCACACTGCCACTGAGACTAACGAGTAAACTAACAACCTTTGTTAACGAGGAGCAGATATACAGAAGTCTAAAAGATACATAAACAATCAAGCAGACTGCAAGGTGCAAACATATAAACACAGTTACAACAAGAATCGGAGTATAAACAAATCTACAGACATAAATGTTGTACCTATTTGACCAATAAAAGCAGCAGATAAATCCTTTTTCTGAAGCTGTGTTACTTCAGCTTTCATCAATGCCTCTGCAGGAGAAATTAATGCTATACAAAATCCATTGCTCCTACAATAAGTTGCTGCCTTTGAATGAAGTAACTGTGGATGGTACAAAGGAGGGCTGCTTCCAGTGGCAGATGATCTTTTATCCTGCTACGTCCAACCAGAAGCAGGGATTCCCTGCTTCTGAAACCATTCAAGCATGTGGAATCTTTCAGAAAGTACAGGTCTCACATCGTTCTGCTGAGAGAGGTGCTTGAGGAGTGGAAGAAGCACATCCAGAAGCTGAACAGCCCATAAATATGGATAGAGAGGTGGTTGAGTAAATGAACAAACAAGATTGGGGAATAATTATGAATTTAAGTAATTTAGATATTCCTACCTGTGTATCATGTGGTTGTCCTGCAGAAAATGGAACACATGGAATTCCATTCAGTGGTTGCAACAAGAAACTGAATGGATTGTTGTCAACAATAACAATCCGGCATGGATCATTTGATATGCAGGAGAGATCTTTCACATGCTCCTGATACTCCCTGTTCAGTGGTCACATACAGCATGAAAGGTTTTCAAAACTAAAAAATGAATCTTAAGCGTAAGGATACAAGAGAAGTTAATTCCTTCATTTAGAAATAAATCAACTATACAAAGTATCTGCATTTGCTTAACTTAATCACAGAAGCATACTGCGTCATTATCAGGAATTGACATCTTTATCATCAAAATTTCACATCCACTCAAAACTAGAAAGATGAGTTTGAAGCACTAAAAGTGAGTGGCATAAAGCACTCATGAAGAATTGGAACACATTATTAAAACCAAGCAAATCCATTGCAGTTAATAAATAAATACAGTCATTATGATGGGGGTGGGGGTGGTTTAAATATGAAATCATTAGCACCATTACACAGGCAATTATCGGGAGCATAAACAATCTAGTTTCTGTAAAAAGAAAAACGAACTAAACTCAAAATTCAACATAGTGATAGCCCCAGTCTAATCAAGATTGTCTAGAATGTGTCTTCTGAAGCGAGCATGAACTTAATTTCTATAGAATATGTAAAACCTTGTTTTGAACGTTGAGAAAAATTCCAGCATTAAATATGTAACTCTTTAGCTTGCGTGAGGTAAATGATATTTAATCTTGTAAGAAATTTTCAAGAATTAGCTTTACCATGTATAACTCTTATTCACAGACAGATACATCAAATGATTGCATAGAATTTACTTAACATGAAATCATAGTAACTTAAGTCGACCTGCTAAATGTAAAATCTGCACGATCATACCTAATTCATTTCATAATATCAGTTTTTTCTGTAAAGTATAGAGACCATTCACACCATATATTGTTACTCTAGCATAATAAGCATCCAGAAAAAAACATATAGAGAAACTCTAATATCCAAGACTGTCAGAAAAAAGATTTCTTCCAAAATATTATAAGAGTTTTAACTGTTTCCAATAAAATCACTTAAGCAATGTGTGATGGTCATAACTTATGTCCAATTCAAAAGATGTGTGCATACTTCATGGTAGAATATTGTTAACTGGTGTATGCTTGTGTATTCGGCAAACTAAAAGGACAAGAACACAAGTTCCACTTGTCCTTTTGAGAAGCCTTTTTATCTAGAGAAGTAAATATCCTAAATTTCAAATAACTAGTGTGCTATCAGCAGTTACAAACTCAAGGAAGGAAAGACATAATGTAAGAAAGACCAGAAAAATATGAATACAACAACTCGTGCTTACGTGCTAGTTGTTGAAGGCCGATAAAGACGTAGACTAAATCGATTTTCTGTATCTATTCTGTCAACAAGTGGTCTGGCATAACCTGCAAATATTCAAAGGTGGTATTTCGAACTCGCTAAGAAAATAATAATAAAGGTGGAAGAGCTAATAGCCGATACAGTAAGTATAGCAGCCAGATGTATGGTGAAGTAAATATCAGACCTTCAAGGCCAGCTGTAAATAGCACAAGCTCTGCAAATTCACTGAGTTGTTTTAGGAATTCATCCAACCCTGGACGCTCAAATACCGTAACATAATTGATCTTAAGTTTCCCTTCGCATTCCTTCAAATCCCAACATACTCAAGTCAAAACAGTCTAACTTAAATAATTTTACTTAAAATGACTTGCATATAAGAACCTTGTCTGAAGATACACATTCCAGCTCAAACCACTTCAATCCAGCTTCCATTGCTTGATTGCACAGAAGCGCTGGCAAACTAGATGTCTCATAAGCACATACTAGAGTTTCATCCAAGTCAAGAACCACCTGCAGTACATATTCTGGAGTCAATGTCATGTTGAATTACTGTTTTTAAAGAAGCAGCAAGAGAGAAGATAGAGAAAAACCCTGCTAAACACCTTTCGCACAATGATTTTACAGATTATAAAGTTAAATACCCAAGACCAACAACACATATCAATGCATAACCTCAGAATTTTAAACCCTCTCGGCACATTACCATACAAAAAATCAATAGTGGGATTTCACAGCAGTAATTAACTAACTCACGTACCGAGTGACAAAATCAAAGCTTGGAACCCAAAAAAGTAATCCTTTTATAAATTCAAATGTTCAAGATTTAATGGAAGATGTAAGAAAACCATAAATAAATATCAGAAACATAACCTACATAAAATATCCAAAATACAAGAAAGCTTAGAGTATTACGAGCACGAAAACATATCATTTACAATGGGAAAACATAAGACACAAAAATAATCTAAAGCATCTTTAAAGCGCACTTTATCCAGGGGAATTTATTAAATTCCTGATGTATCAGGTTGATGTATTGGGTCCCGAGGAGGGGACTTGGTCTCGGTTAGCATGCAAGCTGACCTGAAGATACCCCTTATCATTGAATAAAAACAAGAAAGCACACTTTATTATCAGATAGAAATTTTTTTTAATTTTTTTTTATAGATTTAGCTCGTAAATATGATTTCTCAAATTGTTAAATCCACACCAACGTGCAACACTCCTCTAAATAGTACTAGTAATAGTTCATGAAAGCTAAAACTAGAATTTCCCAATCTATTACTATTGACTACTAATTCTAGTAACTAACATCTTAATTTGGCCTTAACTCTCCATATCTATCTACGTCATAAAATACATAACCTGGCAAACACAAAAATCATAAACCTCTTGAAAAAATAACTCATCCTTTTATTATTATTATTATTATTATTATATGCATAAATCAGAACACATACAGAACCTTCTTTGAGAGCAACTATCATAACCAGAGAAAATCGATATCATACGGTGAGTTTCTGGATAGGCTCGTTGGCGGAAATGGCGTCGGTGCCGGCGGGGATCTCGACTGTTGCGGGAGGAGGATCGGTGGTCTCAGGCAACTCGCCAAGAGGCAAGGGCTTGAAAGTATGAGAAGGAGTAGAGAGAGATCGAGGTCCAACGGCTCTAAGGATCTGTAAAAAGATCTGGAAGAAGAAAGCAAGCCAGTTCCACAGTGCCCTCCATAACTGAATTGACCGTGGTGAGTAAACCACCTCGGGATGAGTCAGCTCAGCCATATAGTATGATCAAGAACTGGTTCGATGGCGGTGATGGTTTATAACTTAACTTATCAAGAGAGAGAGAGCGAGGCAGTGAGATTGTTTCCTTCAAAAAAAACTTGATTTGCTGAGTGTTATGTTTGTTTTATTATAAAATTCCGTGCTTTTAGGACGGGCGACGGTGAAGAGGAGAGATGACATGGCTGTTGTGGTCATCGAGGTGAGTGTGTGATTATTCTTCGATTTGATCAAAGTATAGAAAGAGGAAGGATGTAAATCACATCACGACTAAATTGGTGATTTTTCAAACATGCATTTGGTGCCCCCTCTTACTTCCGTGTTGATTTGAAATCCTTGTAAGATTCTGAGCTTTTATTCCTAATAAAGAAAAGTAAATTCGGTGCGTGACATGGACATGACTTTTTTTGTTTTCCACTATTTAATTTCTTTTTTAAAATCAATCAAGATAAAAAAAAAAACACCAAGATAATAGATGCAGTAAGAATGCCAAATGTAAAATTATCGAGGATAAAAGGTACAAAAAAAAAAAGTCAGAATGAAAAAAGAAGGGAAGAATACACAAAAGACAAAAAGGGATATTTTTTTAACAATTAATAATTAAAATAATATCAATTTGCTCCTTGATTCGTGAGTCCGGTCAGAAAAAAGACCATGCCCGCATTATCATTTTAGATTTATGTGGAATGGATATGCGGATGATGCAAAAATGTGGGTCCCGGTAACAGGGGCCCAGAACAACCCAGCCATCACACGTCTCTCACGTGGAATGGATAAGCGGGTGATTGCAAAACGTTGACGTGGAATATGATATAATATCGTTAGAAATGTTATTTGGATCCCGGTAACAGGGGCCCAGAACAACCCAGCCATCACACGTCTCTCACGTGGAAAGAGTTAGCACATAACAAATATATATTATCGTGAAATGCAACGTGATTGGTCAGATGGGGTTGCACGCGTAGGCAGTTAGCGTGTGTGTGTACCAAAATAGAGAGAATTTGAGAAAAGGAAAGATAGAGAGCAAGAGGAGTTTTTTATTATTATTATTTCTACCACCAGCAGCTGCTGCTGCTGCTGCTGCTGCTGATCATTCTTAAAATTAGGGCCAGATTGGGTGAACTCACGCCTACCCAAAACCAGATACAATCCACTTTCCTTTTTGAGCTGTGGATTGAGCAACCTCAGCTGGGATCTGATCAACTGCGGTGGCTAAATTGCTGGCGATGGCAGCCTATCCTATGTCTTCGAAGGATAGACACTGGACAGTGGTATAGCTGAAATTTTATAATTTAAGATTTCAATACCCTTTTAATATATATTTGATACTGCAGCAGTACATGTGAATAAAAATTGGTATGATTCACGAAGATGTTGATCTTTCTTCGGGTAGTGGATATGAAAATTTGTTTTTACCCTTTTCATGCAAGCTTCATTTCTGAGAAATTGCTGAACTTGTACACGTGTTTTCTTGTTCTGTTGTTTCATAATTTCTAATTCAGTCGCAATGCGTGTTGATTAAGTTATTCAACTTCTTGGCCAGATTGGATGATCAATCAAGATTTGGTTAGGTAGGAGTGCTTACGACATCTTGCAATCCCTCCAAACACTACAAGGTATCCATGACTTCAACTCCAAATAGTTTTGATGCCTGCAGGGAAAGACAAGCGATCAGGTCTAGGGTTTTCCTTTTCTGTAGGAAAAATACACTAATCACTTGCCATTAATTTCTATGTTGACACCCAGATAACAACAACAGCTTCTTGGATTCTTGTTCGTAATTTCATGCTGTTTGTCACTGGTTATAAATCCACAAACAGCCCACCTTCCTGTACTCGATGCAGCCCCCATCGACTTTTGCCTGTGTTCGGGACTGGAATATAGTGGATTTATGTGGCGTATTGAAGGCGCTACGCATTCATTGACAACAAGTATCCAAATCATTGTGTTGGTGATTTTATTACTGTCCTTCTGTTCCCAATCAAATGATACTTACAAAGCCCCACCAAGTGAAGGAAGAAAAGAAAATGCAAGAAAACTTCCTGTACAAAATAAATATGAGTTCAACAAAAAAAAGAATGCGTGTATATATCTGATGTGGTTGCATATACTGAACCAAAACTGGTACTGGAAGCATGCACTCCAGAGACAAGAAAGAGACACAAATACGTAGCCACGAGTATTGACTCCTGATCCACAACTTCAGTCAGAATCGGACTCAGTATGAATGTGAAAGCCATGGGTGCTCTAGGGCCTCCCTTGCAGTTGGACGCCTCAGGGGGTTGAGCTCAAGCAAGTCTCTCACGAAATCAATGAACCCAACGTCGGAAACTTGTAGATGATGTTCCAGTGAGGATTCCTCAGGAATAAGGTATTCTACTTGATTTGTCTCCTGGACATTGCAAGCCAGGTATGAGTAAATTGGGGCTGGTGAAATCAGTCATCTACTAGTCATGATTGGTAAAAATATATTACATCATCCTTGAATACAACAAAACTTACCTAACAAAAAAAAGTCAATGGTTTGATAGCCAGGTTTTGATGGGTCAGGCTCGGGTATGCGGATCAACCCAAGTTTTTGACCAGGTCGGTCAAGTTTTTTTTTTTTTTTTTCCAACCCGAACCAGTTCAAATCCCGGACTAGCCAAGTCCTAGGTCGACCGCTAAACGAGTCCGAGTTTTGAAACTATAGTGTGCCCACCTTGTTAAACACTCAAAGCATAGATATGGAGGAATACACCTCTTGGTCCTTTCTCGAGATAATGCATAAAAAAACACTTAAGTTGAACTCTATGATAACTAAGGGTGTTCATGGATTTAGTTGGATTAAGTTTGAGCTTAAAATTATACCCAACTCAACTTCTAATATTTTATAAATTGTAAACCCAACCCAACCCATTCATCTCTTCTTTTTTTTACCTAGGGGTTAGATATATCAGGTTAAGCTAATTTTTTTATGGTATTACAGACATTCACGGATTGGACTTATATTGCTAATTTCAATGGATTTAGCTTAATTAGAACCAAGATTTGGGCTCAATAAACTAACTCAACTCAAGAATTGTTATAAGTTGTAACAAACAATTTAAGCTTAATATATCAATGAATAAATTGACTAAAATATATGAACCAATTTAGCTATGATAACCAACAGGGTTGTATTGGATATATGGATTGACCGGGTTTCAAAAATCTCAACCTGTAATATCCATTTCTTAGATTTTTTGATCCATTATCATCTATAATATCTATATTATCTGATTTTGACAAATTGAGTTTGGTGATGAACCAGTTTTTTCTTAACACCCCTAATTGTGACTGTTGTGTGGAACTTTCAGAAAGCACCTTTTCCCTCCTTAACTATCATGTGCCTAGAGCAATGTATTTAAAATGAGTAACCACAAGTTGATGAATGCAGAGTTTATGAGAATGCAATCTTTCCCTCCCTCCTGAATATTTCTATGCATCTTATGTTCCAAAAACATATTCTGAATGCATAAAGGTAAAAAGTTCAACAGTCTGCTAGTCCTCATCTATTCTCAAACTGAAAGAAATTTGACAAACCTCATTTAAATGATAGAGATCATATTCTTCTGTAAAGTACTTGTGCGTTTCCTGTCCTGTCTCCAGCATCTCTGGATCAATAGGACCCAGCATGCCAATCATGCGCGTGAGGATCATTACAACTGCATCATTTGGAAAGAGCACCTGACAACCCAGAGCAAATGATATAGGTTACCAGAAAAAATAATCATTGAATGCTCAAGCCATCCACGGGAAGGAATAACTAACAGCAATATCCACTTTAATTTTACTGAATGAAGCAAAGCAAAGCAGACATACTTCCCCAGAGCACAGTTCAGCCAAGATGCAGCCGAGAGACCATAAGTCAATCTTTTGGTCATAGGGGAGACCTAGAATGACTTCAGGGGCTCTATAGGAACGAGATTGTACATATAGGCATAAGTTGTCCGACTTAAAGCAACTGCTTCCAAGATCAATAACCTTTATCTCGCATTTCCTATAACTCTTTATAAGAATGTTTTCGGGCTTTAAATCACAGTGAATAATTCCCAAGTCATGCAAGTATTCTAGTGCCTCCAAACACTGACGGGTTATGACCTGTGAGACAAACAACCGATAGCTGACCGTTAATACATATTTCAAACTGTCTGTTGTAGGTCAGTTTATTCGAAGACATTATACTAATTTCTATAACTGTGGACCTGGTAAAAGCAAGAGGTCGCACCAATGAATCAGAAGGAATGCCAATATGGCTCAAGGCTTAACCTAACTAACCTGCAATCTGCTGAGAGTGAAGTAAGCTTCACCACCTGATTCTTGATTAAATTTCTGAAATTCATACAAGTTCGCCTTAAGGAGTTCACAAACGATGAAGAGATGCTCCTGTAAATGTTTATTAATTAGAAAAGGTTAGCAGAGGTTCAAGAATTTGACCAGTAATAGGATGGCATAAAATTCTTGTAACATGCACAAAATAGCATCTATAAAAGGAGAGCAGTTAACGAAACCATGTCAATTTGTTGCAGAAAAATTTAACAATCCATCTTTTTCAGACATACTTGGTGATAGAAGTAGTCATAAAGGCGCAGAATATGACGTTCATCAGCCGGATCAAGCTTGTTCACTATTTTCAGAAGCTTAATTTCATCTAGACTCTGATCGAAAAAATCTTTGTCATTTTTAATAATCTTCAGGCAAACATCTATTCCTGTATGAAGATCATGTGCCTGAATGACCTTACTGAAAGCAGCTGAACCTAGGTATTCAGTGACATAATATCTGCCTGCAATGACAGTATTTAGCACAATAGGCAGATCCTTGTTTTCCTCGAATCCAGTCCTGCAGATGGCATAAAAAAATGATTACAGTGTTCTAACCATTTAACCTGCATTGCACAAGCATCAGATCTCCATGAAAACAAAGTACTATCAGCAGGATCAATTCCATGACCACAAGACCTACAATAATAGGAGGGAAAATTCTCTATGGAGGCAAGTCTGTGCCTTCTGGTTAAGAATGGGTGGATAAGTTGCTAGCATTGAGAAACTGGTAGGTATTTTTCTCAAGCCATATCAAATCATACTGATTTAAGACCAGCTGGCTAGGCATTGACACAAAAAGTTGAGCTAATTTGATTATTTCATGCGAGCTCAAACCCAATTTTAAACTATCTTGCTTGATATCCAAGCAAAATTGGAGGCGCAATGTAAGAAAACAGTATAGTTAATGACTGTCTCCAAGAACCTGTTTTTCCTGTGTATAACTCGCAGATTGAAAACTTCATATTCATCCTCCTGGTTATAGTACATCAAAAGTTCGTTAGCATTAACATCTTCTCCACCAATAGCAGCTGCAAGCTCATGGGCTTCTCCATTTACTCCTCCACCATCTCCAACTTCAAAGTCATCAATTCCATTTTCTACAATGCCAGAGGTACTTTTAAACCCTTCAATCCAGTCACTTTTGGAACCTTTTATACCATAGTAGTTAGCATTCTTGTTTTCCATATGCACAGGAACTGTATCATAATCAGTAGGGCTTTCCCCAACTTTTAACTGAAAGTCACCTAAATCAGGTCCCTTGGAGCTCGTATAGATACAGTCAACAGAATTCTTGCCATAAATCCCTCCTGTTTCTGTGAAGAATTTGCAATTGTGGGCTGAACTACCGTCCCTATCAATGTCTCCTTCAAGCTGGTTTTTTTTATCAAAATCATGATGATAATTCATAGATAGAGCCTCGTTTTTATTATTCACAGATGTGACATTGTAAAGACACTGCTTATCCAAGTAATCGATGTTTCCTTGTGTTTCACCTTCAGATTTATCATACAAGCCCAAGGAATTCTCAAATTGCTTCCCAGTCTCAGATGTCGTGACAAACTTATCCTCGCTTGGACAGCCAAAGTAGTCTGGGCCATTGAAGCAGGGACTCATGAAGTGCCCTTCCTCTTTCTCATCATACCAATAAGAGTCATTTTGCATATCGAAATCTGGGTAATCACGTGCTGTGCCAAACTGAGAGAGCCTGTCAGATGAAGTTTCTGAATTAGCCTGCGATGTGGAATGAAGTCCATATGGATTTGAGAATTCTGCAGAAATGAAAAGGCATCAGAATGTTCAATTGCCCCACCAGCTAAAATTAATACAACAGCAGCCCACCTACAAGCACAGAGCACAAAAGAATAGCCATGGCAAGATACCAGAAACAATGCAGAAATAATTGGAGTATTTTAAAGAGTTTTGTAATTTTGCAAATACAACAAAAGGTATTAGTAATAGTGCAGTTGCTTACTAAGTATCTCGCTTCCATTCTGCATGCAGGCTTCTATAAAATGCATACACCAAAGGATGGTTATGCTATGCAGTGCATTCTCAAACTTGATTCCCAGTGATTAAATGAAGACAGAATCGGTGTCTTGAGTAACATGCTGATTTTCATATTCTGCAGATGAAGTGATGATGGACTATTGATGGGGTTGAAAACAGAGAATATATGATTAGAAATGATGAAGATGAGCCAGTGCGTTAATAAGAACAGTAGAATCTGCAATTTTGCTGAAATTGAGTGTCATTTTAGACATATAATATTTCCAAATTTGACAGAAAAACATTTAAGGAAAGTGAAATATAAGAAAAGGGCGGTTTTGGTGCTCGGAATATATGCTAGCAGAAATGTTACAGGCTATTTTCGAGCTTCAACTGCAATGATGCTCTAGTAAAAGAATCAAATGCATATCAATTTGAAAAAAGCAGCATCTTATACTACCATATATCATCTACCAATCTACCAAAAATAAAATTCCAATCTAACAACATCGCGTGTCCCCTCTGACACAGCTGATTAAATTGGACCAATTCAGAGAAAATAGATTGACCCCTAACCAAAGACGACACAAACAAAACAATAAATTCTTAATCCTAATTTTTTCACGATATATTACAAGATAAAAACGAAGAGTATGTGCCTCATCATAAGCAATATAATTGACCAACAGACTCAGGTCGAGCTTTTGAAATTTATATTAATAGCATAACATAAAACACGACTCGAGATTCTGATCTATTGCGCATTTCTTCATCTTCTACAGGATTTTGCTTTCATTTAAGGATTTCTTACATAATTCCTTGATCAAACAAGAGATTATAATTGAAGAAAAACCGACCAACCAAAAATCAAAATTCAATCAAAATCTACCGGAAAAAAAATCCATCTAGCATCAACCAGTACCTGAAGAGTACACTTCACTAGCACTGGTAGAAGACCCCAAGCTAACAAACTCATCGTCCGACGGAGACCCAGAACTCGATCTCAGCCTCTCAACGGCGCCACCACCTTCTTCCACATCCAGCGGCCGGACACTCGCCGGAACCCTCACGGGTGGCAATACAAACAAGAACTTCTCAAAGTCGAAGGAGCCCAGTTCATTACTTCTCTCGATCATGTCCTCTTTAAGAGCCAACTCTGCGTCCCTTAAACCATTTTTGCGTAGAAAATCCAGCACTGCTTCCACGTCCGGGACTGCTCGTCCTGTTTCTGCTTCTGGTCCCGCCATTAGAGAAAGTCAAAATATCTGAAGCTAAGAAGAAACTCGAGAGCAATGAAAGAGAGGTGCTCGCATGTGAATTAAGTAAATTTGGAGGGTCAAGAGTGGAAAAAAATAAAAACATGTTTTATGCCTTGCATGCCTCTTCTCTTTCTCTCTCTTCTCCGCTTCTTTGTCGCTCCCTGTCTGTTTTGCTGTAAAACTGAAGCTGGGGAGAGGTTGTCCTGTCTTTCTATTACCAACTTTGAAAAGAGGGGTTTTGGGGTTTTTGTAGGTCACGTGTACACGCGGAGAAATCTGGAGCATACACGTGGAGGGTTTTGTGATTTTGATTGTTTCTGGGTCTTTGTTGTTTTGGTAGAATGTCAAGATGGTCGTTCAAGGGGACCATTTCATACCTTTTTCTTTTATCTATCTTCGGGAATGTGTGGGTTAATTTTCTTTTTTTCTTTTTTCTTTTTACTTTTTGGTAGGGTGGGGCAATAATTTCATTTTCAGTGTGGGGTGTGATTTGGACATTAATAGAATTTAAATTCTTGGTTTAATGTGATTTCTTCAAGGGTAAATTAAGATAGTAAGTTTTTTTTACCATGATTTCCATTGATCGTCTATGTCGGAGTATATTGTAAAATGATTTCTTTAATCCATGTTTTTTTATTATTAAGTTGACTTTCTATAATTCTATCTCATAAGCATCACTGTATCTTGAGAGCTTTTGAGAGGACTACTTGTCACGGTAGTATTATTTTGTTTGTGGATGTTTATTTAATTGCAATTGCATTTCATGTAATTATTTGGATAATTTCATTTGTTCTAGTACCAATAAAAAATGCATGGTGATATTTCTCAATCTTTTTGGTTTTTTATCAATGCACTCATGAGTGGTTTTTATTTGCCTCTATGTAGCATGTGTTGCGTAATATCAAAGTCCATGATATTTTTAAAGTGATTATATATATATATATATATATTTTATTTTTAACATTAAAAACTTAAATTATTTAAAAATATATAAAAAAATATTAATATGATATTTTTTTTTATCTAAAACACATCCGAAAATATCAGCCACCACCTTTCAGGGTATTAGCTAGGGGTGAGTAAAAAAATTAAAAAACAGATTAAATTGAGAAAATAAAAAAAATAACTGAAAAAATCAAACCGTGAAAAAAAACTGATTAAAATATTTAAAAAACCGACCAATTCGGTTTGGTATCGATTTAATAAGCCTGAAACCGCAAAAACCGAACAAAACCGAGCCGAAAAAACCGAGTCAAACTAGAAAAAAACCGATCCAAACCGAAACCAAACCCATTGGAAATTACCAAAAAAAAAACCCAAAAAACAATATAATTTATGGTTTTTAATATAAAATAACCGAACTAAAACTGAAACCGAATCAAACCAAAAATAAGCTGATTGGGTTTTGGTTTTTGTCCTAAAATAACTAAATCGAAACCGGCCAGTTTAAACCGGTTTTTGGTTTGATTTTAAAAAAAATTGATTTAGTTATTTTTTTAGATAAAAACTAAAGCAAACCAAAAATAATTACCCTAATATCAGCCTATTATTTTTTGGACTGGTAAAAAATAAAAACTTTGTTTCACTGGAGGATAAAAAATTCTCGAGAAAGCTGTTTTACCTTGAGCTCATGAAGATTCCCAGTATCGGCAACATTGCCCGAATTTACAATCCTTTACATGTGAGAAAATTAAAATGCATTCTTAGCTTTTGTGGCTCTGGCAGAAAAAAGTGTGAAGGTGGATACCAAACGCTTGATTGATTGCATCTTGTCACAGCAAAATCATGATAGCTAGGCCCTAATTTTATTTTTTTTAGTTTAACGTGGGTGTCCGGACCAGCTTGCGCGCACCTCGACTAATCCCACGGGCCCTGAAGTTAACGACCATGTAAGCCTCCAGTGGCCATCATATGAGCAACCACAGGGCTCGAACCTGAGACCACAGAGGGAGCAAACCTCTTG
>Ga0307517_10007882_pt1 | contig 15407 bp, 18 predicted proteins | sample 23_EM_MG_FD_194515 | JGI IMG/M metagenome (GOLD analysis project Ga0307517, IMG submission 194515) | Populus trichocarpa ectomycorrhiza microbial communities from riparian zone in the Pacific Northwest, United States - 23_EM | ecosystem: Host-associated > Plants > Roots > Unclassified | place...
AGAGTCTGAAAATGCGATGTATGGCTTTCACTTACGCAGTCGAGATAAGTTGCTTGTGGGCCATACGAGTGGATGTTCAGAATGAGAGAGGATGGTTGGGGGGACGCGTGTATACCTCGTGGTGTACACGTCGATGTCAGTGATTCCGGGTCAAATTCGCTCTTTACGATCGATTCGTGCCCAATGTTATCCGAGTCCGTCAAGACTCAAAAAAATCACCCATGGCCAATTCTAGCTCTCCTGGAGAGCCTGTACCATTCATCTAATCCCACCGCGGCAATAACCAGAACTAAGAAATAATGGGCATTCAAGTTGGGAAACAAGAAGGCGTTGCACCCAACGCTGTCGCCGCATCGCAAAGCATATCGAATGGGAATTGAAGACCTCCATTGTACCACGTTAAGGAGATGCCGTTGAGTGGGTTGGATCCGAATGCTTATTGGGTTTCCCTATCGTAATAAGGCGCATTGCACCCTAGCTTTATTACTTGTCGAAGGACATGCTGGATGCGAGATGATGTCTACGAGAAGGGTTTTCTTCCACTTCTTCGATGTAGATGTGGACGAGCTCATATACCACTGTACATGTGGTTCAAGTTTGAAAAAGCATTCGGAATTGGTTAATGATTCAGCCGTAATATGACATAAGCGGCATACTTTTTGTTAGCCAACGCGGGCGAAACCAAATATTATGTATCCCCTCACTCATGACTCCTCAATAGACTTTATCAGATGGCTTACCGACACGACGACAACGACTTCGACCTTTCCGACGACGACCCGCCCTCCATCCGCGCAGCGAGAAACCCAAACCCTCAGATTCTCATCTCCGTCCTCAACGAGGGAAAACGGCTCACTGACGCTCTAGGGTCCAACGCTAACCACCCCAGAAATGGGTATATCAAATACAACTTCTCCGCCAACACCTCCGTATGCGGTGCCATCCATGTTATATACAATTCCCCGCTCGTTACAGCTATCAACGCCCGCTTGCCGAAAAATATAGCTGTTTTGTTGGAGGCCGGTGCTGATCCCAACGGTATACTGCTTCGTGACCTGGATGAGTACTCGGTGCACTTCATACGGGGCAGAAATCTAGAGTATGATACCTTCAGCTTCGTCTTGTGTCCACCAAGATCCAAAGTCATGAGTGCTATGGGCGATCGTATCTCCCAAACCTCTCCTCTAACTACCGACGAAATTGCCGCTCGCAGGAAAGTTGTCTCTAGGTTTTGGTCAGAGCCCGACCTCCCTGCGCTGAGGATACGACCTAGGCCCGCCCGTACGGCGCTGGAGACAGCAGCCAGCGTCGGTGATGTTGAGTTGTTCGACCAGGTGCGTACTGCTGGCCCGGATGTGTCATGGTGGGTCATCGATCCGACGCCCCACGATCTCCCAGCCAACATAACACACTCCGTTCTCTGCACATCCTCTCCTTGTCATGAGGCTATCATGACTGGGAAAACCGAGATGCTCCGGCACTTGCTGGGTCTCGGATACTCTCCCAATGTACTTCCCCTCGCCGCCCCCACACGGTGTTTCCCTCCCCACATCACCGCGATCGCTTCCTGCGACCCTCCAAACCTAGAAGCGTACGGTATTCTCTCCCAACAAGCCAGAACCGACCTTACTCTCCGCACACCTATCTTCTCAATCCACGTCCTCCACTTCGCCACCGCCCGTCTCGACCTCCCACTCCTCCAACACCTTGCAAATAATCCAACCACGCCACTTGACGCAACAGGGACAACTGCGCTAGGCCACACTCTTCTCCACATCTCAACTCTCTCATTGACAGATACAAATATCAATAATTTCAGCGAAAAAATATTCCACAGCATCCACGACGTGCGCACCCTCGATACCAAAAATTGGCTTCCCATTGATTTCAGCTTGCGTAATCCCGCTCGCCGCAGTGCCTTTTTTTCCTCTCGGGCGGAGAATCCCCCACTTCCTCTCGTCCCGACCGCTGAAGACGAGGACGACTCGCGCAAGCAGGAAGAGATGGTTTTGTGGTTGTTGCATACTGGTACCCAAGAACTGGGGGCGCAGGACGTACATGGAAACACGCCTCTTCATTACCTTGCCTCCGCCATGTGGGTGAATGAAGGGTTGTTGGAAAAAGTAAGGGCTTGGGAGGGAGGTGAGACGGTGTGGAAGAGCAGTCGAAACTTGCTTGGTTATTCACCTAAGGAGTTACTGGAAGATGGTAAGCTGGCGGAGAGAGAGCAATGGAAGTCGTTTTGGGCAGATCGTGTTTTCGTTTCTCCGATGTGATCTAGGCAAAAAAGAAACTGATCAAGATGAGGCCACAAATATAATTTCATTCTTAATGACAAAATTAATCACGATGAGGCCATGCTTACGGTTTGTCCTTCGTGGCCATTCATTCAGATTTCAGGTCACGCCCTAGCTCTCGAGTCTCAATAATTCTGTAAGATTTTTCATTCTAACCAATTCCCATTATTTATTTCGACCCATCTGACAGCCTCAAAATTCCTATGAGGTCATACAATACATCCTCTAGATGTGTTGATCAAACACCATCATCATCACCCTGTCCATCTCCTGACGGTGGCGGATGCGGGGAACCGGGGCGTCCTGGCGGATCTGCTCCATTCGCACCAAACTGCCAACTCCTGGTTGTCCAACCCCAATCAAATCGTCGCAAACCGCATCTATCTGGAGGTAGCAGTGTCAGTCGGCCCTGGCGTGGTCCCGTGAAGGTCTCCGCAGTCATAAGACCCTGTCTAATCAAATAATTTCCAAACTGTGCAAGAAGCCGGCCTCTTGGTGTCAAATCTCTCTCCGCTTCCTGATCGGTATATTGACCAGGATAAAAGAAAAACGTGCCATCCATGTTGGGGTTGCGTCTGTCGCATCTCAATATCGGGGTGCGAATATTACGATCATGTTGACCATTGCCATCGACTCTTGTCCAGGGACCCGGGGGGTAGAACTGGCCATGGAATGCCACGATCGCATAAATTCCAGGGCGTAGTTGTCCTCCGATATTGAATAGATGATCGAAGTGGAAGTGGAATACAATAAATCGGTCAGGGTTTATGGTGGAGTCTTGTGGATCGTGGTCTTGGTATCTGGGATCAAAAGTGTTGGGGGTTTGACCACGCGGTAAGCGCCAGACGACTGTCATAGTTAATTTTTTTTGAAGAGACTGGAATTGGAATCCACAAACTCACTCTCAAGAATTTGTTCTTCCGAGTTTGTTAGGATAAGCTGTGCGTATTCAAGTGGCATTTGATCACCCATGATGGCATCTATCATCAGTGCTGTAGGAGGATGGTCACTTTGTGACAATTGAATTCGGTCTGAAACTACAAACCCCATGAGGGTTCACCTGCAGGACCACGAATCAGGAAGAATTCGCTGTCATGCAAATTCCGAGCAAAAATGGATGACTCGTTCGCCGCAGCTGTAGGACCAGGCTGAAGAGGAGACTCGGTATCGGGTGTGACACGACGAGCACATGGACTCATGCAGACCTCGCTCCGACTCTGGTGGTAACGAGACAGGTATCGGATAGCATCTTGGCCCATGCACATCAACTTCTTAGTGAGAGAGTTTTGATCCATATTCGGCCTGGTTCTTAAATGTGAGTGCATTCTACTCCAGTCATTATACCACGCACCAATCGTCATAGTACGTTTCAACATCCGAAGAGTGCAAACCAAGTCGATCGCCATAGAGCATGTCAAACTGACTGACCATAAGGTTTTGTTGGTTCGTCTGCCCACGTCCGCGGAAAATTTGCGACAGTTGTTGGAGCAGGACGGCAAAATCGAACTTGTCGAGTGATGTGATTTCGGGATCATTTGGTTGAGAGAGGGAAAGGTTGGATGGAACGACTTCAATTTCCTGCGCACCACGTCTAGAGAGTTGTTTGTGATTAAAGTCGCATGTTGGATCGTTCGCGAAATTTGTTAGCCGCCGTTTAAAATCCTCAACAAGGGGATCATTCTGTGATTCTCGAGCTGAATAAAATGCAGAAGCAGGGGAGCGGTACAGCTGACTTACCGATTTAGTGGGGTTATCACAACAAAAGGCGCCACTTCCTTCAAAACAGTAAGCATACACTACATCCGAGTCGTCGAAAACATACCGAACATGCACCCTGTAGGATCTGTTGCGATCACCGCCTTTCCAGCAGGGCAGGTTCCAGTACACAAGAAGGGAAGCTGACCCCAGAAACTTCCGCCGTGGTAGTACCAATCACAACCTGAATACGGCGGTGGTTGGTCACAACAGAAAGACTGCATACAATTCAGTATAAGCCGTGAATAAAACAGAAATATGGAAGTCCACCTTCAATCCCCAACGACAAGGCTGCTCTCCACCAGCACCGACATTACTTGATGTCAGAGCTTTTTGACCGAATGGACAGTCCGCTTGACCGAGCAGGCTGGAGCAAAAAGGTGCGGAGCCTTTCCATTCGCAGTGACCTGCTGCTGAATCAGATCCCGTTTTAGTGCAACAAAGCACCTTGTGGCCGGTCCAACAAAGCTTTCCATCACCCGTTGTGGACGAGGAGACTTCGACCTCTGTACCCTCACATTTTCCCCCACAGAATGGTGCAGTCCCACGCCATGCACACGTCGGCATATCGTTACTTGGACAACAATACAGTTTCGATTTATCGCCAGGGCATCCCGTATTTATTCCAGCACTGCCCTTATCCTTCCCATACATATTTTGGGCAGGGCTAAGACCTGCTGGACAAGGTTTTCCACACTCTCCCTGCTGACACATCGTAAGTGGGTCTGGCCCACTTGTCGCTGCAAGGGAAATTTGTTTTCTCCCTGTTGATAACGATAAGGCGGCGGCAGCAGATCCCAAGGCGTCGTCTGTCGACACTGCCCATACCATGGTACCGCCTAGACAGTGTGCGTTAGCGTAAGCAATCTTCATCTTCAGTGTTTCCGCGTCATCGTAGGATACCCATTGGTCGGTGTCATATACAACCATTTTGACAGCTGCAGTGTTATCTTTGATTACCGTGGCGCCGCTGGCAACAATGCGTTGAATTTCTGCGAAAGACAGCGTCCCAACCGACCGCGTGCATTTTCCAGCTCTGGCTCCGGAGGTGAATTTGCACCCAGCGGTCCTACACTTTGGATCAGCGAGTGTGAATGATCGACCGTAGAACCCGAGTCCCAGAACGACGTTCCCTGGTTTGATGTTGTTGCGCCATAACAGTGACAGAGCGTTGTCGATCTCTGTGAGATTTGTATGGGCAGCGATATACGGACCGAGGAATTTGTTTGTAGAGTCCCACGTGCCGTGCAGGTCATAGGACATTACGTTGAACCAGTCTATTACTTTCTCGATTTCGACGACGTCAAAGTGCTGTAGATACCAGAATGAGGAAGGGATCTGAGATGAAATGTTCAGGAGGGGCGAGAAGATCAAGGGAAGGGGTATACGTACCGTAATCGTGAGGCCATAGTTATGACCGCTTGAGTGTAAAGCATTTCGGAAATTCCGAAGGAAGGAGACGAGGTTTTTAAAATCGGCTGGTTTACCCGACCTTTCTGGGGCACCAGGATATTCCCTTTCCGTTCAGAAATTAGATAAAGGGTCTGCAAATCAAGATGCAAACTGACCAATCCAGATCAACCCCATCGAATCCAAAAGTTTCCAAAAACGACAGAACAGAAGCGAAAAACTTGGTTTGTGCACTGGCAGACCCAGCAAGATTAGAGAAAGTAGCTGCCGTGGGTTGGTCGGGATCGTTCATGGACCAACCGCCAATTGAAATCCAGGTCTGGAGTCCGGGGTTGGTGTTCTTCAGTCCAGTGAATCGAGTGTAGAGTGGGGGATCTGAAGGACTCATAGGGGATACCGCGAATGTGGTTGGATTCTGTACAGAAAATATGTTAGAATTTGGGCAGACATCACAGAAGTGGCACTTGCTATGAATGCAAAGGCGAAGTTGAGATGCGTGTATGAGCCTATCGGGATACCTTCTGGGTACATCTTGTCGCATGGGCGTCCAATTGCCCAACTCTCGTAGTAACCAATCGTACGAGCCGACGAGCTGGAGCCAGAACAAGAAGGGGCGGTGACCTTTTTGTTGCCACAAAACTCGGAGGTCGTACCACAGAAACCAAACTTGGAGCAGCAGACATTCAGCGGGCAAGTCTCCTTGGCAGACCACTTTGGGCCCCAACCTGGATCGCAATCGGATTTGCGATCACAGTTGGAAATGCAATTTGCTGGACCACACGAATCAGGGCCAAGACCACATGAACCAAATTTGGTGCAGCAGCCGATTTCACAAGGCTGAGTTGGGCTGCAGGTGAATTGGGCACTGACAAGGACACCAGACAGGAACGAGACCGCAGCGAGCGAGAGTATTTTCATGTTGGTGGCCAGTGACCACCGTGGGTGCCATGAACATACTTTATATGATAAGTTGTGATCACCGGTGAAACTCAAACCAGTTGAGCGCTGATTGCTGATTATGTCATCATGAGCGCTGGTCGATCTGATCGCAGGCTCATGTGAGCGCTGATCATGACATTGAGTGTGAACTTATATGATAACATGGGTCATTGGACGCCGAACCCCCTATGCCTTCGCTTTTTGTCGTCCTAGGTGCTCTCCTCACCGGCATCAATGCCCAATTCCAACTTTTTCCCAATGGCACTCAGTCAACCGAGAACCTCTCTCAGGGCTGTATCACCGCTTTGGGTGCCACAATCACTTGTGACCCATACATCCAACACCTCGTCGCGACAGATTTTTACGGCAGTCTCGGAAATGCAACTTTGCAAAGCTCAGTCTGCGAAGCTGCCTGCGGGGCATCTCTGGCCTCGTATCATACTGGTGTGGTTACAGCTTGTTCGAACGATCCACAACCATGGCCGGGTATTCCTGCCTTCTGGGCGGGTGATGTAGCTTGGGCAGCGTACAATAAAACCTGTCTGAAAGATCCGGCGACTGGTCTATATTGTGTTGGTAAGTATCACTGCTATGTGATGTATCCAGGACTTATTCGTACAATACAATCTCCAGATGAAGTTGCAGGAATCAAAATGGGAAACCTAGACACACCGATCACCAATCTCACATCTGCCCAATTGTGCTCCCCTTGCATGATATCACTGTTGAAAACCATACAGAACACCCCATACTCCAACTATGACGCCCAGTATGTCCAGGACTGGGTAACCATCCAGTCCCGATGCAAGACTGGCCCTCTCCCCACCGAACCACAACCGCCTGTAGCAAATATTACTGTCCTACCCGGCTTCACCACCTCTGATCCTGCAAACTCGACGTGTCTCTCCGGAAACCATTATACCGTTCAGCCTGGCGACGATGTACAAAAAATAGCCGCAGCACACGGCGTGGCGACTGGTTCACTGAAAATCCTCAACGGGATATTCCCAGACGGTAGCAATCTGATTGCTGGACAAGACCTGTACGTCGTTGTATCCTCCATCGCTCACAAATTCTGATTATTTTCAGTTGTTTGCCGAGGACTTGCCCGACGTACGTTGTCAAGCTAGGGGACAATTGCGCAGCTATAGCCGCCTCTCATGGCATAAGTTTTGCCCAGCTGGGCGGCTACAACCCAGCCATCAATATGTATTGTACGAACCTCGTCGCCGATACTAATATCTGCGTAGGTCCGTCGGGTACTCAATTCACGCCGACCACTATTCCTGGGGCAACAGCCACCACACCCAACTATGCCACTGCAACCGTCCCTCCCCCAGGTCCCGTACCCTTCAGAACCACCAAAAATTGCGGAAGATATTATAAAGTCAACCCTGGTGACTATTGTCAGCAGATTTCTATGAGCAATTCGATTACGGTGGAAGAGTTTCAGGATATCAACCCATCTATCAACGCCGACTGTACGAATCTAACCCCTGGCTTATACTACTGCGTTTGGCCCACTGCTTCCTGGAACGCGACAGATTCCGACATGACATCCACTGTCGCTCCCCCGCCTGCACCGACTCCGACTGGCAGTACACCAACCTGTTTTCAATGGTCAGTTAAATGTTTATGTCATGGCGTGATGGGTTTGATTTACAGGACCTTTTCTTTTTTACTATCAGGCATGTCGTCGCTGCAGGAGACACATGCTCGCTTATCCAAACCTTGTATGGAATAACGTTCGCCCAGTTCCAGTTGTGGAATCCACAAATCAATATCCAATGTACCAATCTCCTATTAGATGATGCGTGAGTCTTGTCTTCATGCTCTGTGTTAGTACGATCATCATTCCGTGTTAATTTTTGCTCAGGTACTGTGTCAATGCGCCTGCTCCGACTGCAACAACCACTCCGAGCTCACCCAGTCCAACTGGACCTGTCATCCCAGGCCCGACACAAAGTGGTATTCCAAGCAATTGCAATAAATATGTCCTGCAAAAACCAGGTAATTCCATATTAGTACTGAGGCCGCCTGTTCAATTCACTAAACAATTCTGACGAAGACGTTTTCTGCGCCGACATGGCTAAGAACGCTGGTATAAAGCTGGAACAGCTATATGCGTGGAATCCGGCACTGAATGGGGATTGTAGTGGGTTGTGGGCCGGCTATGCGTATTGTGTTGGGGTGTCGTCATCGAATTTGAATCCTCATCAGCGGTTGAGTGGAAATTTGTGGGGTGCTATGTAATGTTTCGGTAGGATTGTAAATAAATATCCAACGTATGGGGTATGCAACGTACTACGACATAAAGGAAATATGTAGACGCGCATGAAGACTGAACTTTGGTTATTTAAAGTGCGTAGATCCCCTTAGATGTATTTGTCAATATTTATATTTTGATTAGATCAACTTGAACAAGCGTTTTAGGACTAATATGTAATGTTCGATGTTCAACTTCAAGCTTCAAGCTCAAGTCCCTGCCACAGCTATGGACCCCACATGCGCAACTTTTGTTCAGCATAACCCTGACACTCCGCTGCAGCAACAGTCATCAATGGCTCAGCCACATGTCGCCTGCTGCTCAGTTGCAAAAAGTAAAGTAGAGATCAGGGGCATGTTGGACGACTTCCAAGTTGGACTAAATCGTGTGCTTTCCAGCAACCTTCAGCAACCCTTAGTTATACCACATAACTCTTGCAGCGGTGATTCTGATGAACAAGAACAAGAAATTCCTGCTAAGAAAGAAGAACCAACTGCTGCAAGGTAGAAGTCTATTTATCCTTTACAAATGACTCTTCTACAAGTCTTCTGGGCATTGCAATTCTTGATCCCAGCAATCACACATTCATTCCTTTTCCAGAACTCTACCAGAATTTTAGTAAGGATTATCCTAAGCACAATATACTGACAGTCACAAGTTGTCGTGAATATTCTGAAAAAAAACATGCACCCTCGTGTAGCATAAATCCATCGATATCATGGAAACAGTATTTCTATGGCATATGCAAACTCAAACCATGCCCCTCGCGATCCCATCCCCACAATATCTGCCTACCTGGCTTCTGGGCCTCAAGGTGGAAGAATGTCGTTCTTTTTTACTGGAGGGTACTAATGTATAATTAATCCCAAATATTGATTCAAATCTGAATTTGTGGGCATGGGTCCAGCAATATATTGATATACATAGATAGAGGATAAGCTAGCCACAGTACTAGTGGTCAAAGTCTAAGGTAAATGGAAGCATGGACCACTCAGTGACTAGTGAAGAGCAACACCTATCATGCCATGAGGTTCCTAATCTACATTCCACAAAAGAGATAGTTGCAGAACCATTCCGAGATATGATGAGTGTGTTGTGTGGACGAAGCAGAACATCGCAGATAGTTGATGGCATCCAAACAAGCCGTCCTCCACCAGATAGAACCCAGCCATCCTTGCAGCTCACCCAGCAGCTCACCTGACTTTGCATCCCACACCCGCACTGATTTGTCCCTAGAACCAGAGACGATTCGGTTGCCATCAGGGGAGAATGCGACCGAATTGACAACCCCATTGTGTCCTCGCGGCACCCTCAGCTGCTCATCCGCCTTTGCATCCCACACTCACACCGACTCCCCATCACCAGAGACGATTCGCGTGCCATCAGGTGAAAATGCGACCGAGGTGACAAAGTCATTGTGTCCTTGCAGCTCCCCCAGCTGTTCGCCCGTCTTCACATCCCACACCTGCACAGATTTGTCCCAAGAACCACAGACGATTCGATTGCTATCAGGAGAAAATGCGACCGAGATGACAACGTGGGTGTGTCCTTGCAGCTCTCTCAGCAGCTCACCCGTCTTTGCATCCCACACACGCACTGCTCTGCAGCCTCCCTCGCAACGGTATTCTTCTGAATGCTATCTCTCAGATTGGAAACTATTTGATTGATTTGGGTTTTCACAAGGATTCCACTTGCTTCAACCGTGATGAATCGTGTGAAATCGCCATCCATCGCCGCTGCTGAGATTTGAGCAAAGCCTCGGGCTTGCGTTGACGGACAAAATGAGTTTAACGATAACCTCCGGAAGGGGACGAGACACATAATTTCCTGCCAGATAAGTACCCACATTCCCAACCTCGGCCTGTACCCCAAGCTTTCCTTCAGCTCCGACTTCTCTAGCCACTTTCTTCACTCCTGCTGCGAAGATAGTTTCTTGGTTAGATCCGCGCGAGCGACAGCAGTCTATATGTGTGTGTGTCAGCTTAGATAAGGGAACTCGAGACGCACCGTCGCAACAGCAATGGTTCGCACTTGCAAGGCCATGATTGAGAATGAAGCATTTTATAGACAACCACATACATTTTTCGCCATGACGTTCACATTAAGTATCCGTCAGCTCCTTCTAAGTTCCGCCAACATTCGCAACCCTCAGCTTTCCTACTGTTCCGACCTCTCTCGCCCCTCGTCACTTTGTCCGCAAACTCTCCGTCATCCCGTTAACAGTTTCCTTCAGTTCTAGAATCTCTCCTCGCGCACGTCAACTTCGATCTTCTTTGTCGGATCACCACCAGCAACAGCCTTCGTAACGTCAGTGATTGAGCGCACTTGATCGGTCAATTCATGGCCATCAAGTTGACATTATCGGTTAGAACCTTCCACATCCCTTAAACGTCGGGTACGAAAGCTTGTCCACCCAAAATACCCTCCATGCCTACTTCGAGCGATACACAGCGACGGGGACTGCGATCTTCTGAGAAAGACGACTTTGCCTTCATTTTCAGGAGGATCATGGAAGAATTTTCTAGAGATGAGAATTAGCACAAAAAAGATCACTTACAAAGGAAGGTACATACGAATTCCTCGTCGTCGCCGCGGTAATTCACGCGAACATAAGGTCCGAGGAGGGGTTTGTCCCTCCTGGGTCGAAATCAGGGTAAATGAGGGTGTCGTCCATCCTCTCCGCGTCGAAATAGAGTTAAACGGAGGCAGAGGGTGGTTTCGTCCATCCTCCTGGGGTCGAAATCGAGGTGAAAGCAGGGAAGTTCCCCCTCCTTGTGTCGAAATCGGGTAAACGAGGGTGGAGGAGGGGTCTGCACATCGAAATCGGGGGACATGGAGGAGGAGGAGGCTCGGTCGAAACTCTCTGCGTCGACCTTGAGGGAACAGGGCCCTGCCCTCTAAGCCGCTGGTTCTATGAGTCATGAGATAAGAAAAAAAAGAAAAAGAAAATGCGGGCGTACCTCGCCGATATACCCCATCCTCCTCCCTCACACATCTACCCTGTTAACGGCTTGTCGCGTCCTTTTCCTTCCCGTCGACGCTCACCGTGATGTGACGGAAGAAGTACTATGTTACGCAACCAGTCTGAAACAAAATGTCACCTACAAGTATGAGCGAAGAAAACGATTTTCAATTGAACCACCCTTATACTCTCTTTTATTATCCATCATCCAGACTCCCTCCGCAATGTCTGAGGATGAATTATGCCAGCTTTGGTGCCTACTTGACTCAAACGACCCAAAAGAAAAACCATTTCTGTTGATGCGAAGCTCAGTTGGAACATATACCAATTGACAGAGGCGATTCAAGGCAAAAAAGGTGTTCTTCGTGATCTCGACACTTCTGATATCGTCCTTTGGAAAGTGAGGATATCATACTCACCAGCGTAGACGTCCATGCTCACTTGTCGTCACAGGTAAACGAACTCATTCAAGTCTCCGCCATTGATTCTTTTTACGAACGGCTTCCAATCTCACTCAACGATTCCTGCTCCGCGTTGTCTGATCCTGCACCGAAAGTATCAGGAATCTTCCCGGAAGATCTGGCAAAGGACCCCCTGCGTATTATCGTGAGTCAGCTTGGTAAGTGCGACTAGATTGTCATTTCTTCATTTGACTCATGATTTCTGCTGCATACTCCAACTTCATTTACTTCTGTTTCTGTGCCATCTCGGCACTTCTGTTCGCCACCATGCCTGTCGCCATTTCCGTACCCTTGCATGGATTATCACTCAAACCCCTTGGCCTGGCCTGCCTCCTGAATGTTGTTGACAATTGTTCGCCTTCGAAATCTGCAGATCAGCGTCCTTATAAGAAACGTCGCGTGGGTCCTGCGCCCCCTGCAGACCAAAGTGGTGGTACGTTTCTTATTCTTATCTGATTTCCAATTGTGTGATAATCAAACTACCAAAGAAGCTCTCGATAGCGAGTGGGATCATCTTTGGCACACGTTTTGGGGAAATTCAGCTACTCAATGTTTCGTTAAAGGCTCTGCCCCTATCCCCAATCTGAGAACGCTGGAAACACCAACTGAGGAAACGAACTACGAGTATCTCAAACTCCCCAACGATGACGATTTTTTCCCGTGTGATTTGCACCGAATTCTTATCACCTCAACCTACACGTCTCTTTATGCATTGTTGTGCGAAGAGGAAAAACTCCACACCGATTTACCAAAGCAGGAACGCCTTAGTTCCCTGAAGCATTCAACACTTATAACAGGCCAGCCCGGTACAGGCGAGCGCCTGATCGCTTTTGGTATTTCTGTCGCCCTGAATAAATGGAACGACATTCTAGGGAAGACTGTCGGCCTCTCTTGCATTCTAGTATGGCGACTTCAGGAGAAGAAACCAACTGTCTACTGCAGCAGTAAGAATCACGCGTACGTGTTCACCAGTACTGGGGTTCAGCTGGCGTCTCTAAGTGACGGAAAACGCATTGAAGTGCTTGATAAATCCATTCACTGCTGCGCGTTGGTCGACGTCAACCCGAACTTATTGGAAGTTCCTTCACAATTCCAACCTTCCCTACGTCGTCGAGGCAGAGTGGTAGTCGCAACTTCTCCCAATCCGGATCACATAACCACTTTCAAACAGGATGACGCTAAGACTTATTATACTCCTACCTGGGAATGGGCCGATCTTTATTGCGCCAGGTGAGAAAAATCACTGTAAATTTTCGTTGTTGGTACTATCCGAAATCCACAGCTTGGTACAGTTCCCTTCTGCGGTCCCAGAAATACTTAGGAATGCATATACGAAGTTCGCAGGAATCCCACGGAGATGCTTCCGAGCGCTCAACCCAGAAGGGGACGCTCATGAGATGATAAAAGTCAAGCGCGCTGTCGATGACATTGAAGACATTGCCGATTTCGCAAAATCGACAGGTGGACCCATGCCATTCAAGACCAAAGCGAGCCACGCTCTCGTCCGAATCGAACCCACAAATGACACATGGGGCGACCGAATCACGGACCTGCTGAGCGACCATGTTGCCGACCTCGTGTTTGACAGGATTAATCATAACACCTTGAAAATCCGCGATTCGATAGATGTTTTACTGCGCAACCCTAACGCACGTTCCTGGGGTGGGAAGTTGTTCGAGATGGCTGTGCACCGCGCATTTCGCAAAGGCTTCGAATTTGAGCCCGAGGCCATGGATAGTGACGCGCCTTCTCTACTCGTACAGATTATGAAAGCCGAATCCGAAGCAGGGGGTTATTTCCACACGCTAGCCGTCCGAGCTGGCAGGGGGTCTCAGAGGGTGGGCGAAGAGTTTCTGAATCAATACTTGATTCCTCTTTCACCAACCGCGGAAACCGTTGACAGTGTCGACATCCTCGAAAACGCCACTGTCTTGTTCCAAATGACCGTCTCTCCATCCCACAGCCTCAACCTCAAGGGCATCACCGAACTCACCAACGAACTGCCTGCCCATGCGAAGAAAAGAATATGCATTGTCTTCATGGTCCCTGATCATGAAACAACTTGCAAACCATACAAACGTCAAAATATTGTTATCCCTCCTGGAGTCCCTACGCATGTGAGCGATCCGGTGGTGGCATACAAGCAATATGTATATTACTTTCCAATGGACAAACTCTGACTTGTTTTTATCCTCCATATGCACTACACAATCTTCGCTCCGGCACGTCTTGTTACCAATAATGAAACAATATCAAATCTTCTCCTTGAAGAACACGGTTTAGTGGTCAGGTGAGATCGTCTCATGTTGTAGTACAAACACCGCACACCAAGGTATATAAAAACTTGGTAAAAAACTTAGAGAATCCAAATTAATTTCGGTCTGTCTGTGACGAATCATTAATGAAGGGTGCTAGAGACCAGCCAAAATCTCCGATCTCCTTCCAAATGCAGAGCGTGTCCCTCTCGGCAACATATCGTCATAGTATCTTTCTCCTGGTGCCAGTGCACGGCAAATGTGTCGACGTTTCTACCGGGGGTACTTAATTTGCCTGCTTGAGTTGCTAAGGGTCTGTTGCCTGTCAAACTTTTCTCCTCCAGGACTCGGGAGGCACGTTTGACACTTGCTCCATCCGACTACTCCTGGCTTCCAGTCAAGTTCCTGGCATTATGAACCCCGGAACACCCCGTGTTTCCTAACATACGACTCTATGACAACCTTATGGGTCTGTCTAATCAATTGTTAAAAGTGGATTAATAGGGTAATGTGACAGCGAAGAAGTGTGACCATAAATCCGAAATGAGGGGAACCTTTGGTTGCCAATTGGTTGCCATCCAAGAAGTGAAGAATTATCATATCTCCGGTGGGGGTCGCAACCGTTTTCGATTAGCGCCTTGGGTTTGCAAACGGAGGAATGCATCGAGCTGTACACAAGCGATCTGGCTTCAATGGGACACTGGATCTCGGCAGGTCACTAACTTGATACAGACCAGAAGAATCCGGACTTACAATATTCGACCAAGTCGATTCTCTGATTTACCAAACCCTTCTTTTATTATTTATGTAAAGGACACAGGCTTATTAACTGGTGAGTGATGGAGTTCAGTGCGTCGGGTACATGGGGAATCAAGCACTTGCCGTGAGTACCCCAAAGAAGGACGTCCCACATATCTTTCCTCGGAGCAGAAGAATCGTGCGGAGGCTGAGATCTCATCGTGCGGGAGATGGAGCGAATCGTACTACTTCTGCTAGGGATTGGGCCAGAGGAGCCAAACAAATGTGCGCCTTATCGTTTTAGTGAAAACGATAGAGGGGGTT
>Ga0307517_10007883_pt1 | contig 15404 bp, 19 predicted proteins | sample 23_EM_MG_FD_194515 | JGI IMG/M metagenome (GOLD analysis project Ga0307517, IMG submission 194515) | Populus trichocarpa ectomycorrhiza microbial communities from riparian zone in the Pacific Northwest, United States - 23_EM | ecosystem: Host-associated > Plants > Roots > Unclassified | place...
ATAATATTATACAACAAGGTCCCAGGGTCCAACCTAGTCGCCACCAGTTGCTCCCAGCATGGGAAATGTCCGATTTGGCGACTGGTGACGACTCCGAGCGATCCCAACCCAATTCAAACTCCAGAGTCGCCCAGAGTCGTCGACGATCGCCAAAACTTTTTACTGGGTGTCAGGTCCGGGTCCCAACACTTTTCCGCCAGCATCCAGATGTCTTCCGAGAGGCCAATGATCTCCCGATTCGGTGGTCGCGAGGGTCGCTTGCCAGCAAAGACCAACCCAAGTATAAGATAAGAGGAAATACGAGAGAATGGTTGTTTGTGCGCGAAAACCTGCAGGAACAATTCTTCAGGACTTTCACCAGAGAATGCGGTAGGGCCCAACCTCATAAATAACCATTCCGAATGCATAAATGTCCGATGTCTTCGATGGATGTGGGTTATCGTCGAATAGCTCCGGCGCCATCCATCGAAGAGTACCTCCACAGGTTGGCGGAGTCATAGAAACGCCCGTTGAATAGTGACACAAGATGCTCGTGAGTCCGAAGTCGGCGATGCGTGCAGATAAATTGCTGTCAATCAAGATATTGCTCTTCACATCGTCAGTTTACACCAAACGCTCAGGGGGTTCAACCTACGCTTTTCAGGTCTGCGTGCACGGACGGTCAGCCGTGGAGGTATTTCAGTCCACGAGCGACATCTCCCAGCTGTAGAAGTGAGGTCAAGTCGGTATTTACTTCGGGTTTGGGAGAAATGCTCACCAGTTTAAGCCGATTGGTCTCGGGACATGCAGTGATAAAGTCCGTGATCGTACCGAGTTCCATCCATTCGGAAAATTGTCAAGGTGTGCGAGGATTTGGTCGCTCCTACCAATGGCAACAGGTTCTGGTGTCTGAGTTGCTTCCATAGCACCACTTCGCGACAGAAACTCTATCCCACTCTCGTCAGCACTTGGGAGATTTCTGTGTCATGTTATCGAACGAAAAACAGGTAGAAAGTCGCACCCTTTCCACACTGGTAAGGCCCACCCTGGTGTAGACCCGCAACACCTTGATTGTGGCCTTGGAGCCTTGGTACACTCCACACCACACATCGGCGTTACCACCTCTCCCGGATGGGAGCTCTCTGATCCTTTTCAGCTCATTGGTTATAGCGTACGAGGATGGTAACAACCTATGTTCACGACACATCTCCCTAAGCATCATAGAAAACCTTGCCCGATGACGGGCGCACAGACTGGAGTCCTCCCGCGAACCCTTGTTCGCGTTAGCCGGTTACGACGGGAGCAAGCCGCTTTGCACTCACTTGCTCCAGGTCATCTATTACCCTGATAGCCTGCTCAATTGGCAGGGCGTATAATGATTCTCGGCAGTTTTTGGAAGATAGTGTGCGTTTGAGAGATTCAAAGAAGTGGGTACGACGTGGTGTTTCCCGAACGACCGGGAATAGCGGTGAGTTTGAGATTACGATCAACATCGAGTAGGTTGACCTACTTGTGCTGTTGTTGGACCAAGTGGATGAGGGGTTGTTTAAAGGGTCATTATATTCGTTTCTTCGCTCGGTATGCAACTGATTCTGATCGTGGGAATGAGAATGTTTGGCTGGGAAATGAAACAAAAGCAGAAATGAAAATTTAACTAGTGCGGTTTATATTCTAATAAAGGGACCAACATATGAGGCGCGGAGGCGAGTGACGGCAGGCTGGAGGGGCCTCTGTGGGGGCCGTTGCCTTGGGATGAAGGGTTCTGTGTCCCCGGCTAGAGCGCTCTATAAAATGACGACCATCGTCCAGGTAAGTTGACATTGATAAAGTTAAAGAAAAGGGTGCACCAAAGTCAGAGGAACTCGGCGAGTCTGACCAAGAAGTATCCACGGAGCACGCTGAGATCACGGGGCGGGAGTTTCGCTACGGGTTGTGAACAGGGAAAAGAGAGAGAGCCCCGACACACGGTGAACTTGTGGTCAAATCGAAACACTGGAGTGTTTGATGTGAGTGCAAGCAGAGGGAATCCAACGGTTGAAAGTATGGGTTGATGCTCGGGGGGTCTCGCAGATGTCGGGGGAGGAATATCGCTAGCCCAAAGGAAGGGTGTTTGCTTTATACAACGTACGGTGACGCCAGGTCGCGAGGATACGGCACAATTCCGCTGGTGTGGATCGGCCGCTGCGACTGGAGGACACGAGGGTGATTGAATTTTGCCGCGCGGATGCATCATGTAATGACAGACTACGGATATCATCAGATATCCTCTCAAGACGCAAGAGAGCGAATCCCAGACAACCCAGGAAAGGGTCCTTGTTCCTATGCCGGTAATTGAGTGAACTAGCACTTGGTAGTACTGTGGTTCCATGAGCCTTTGGAATTTCGGACGATTGATCGGCCACGCTGCGCAGGGCAAATTGCAATCTTGTCTCCACCCACGGCACACCACCACCCCAAGCCGGCAGTAGTGTCGAATCCAAAGCCACCTTCAACTAGGAAGACCCCCGCGGTTCCCCGCGCTACGCTCTCCCACGATGTCCACCATCCACGCAACCGCTCGGCAAGGACCACACCGGAACGCGCGGGCATATCTTGTCACCACGGGTTAAGCGCGGAGACAACCCATTATCCCGCAGGAATCCAAAGCGGTCTCTCACCTTCGGGTTTCCCTTCCACTACCACCGACGATCACCTAGCGGGGATGTAGTGATACGGTGCTCTGAACTTGAGACTGAACTCCGGCCTAAGATTCCACGCGATTGAGTACGCGAGCTAGGGCTCCATGAGAAACGCCTGGGTTGTTACCCAGCCTGTTGTTAACACCGTTAATGTTTAAACATCCGCTACTAACTGTGAGGAGTCTGGGGGTCCAAATAGCCTGTTATTAACGTCGGTTATCCAAGCCCAATCCAGAGGCACTCACCCTTCCCCCAAACCTATCCAGAGACGACGCCCTCCCCTTCTCTGAATTTGAGGGATGGAGAGATGATGGCTAAGGGCGGCTTCCACGGCAGGAGCCGTAAGCGCAAGGAATTTCATTTTACCAATCACATGAAAGATAAACCCCACTCTCTTGTGCTGCCGCAACTTGAATTGTTTTCACTTCTAAACCTCCAACTACATCCTTCGTTCTCCAACTACTAGTATGTCTGACCTCAAGCAAACCGGTTTCCAGGTGAGCTTCCCCTTTTCCTCTCGTCGTGTGGTACCTGTTGGATGGATTGTTGCTAATCGGGTTGCGTCATAACCGCCTCCGTTCACCGTGAAATCCGATATTTCAATAGACCGGGGATATCCTCTCCCAACTCAACAACTCTCTCCAGTCCTTCAGCAATGAGGAGAAGAAGAGCCTACAGAAGAAGGTCTGTCTCTCGTCTCTCCCACTTTCCACTCTTCCGCCCATACGGTGGTGATTTCATTCAATTGTACTCACACCAGCGGGCGTCCTATATCTCTCTAGACAAATGCGATCTTCGAGCTTCAAATTAAGAACAAGGAAGGGCTCGAAGCAACCTGGACAATCGACGTAAAGAACGAACCCAAAGTCTACAAAGGCGCCGCGAATCCAAAACCGGGCGTCACGCTCATCATGGGCGATGGGACGTTCCAAACTTTGGCTGAGGGCAAGGTCGGTCCACACCACCACAACCCCCGGTTCCATTTAAATGGGGCTGACGGGACTCATTGGACGGTAGCTTGATGGACAGAAGGCGTTTATGAGTGGCAAGCTCAAGACCAAAGGCAACATGATGCTCGCCACGAAGCTCGACGGTGTGCTCAAGGTAAACTATCACTTCCAATCAACGATTATTTGACGGTGGGGACTCACCTGCCCTCTTTCCTCAGGCTGCAAAGGCCAAGGCTAAGCTCTAAGCTGGTCTATCCTCACGATCTTGACCTCTCACCGTTCTCTTTGGATCTAGTACATTGTCTACCTGATACATATACGCGCGCACATCAATACTGTACGAATCACGCATCCAACTAGTACTACTTTCGGGAGCGAAAATGAGTGGGGATATATGCGTTGCAAACCGGCCGCAAAAAAGAGAACTAAGCAAACAGTGAAAGCGTAAAGTATAAAGGACACTAGAGCGACGGCTTGAACTGTACCGGAGGGAATTATGAGCGAGGTTGTGGAGGGATGAGTATAAACCGTGAGGGCGTAAAAAATAAGTATACGGAGGTTCTACCCGCAGAGGTTACCAACGGGGAACGCGACACCTCGGTGAGAGGAAGTAGAGAAGGGTGGGAATCAGAAGATGTTGCCAAATAGACCGCGGTTGCGTCGGGGTGTCGGCACAGTGTCCTTTCGTAACGTCGACAGGCTATTGAGCTGCTTCATGACCTGCACAGCGTGTCCAAGGAATCAGATAACGAAGAATAACAAGAGTGTGGCAATGAGCTAGACGAACCTCTTCGAGCTTGTCCTTCCGGTTCTGCAAATCCAGGTGTTCCCTGATCTCTGGGTTCTCACGAGCGAAAGCGGCAATCTCCTTCCTATCGAGATCGTAAAGTAACCTCGAGTCGATCTCCCTCGGGAACTAAAACGAAGAAAAAAAGCGAACGGTGGACGTTCGTCAGACGGGATACTGTCGCCAGGCGAATCTCACGGCACCTGATAGAAGAAATGATCCAACAGTTCAATGTTGATGAACATCGCGGAAGTGTAAGCCAACTTCTCCGCGACGACGTTCAAGAACGCTTCGGGACATAGGAGGTCCTGGTTCGGCCCGGCTTTGCACCTTTTCGATCTCAGGGCGGCGAGGCGGAGCTTGAGGATGTTCAGCCTCTCGTTGTATAACATCGCGCGTTGTGCTAAACCGTGGTGACACGTTAGACACACAAAGAAGACTAGTGCAGAGACGTACCATCCAAGACCTGAGCGGGCGGATACCGATAGTCATCCACCTCCCTCCTCTTCCTCTCCGTCACCCCATCCAAAGGCTGAGCGTCATTCTCAACACCAGCCAACCTCCTCTGCCTCCTCTCCGACTCCTCCTCTTCCAATCTCTTGACATACGCGATGAGCGAACTCAACCTCCTACTCCCCCCCACCTTCTTCCTAACCTCCAACAGTTTACTCTCACACATCTTCAACTCACTCTCAAACAATTCAACTGCCTGCGTCCGGCCCTGTTCCCACTCTCTCTCATCGACCTCGACTTCGTATTTGTATGGTTTGATGCAGTTCTCGACAGAATCGGAGGTGACCCCGATGCGATCCCGGAGGATGGCGTGTGAGAACTCGATGAGGCGTTCTGCGGCTTTAGGATGGAACGTGAAAGGTTTCCTGGCCGCTATCGAATCAATCAAAGCCCTCAACCCATCCGCAACGAGATGGGTTGAATCCCTCCCGACTCCGCTCTTCGTCAGAAGGCTCGAAGCAGCTTCAAGCCTGTGCCTCCAATACGATTCAACGTCCTCCGGCTTTATCCTCGGATTTGCACCCAAAGCATCAAGCTCAGCAGCACGTTTATCCGACCAATACAGCTGCTCGAGGACGTCCATGACCTTCCTATCTAACATCTCCTTGAGTTTGGCACGGATATGGGGTTTCCTGAACTGCACAGTGAATTCTTTGAACCGAGCCTTCAAAGTGTCCATGGTTTCAGCAACGTAAGATTCGGCCGAGACCCGTCGGTCATTGTACTGCACTTTGAACTGGTACCGGGCTTCTTCGAGCTCGAGCTGGACGGCATTGGTAATCCCATGAAGGGAAGAGGCCATAGAGGATTCGAGGACGTCTATGAGTCGTCGACGAAGCAAGTCCGTGCCGACCATCGACCCGGATCCTGAAGATGAAGACGAAGATGAAGGGTCGCCGAAGAACTCCTTGTGGGTCTTGGGGGGGTCGGTTTCGGTTCGGTGGGAAACAGCGGTAACACTTTCCTCCTGGTGAGTCTTCCCAGATGCCTTTGCAACCACACCAATGTAGCCCAGATGCAGAGGATACCTGTTCCCAGACAGGATCGCATCACCTTGTTCAGTAGAAACCAAATCCATCTTGGTCACAACGCCAATCGTCCTGAGACCTAGCGGGTCAACATCCCTGCTAGCCCGTAAAGCTGGGGAGTTGGCCAAATCGACATCAGCGGCGCATACAGCGAGGATGATATTCGGCTCTCTGATGTACTTCTCGCACAGACCGGTAATTTTCTCCTTGAGGGAGTCAGGTTGGTCCATGGAAGCGATCTGGATATAACCCGGGAGGTCAATCAGGGTGAGGTCTGGAACGCGAGAGCTGTATATCCGAAGGTCGATGGGATCGTTGGAAACGGCTTCGTCGACAGGTACAGCAAGGTTCAGGTCGGTGAGGGTTCGTTGGATATTGGAGAAGTCCTTAACCTTCCCGAGACCGAGAGCAGGGAACTCTCCATACTCCTCCTCGGCACCTGGTGTGTGGATGAGAGTGAGCTCAATAGGCCGTCGCGTGACCATGTTGTTTCCCCTGTGTGGAACGATTAGGTGTTGTCAAGCGGGCAACCCGATTGGCACGCACTTGGGTAAGAACTCGTGGCCAACTATTGCCTCCAATACCGAACTCTTCCCCGAACTCTGGCTACCAATGACGACAATACTCGGCAGTTTCAGAGTATCACTCTGGTCGATACCGAGCAACATGGTTCGAATCTCGATTAACTTGCGGGTGAGGTGCATCAGTCCGTTTTGCCGGGGGTCGGAACTGGATCGATCGGAGTCCAAAGGTGACGCCATGGTCGCGGTAGCGAGAGCTGCAATGGCAGCGTCTTCACCGTCTGATTTCCCGGAAGGTTTACTTGATCCAGTATCACTTCTGCTTTCACCTTCACCTTGGGAACCTTCCTTGGTAGAAAATAAGTCACTGAGGAACTGGGGCGCCTCGAACGAGGGTAACTTGACGGCTGCCGCAGCGGCGGAAAACGACTTGAGACCTTCTGAAGCGGTGTCGAGGGCATCTGCAGCGGCATCTCTCGCGGTATTGATCCAAGCTTGCGACTTCTGCCTCAGCTCTGTTGATCGAAACGAAAACGTTGGACGACCGAACGTGTCGGAACCAGCCATAACGTACCTTCATACTTATAATTAGCATAGGTCAATCCTCCAGCTCCGACAGTGGCACCGGCGATGGGCACCCTGAACGCTCGTGCGACGAATCTTGGGATGGACGAATACGAGATCGCTCGTGCGTGAATCTGACGGAAGAGCGTCTGTCTCAAATGAAGGCCCCTCGGACGAGCCCGGCTGCTGGACGAGGAGAGCAAAGAGCTGTACTGGCGAGATGCGGGACGGAGGTATTTCAGCTCCCGAGCGGAAATCTTGCCAACGCCAGAGGTTGCAGCAAAGGATCTCTGGTGATGAAAATGAGCGGAATGTGACGCGAGTTTTCTGCGCGCGACTGTGTGCATGACTGTCGCTGTGTTACGGCTAGCCACTCACTCGGCCGAATGGATGACCCAGAGATGGTGGGAGGGAAGAGAGGAGAAGAGATTGGCCGACAAACTCGTCAGCGGGCGGAAGGGAATGCCGAGGTGGGGGGGTCGGGAATTTCCGACGGCTGTCTTGGCCAGACGACAACGACGCCTTCCTGCACACAACAGCAAGACGAGGATTTACTGTCGAATACGTTCCATTCTGCTTTATCCAGGAGATAAAGAGGACACGATAAAGGTAATTTTAAACCTGAGGAACGTGCACCGGCTGCTCCAAATCTCGGACGTCACCACCACCTGCCACAAGGCTCACGTTCGTCAAACGCGCCCTTCCTCGTTGCCCGCCTAGGCCACTCAATCTATTTCACCCATCTACTCCCTCTCTTCACCACCCCCCACAATAGTCGACGACTGCCGCCATGAAGTTCCTCGAAATGCCCGAACTCTCCCGTCTTGCACAAGCCCTCTCTCATGAGGGCCCCGAGTGCTCCGTGCACACCAGAATCGAGGCATACAGCTGCAAAAACGTCAAACGCGACAAGAAACTCTTCAAGTCGCTTGAAGTGGCTTACAAAGAAGAAATCTCGAACTCGCCCCCGCTCCCCTCCTTCCTCGCCGACCTCGACCTAGGGACGGAAATGACACCCTTCGGACCCATCGACAGCCAATCAGCTCGAAAGACGCTCTACCTCCTCATCGCTACCCTGAATGTCGCCTTCCCCGACTACGAGTTCTCCGACGTCCGACCCGCCCATTTTAACAAGGAAGAGTCTGGCGCGAGCGTACTGAACGCACTTAGCAATACCCTTATCTCCCCGCACAGGGCAGGGAGAAATGCGCCCCGGACCTATTCGTCTTACCCCCCGACCTCGGCCAGCTTCTTCCCCAATTCAGTCCCCACCTCTTCCTCACCCCTGAATGACGTAACGACCTCGACCTCCTTCGGAGCTCCGCGAATTGTATCCGGCACTCACCCCACTTTATATCGTATACTCGACAACGCTATCCGCTTATCTGAATGCGAAGTCTACTCTTACGAGCCCGACATCGAGTCTGACCCCCACGCAGATGACGTCGATGAAGATGAAGATGAAGTCAACTCGGAGGAAGACGATGAATCTTCCAGCGATGAAGACATCTTCGAGTTCGACGATTACGATATCGACGAACACTCATCAAAGGTCAAGCGGCCCTCTTGGAGTTCCAGCGGAAGCGGCTCAAGTGACTTGGAAGGAAGCCGAGTTCTCCCGCACATCATCCAGATGAAACGCAGGGGCGCTCTGCTTTGGAGCTCCCACTGGTTCTTCCTCAACCGCAAGCTGAAGCGGATACTCTTCGTCTCGGTCTGGGCCAGGTCCAAGTCACCGAGATTGTGGGTCGACGATGAATTCAGCACAGAAGAGCCCTTCTCGATGGCCGCTGGAAAATCGAGCACGGAACGCTTCCTTGGATGGGAGGGCGCGGTCGGTGCTGGTGCTAGGGCTATGGGCCTTGTTGTTTAGGCCAGCCTTGTTTTCATTATGAGTGAGCCGTTACCCATTCGGAAAAGCATACCCAGAGATGACTTACGCGGGCGTCTCAGATTCACTTTACCCTCTCCGATTTCCTGCTCCATCTTCTTAACTTAGCCACCTTCCGGACGTTGTAGTTGTAGCGTACCTTATACCCCTCCTATTTCCCCCTCCTTGTTTGTCTTACCTCTTGTACGTATGCTGGTCCGCATTCCCTGGGGTTTCGATACGTCCTTTGAATACTATCGGCGAGTGTCTCTTGGTACACGGACAAACAGCTATGTGTTGTCCTCTAAAATCGTGGACGGTCAATAGGCAAATGCTAACGGAAACGTTGCACTCACCGTTCATCTCCAACACGGCGGTCATGCTACGGTTGTAGTAGTAAATCGAGCCCACATCGGGGCAGTTGGGACACCTCGGACAATGAGAGGAACCCATAAGAGAGAAGGAACGCCGACGACGCCCAAGTGGGTTGAGTCAAAAGAACGACCCAGTCATTTTTTTCTCGTTCCCCCTTCGACCCGAAGAAAGATTTCATCGCCAGTTGCCGTGATCCGTGACAACCAAAGTCACGTGTGACGATGTGAAGGGTTTGTTTGGCAACAGCCTTGGAACCAAACAACCGTTTTGCGACATCTCTCATTCTCTCTCCGCGTTGAGACCCAAGGCGATATGGAAGTGTTTTCCCTCGATGAGCAGCAAATATCTTCTGGCTCTAGCAGCGCGGATGAAGGGCGGGGGGATGAACCTGAGGTGCCGACAGAGCAATGCAGGAAACACCCCTCACTTTACTTGGAGGACGGAAACGTTGTCCTGAGATGCGAGGAGTGAGTACTACAAAACTGCCCCGTAATCCTTTATTTGATCTTGAAACACTTTTGTGGTCTGCAGTACCCTGTTCAGGTTCTACATCGGCATCTTATCTCGCAAGTCGGAAATATTCTATGATATGTTTGCACTCGCCTCGCTCCAACCGGCCGATTCCGAAAAGACAGTCGACGAGCTTCCGGTCGTTCGCCTCTACGACTCTGCAGAAGATTTTGCGCATCTTCTCTCCGCACTTCTAGATTACGAGTATGCTGCCTAATCCTCGTTATGAGTGGGATTGATCCCGACCGTCTCACGTCCGACTTTGAATCCCAGGTCGCTCTTCCTCCAGAGGTACATCCAGTATCCACGATTCGCTGCCCTTCTCCGCTTGTCAATGAAGTACGAGTTGGGAGGAGTTCGCAAGATCCTCATCCACCGCGCCCAGAAGCATTATCCTGTTGGAATGTCTGACTACGAAAGAATCATGAAGGAGCACGGCACTGCTGCCGCAGCTGCCTTCACACTTTCTCCTCACCCCAACGAGGTCCTCAAACTCTTCTGGGAATGCGAAGTCAAGCAATGCCTCCCCATCGCGTTCTACGAAGCCACCGTTCGAGGCGTGAACTCTCTCACATCTTCCAAAATCAACGTCTCTCTCCCACCACAGATTCTCACCACTGCACTCAGAGCTCTCGCCACATTCAACAGCAAACGCGTAGACCACGTCCGCGCCACCCTAGACACCGTCCGCACTTGCAGCGAATGCAAACGCGCTAACCTCATTTCAATCGAACATTCATTTCTCCCGGCAAGGAACGATCTCTCACTCTCACCTTTGAGGGATCCAGATCCAAAACCCGACGTTGCCAGGGTCCTCTGTGAGGGCTGCACCGGAGAGGTTATCGGTGATGATCGGGCTTTTCGGTGTGCGTTTTGGGATGATCTCCCGGGTATGTTTGGTCTGCCCACCTGGAGGGAGCTATCGAAATTTGTCATCCTTAAGTAGCGGGGAGGTGGGCATTACATGCCACCGCTTTGATATGTGGTTCGTATTGCTTGGATACGGCTGGTTCCAACTCTGTATGATAAGCACTAATCGATGTTCAACCTTCAAATCGGTCGAGGCCTTGACCATCACCTTGCACTAGGAAAATATACAATTGGATTCTGTGCGATTGTGCGCCGTCGATTCGCTCCGGTGAAATCACTGCGCGTTCCAAATGATTGAAGCAATTCCACGAAAACACACCAGCCTGGAGGCATTTCCACCGGAATTCTTGATTTGCGGAAACATTGTCTCCCATGCTGCCGGGTCTCAGTGCTCTTGTTGGTCTCCCTTTGATCGCGTAACCCACTATACAAGTCCACATACCATAATTCCCAAGCAACTCGGCATTTTTCCAATGCTGCAATGCCAACACCTTCCCGCCGTGGCCGGCACCAGTGCACCGATCCAGGACGGAATTTGGGACATGCAGTTTGTTCGTCGGTGGCTCATCGACATCCCTCCCGTCGTTTGACAGTTTCTGAGACCGATTGTGGTTCCGTAGGGTGATCGACTTTAGCGGGAAGCCTGTGTGCACTGCAATGATTTTCATCTCCATTTCAACTTTTTTTTCTTCCTCTGGGTACCCAAATAAAGGCCTTGCGGGAAATCCGGATTCCCAACGTTTTTCTTTTTTCCAGAACAAAAACTCCATCCATCGTGTGCATCGTGGATCAAGCTTCAAACTCAGGGTTCCATCAAGAGACCCGGAACTTTTGATCGCTAGGGGGCGAGAGGGTGGCGTTTCCGAAGTGCGTACCGAAACCACGTTTTCGTCAAGGCGAACCGCTAGCCGGGCCCAAGAAAGAACATTTAGGCCGAACATGAGGCCAACGCGTTGCGCACCCTTTGTTTTGTTTTGCGTCAACCCTCTTCTTTCGGCCAATCCGCAATTTTTTGTCTTCCCGGAAAAGTCCTCGAGAGGATAGGGCGAGTCGGGAACCCCCTTTCCCCCCTCCTCCCTCCGCCCCTCCTTCCCCCGCCCCATAACCGTTGACCTTTCGGGTCGTGGAATGTCGTCTCCTGGTTTGCGCAACGGAATAGTCGTGGCCGTCTCGCTCAATCCTGCAGCTTCAACTTCGTTCGTCGATCCGGGGCTGAACAAGTTGGCAAGCGAGATTGCGGTGAGGAAGTACGTCGCCATCCTCTCTGGAATTGTACGCCTGTCCCTCTCTTTCGTTCCGCCGATGAACGTGGCTGACACGCACAACTCTTCCTTCTCCCCTCCTCGGTTCAGAGTGTAGATCAGGATGGAAACACCTTGACGGACATTTGTTTTATCGGCTCCGGAATGCCTCGACAGAACGACCAATACGACGAAAACGAGTCCATGTCTATTCCTATTTCACCCACGAAGAAACACCCGTCCGGTCGGCACCCCCTCCAACTATCCAACCCGCTTCCCTGGCCGGAACGGGGCTGTTACGTCCGAACCCTCCTTACGGAACGTCAGGTTCGCATCTCCTCCGTGACGAGGAAGGTCTCATCGACACCTCAAACCCCTAGGTCTGGTTCGAGTTCATCCACGACGACACTCGCCACCTCGGCCGTGATGGTCCCCGAAACGTACTTACGAAACCTGATGACCTTATGCGACGCCGATCAACGAATGGCAGGACCCCCCGAGATCGTCATGCCTCGGTCGGATTCGGATTCGGAACTCACTCGACCTCGGACGCGTGATTCTGTGGACCGTGATTCTTGGATCGAAGACGCCGGATTTCACTCCCCGAATAGACTTTTTTTGTCCTTCGACGTATGGCTAGATCCTACCGTCTGCCCTGAACTCCCTGAACCTAACGGTTTGAGGAAGGAGCTCGAGCACCTTTATATGTATGTCGTTTTCCAAGTCCCGTTCGTTTCCGGGAGTTTGGTGTAGTGGTTGATCAACTATTCGGCTTGTTCTCTCTAGATTCCAAGAGAAAGACGCTCGAAGGCAAGAGAGGCAACACCGACGAGCGGTACGCGGTAACACGCGTCCGAGCGTAGAGCACACTTCTCGTGCTCTGATACCAGGACGCGAACAGCATAACGAGAAACGACCACTAGGGGCCCGAAGTCAGTCACGAGTTCGCCGTCTCCCACCATCCATAACACCACGCTGACATCCCCTTAGAACGTGGACTCCTGTCCCGAATACTCGGGAGATTGTTGTGTCGTGGTCCCTGAAGATCCCCGTCTACATCCCACCATCTCGACCCACCCTGCGAATGCGAACCCATTATGCATCTAACGAAAGAAAAGACCAACCTCCGTCGCGTCCTTACGTACGTATATGTGAAATCTCGACGACACTTTTCAAATATCTATCCAAATGTTATCTTAACTTCGTGTCCCGTTTGTTTTTTCACCCCACTTCCATCACTTGTCAAATAGTGTTTTCCGTTTCACAGCTCTTCACGTCAGATGTGTGTCCGTGGTCGCTTGCGGTGGTTGGAAGAGGAAGGAGGATGTTAGCGGTCCGGTTTTCATGCTATTGTTTATCGTGGTCGTGTTATTGCTCACTTCATCCCTTTTCATTTTCCGTCCACCCATTCCATCGTATTTTCGCCTCACATTTCGCTACACTCAGGTGCGGTGCTTTTTTCAAATTCCTCTGTACGTCGAGTCTTGATGGCTCGGGCGCTGGAAAAACTATTCAAAACCCGCGTTGCAGCCGCAAAGCACAGTGCGTAATGCCTCATGTACATGTCCTACAGTTTCATCTGGCATTGAGAACCCGATCAACGCCAATGACGCCGGTCACTTTGATGAGTATTTGGACGCTCAAATTCAAAGTCCACGAGGGGGCCACGAGCCCGCGGACTATCGTTGAAGCCAGGAAACGGCGTTTTGACAATGAATTGATGAGCCTCGAAACGTCATATAATATATATGCATCCAGGCATTCAGCCAATTCTATAATCGTGCCGTAGGTGCGCAAAAAAACGTGGTGGGTTCGTAAGATGTGGCATATATTGTTGAGCCGGAAAATCGCGTGAAAATAAAAGCGAATGAATGCGTGCTAAAAGAGAGCTCAAAATCGCGTGGGTAAACTTCAAGGGCGCTGACCTTCCGGTGTGAATCTGCACGAGCCACCATGATCTGCAGGACAACGCGCCCCACCACATTTTTGGCATTAGCGAACTGACGAGACCCATCGCCAGTCAGCCCGTACTTGATTCGTACGGTACTATTACTACACGAGCGTGTAGGGGACAAAGGTTGGGGGCTGCAGGATACAACAAAGTGGTCAGCCGTCAAGACGAATGTTCGTTACTGTGTGTCAAAGGGTGTCGGAGAACCGTTAATCCTTAGACTCGAACGGCAGGGCAATTCGGTTTGAGCTTCTTCCAACCCTGTTTCTGGCAAACCGCATCGCAGTGCCTTCAACCAGTGTGTCGGGGGCGTCAGGAACCAAATCAAGAGAGGCGGGAGGAAAAGAGTCAGAAAACGCTCACCTGACCCTCCTCAAAACGGCGTTGGGGTTCCCGCAATGCGCGCAACGATAGGATACGACCCTATTCGGGTTCACCTCCAGAGCTAACCACGTACGGAAGAGAGCCTCAGAATCTCGAGAACGTCGCATTCGTTGAATACCTGGGGTAGAATGTCAGGTGGGAGGTCAATGAACGGCGTGGTGTCGCGTTGCATAGGCGTCGAAACGTTCAGTGTAAGTCCTTGGACGCGACGCACGCTAAAGTGAAGGGGCTCGATCAGAGCGCTTGGACGGGCCGACTACATCATCGCCCGGGCCTCGACAGGCTTATGCAGCTACTGTAACTATCATCATCAAACGTTCATTTTCCACATCTTGACCGACCCATCGTCTCCGCACAATACCAGATGGTCCTCGAGCCCTTTGCGAGGACACCAGGCGACCGAGTTGACACCGTACTAAACACCGTGGGCGGATATCGTCTTGGTCGACATTCTTACTTCAATCCCTCCCTCTTCCGTCCCCCGTTCCCCACTTGGCTTGATACAAAAATCAACCCCAGGGAACAAACTTTTCCTTCCTCCCCCCAAGCGACTGAGAATATCGTTCTATCGTGGCATCCCTCCAGAACTTGGTTACACTCCCGCTTGCCATACTGTTGCATGCGTTTCCAAAACCGCACCGTCCTCTCACGGGCCAGATTTGACGGCTTGCGAGCACTCCACATGGTGCCAATCTTCCCATACCTATACCGACTTGTCTCTGCTGCATCTCGCCAGAGACCGAGTACGCGACCCCTTTGCACCCCGTCTCGTGACATTCCAGAGAACTAACGCACTCCCATGTTCCTCCTTCGTCTTCGTTCCCAACCTGCTGCCAGATCCCAACGTTTGAATCGAACGAACCAGTCGCGAGAGTTCTCACAGACGGAGACCAAGCTAGAGCTCGAACCGTCTTCCCATGTCCCGTAGCGATTGAAGTGTACAACTCGAACCTAAGTTCTCCATCGCAGTGACGCGGTGGTTGTACGATCGTACGGTATTGGGTGACTATCCGTAAGGCTACACCGTGTACACATAGATGAATATCCAGAGCCTTTGGGGGGACCTTGATCTCGTACCACCACCAGGTGGAGAGTTCCCACGCCCTCGGCGTGCAAAATCAAGGAGTCGCGTCGGTGACCGACCTGCATCATAAGCACCCCCCAATCCCTGGCAATAGGGATT
>Ga0307517_10007884_pt1 | contig 15404 bp, 13 predicted proteins | sample 23_EM_MG_FD_194515 | JGI IMG/M metagenome (GOLD analysis project Ga0307517, IMG submission 194515) | Populus trichocarpa ectomycorrhiza microbial communities from riparian zone in the Pacific Northwest, United States - 23_EM | ecosystem: Host-associated > Plants > Roots > Unclassified | place...
AACAGAGCGCATTTGACGATGTGAACTTGGTGAGCATCGTCACTATTAGTTTTCCGAATTCGTGGGAATGTTTGTTCAAAAACGCCGTATTCGTCCGTAAATTTCGTCTGAGCGAAAATACAAGAGACTATTCTACACCCTGGATTACTTCAAAGAGGGTCTATGGACAACATTCAAACGCCAATTCTGTTGGAGGATAAACCCCTCGAGACGGATTATCCGCTGGGTTCTCCTTCGACGGGATCCATTTCAACTTCAAAGATAATCCGGCTTTGCCAGAAAAATAAAGGATATCTCATCCAAGTCGTATTTCTGCGTCCACTTCCCAGACTCACGCCACGACTACTGGTTGTCGGAGTGGACAATGATCATTGCATTCCCAAGTCCCGTGCGTATTCCCATTTCAACTGCGACAAGTTCTGCCCAGGACATAATCAGCCTAAAGGGTCGATGCAGCTACGATCATTCGAGAGTTGTAGAATCGAGCTTCACGATGGTGTCGGAAGACTCGGCCTCCAATCTGACGAACAAGGTGAAGGATTGACTCGCAAGAGATGAGGAGCATCAAAAGACTCAATCTCTGATGAGACGGAGGAAGAAGACGGGTGATCGGCCGTTGAAGGAGAGGAAGTGGACGGTTAAGACGGACGAATACAAAAGGAGTCTTGAAGAGGAGACGAAATTTTTTTTGAGTGAAAATGCGGCGATCTCGACGGCTTCATGATCTGGAGTCGTGGAATTCGCCTTTCCTTGGCGATCGACATCAGAGACCTGGGAAAGTGTGGTTGCTGGATGAGTTAACTCGCCATGGGGAAGAAAAAGTGCGCGAGAGGCTGGACGCACTTGTTTATGAAATCTTCCCTGTCCTGCGCGGTGTCTCATCGCTACAAAAATTGAGCCGATGTGATGAAGCCGTCTGCGAAAGCTATTTATCAGTGGTGTCGTTTCGAAGAAGGTGACTTGCGTGACATAGTGAGTTTCTTTGAAACTGTTGTTATGCAAATATTTAATTTCTATGGTGAAGAAGTAGCTGATCGATAAAATCCTGGTGACTGACCACCCTGTAGGTTTCTTCCAACACGGAGGGGTGTCAGTCGCAATGGTGGTCGGGTGGATTAACCAAGTTTGCAGCATCCCGGTCGAATGGGCGCTGTACCCATGCAAAATCGTAGAGCAAGTGGTCCAGCACTCGATTCCAACAGCGAGAATGAACTTCAGCAGGGGTTTTATGTCATTCTCACTCCCCCGCCTGGTAAATCAACCGCGTATCCTTCATCCTTGTCTCTGAATTCAATGAAATAGGAATGGCTCCGATTTCTGTGTCTTTAACAACTGAGACCCCTCGCACTTGGCCATTTTCAGTGGTTGCTGAGGTTCGTTATTGTTTACCAGCAAACCAGAACTTGCTGACGATTTAACTAGAATTCAAAGTTTTCTGATCGGACCAAATTCAATTCAACAAGCATTTTCGACGGAGCGCGCTATGTTCGATGACCACTCAATCGGCGTGAACCCGGATGTAAGATTCCATACTTTGCTGTATCTTCACTTATGGTAACTCCATTACAGGATAATTACCGGATTTATGACTTTGTCGCCCGTGATTCCAGACGCTCGCCACATGGCAAAATATTTTATCGGAACTTGGACGAGCCTGAGCGTTATCTTCCCTCTGCAAATCTCTTACGGGACCACTTTAGGCAATGTGTCCTTCGATGTGTCAAGGGCACTGGGAAAGTCGATAAACTCCGAAACTCAGATGCGTGTCGGAGCCTCGAATCTCAGGTTGTGGTCTACGACACGGGAAGAGTCTATCAGAAGCTGAGCTGAAAGCGCAACTTTGGTAGACTACGGTCTGGACGCCAATGACGTCTTCAGCAATTGAAAAGATAACTCGTGGCACAATAAAATGTTACTTTTTCTATGCCCGATTTAAGTTGCGAAAGATACTGAAGCACAATTCCTCATTCAAACATTATCTCTAACATGACCCGCGACATGAAAATTCAATCGTTGGTAATATGGTATAGATTATTGGTACAGCGGTTTCCTCTTGGCAGCCATTAACCAAAAATCATGGTTCCTGGTGTTCATTGCAAAAGTTCTAGTCATGTTTCTTCAAGTGTTCAAAGTTCTTGATTGTCATCATGGTTTTCGTCTGGTGCCTCCCCACAAGTTTTGGTAACGTGGCCGCACTGCACACGTTCAGAGAAGAAATCAAAATACAGATCCTGATGAGAATTACAACACCAAAAGGCAGTATATTACCAATAGAGGAGTCGTTAGTTGGTCAGTGGATATCGTCCACATCCGAGTCCAACGATTGGTGTAACTACGTTCATTCATAATCAGTATCAGTTCCTCGATTCTAGTATACTCCCCGATGTATCCCAGACCACGCGCTCCAAGTTAAACTGGGTAGAGCGGAAAATGAAGTGCTTTGTACTTCAAACGGAGAAACATACATGTATTCAGGCGCACCAGGTCGCCGGGGTTAATCCGGACTATGCTCGAAGTCAGGGAAAATAAGCCGTCGCAGGATTTGCCGTTGACGATGGATTGTGCCGCTACTTGATTTTCTGAACCAAGGTTTGGGAATCGCCACCATAACGCCACGTCAGCGTAATCCTTGGAACTGGGATAATCACATTTGGTGGTATCAGGCGAACCAGTGCTAGACAATAGATTTCGAATTTGCATCAACGTTTTCCTAATATTATGATGTCAATACCTTACTAATGAATGGAAAATACACACTTGTTGTGTCGTCGCCAGTGCTCCGAATGCCACCGCCAGTGATCAAGTAGCAGTCAAACTATGGAGATCTGTGTGTCGGAGAATTCTTAACTCTAGTCAGGGTGAGCATACCGGAGGGTCAGGAGCTGCAAACTGCTCAACCGAATCGAGTCGGCTTCAAGTTCATTAAATCAGTCCCATAAAATAAATGAAATGTTGGAGACGCCGATGGTTACTTCAGAGAGTCTTTCACGATTTTGACCCCCCGATGCCACTGATTCCACCACAGAGACGGCGTCTGATTTAGCAGGGGACATAGAGGGCTTATGGACATCGTAAGGATCATTGTCACCAGAGCAAACTGAGGACGTACATCCTCTTTCAATTTCCCGTTCGGACTCGAGGGCTGTGAGCCAACAAATTCGTTTGATGGAGATCGAGGCTATCTAAATGGTAAGGTCGAATTCTATTTACACAAATCTCATACCTACCCTTTTTGACACTGTATTAACACGGCTCTGGGCTCAGAATAATGGTAGCAGGTTCCTTTCCACGAGAGAACCAATGAAATTACCTGTGTTCGATTAGTATTGGCAACGGCCTCCTTCAACTTCTCCCTTGTGTACTTCCATCTGTTGTGGATGAATTTGCATGAAACATGGTTCTTGAACCTCGACCAGTCCGCATCAACCACTACCTTTTCGGGGACGATATCATGCCCATGAATTGCATTTGTTGAGAAGCATGAAAGTCTTTGGCATCCGTTGGCGCAAAGCCAAAGACGTTCTCGTTCACAAAACCGTGGCTCTCTGGTGCTGGGGTAACGCTTGAACTAAAGCTTGACATAGTGACACGGAGGGCAAGTTCTCCGTATGCGTTATGACGCAACCAATTGGTCCTTGAGTCTTTGCGGTACCTCTTTCGAAGAAGGACCTCTTCTTGGGTATTGTAACGGGAGAGCCGTTCGTCATGTTCGTCGCGTTTGAGTCTTCTTCCAAACTGACTTCTTCTGAAAACCAGTGCAAATACTTACAAGTTGTCCCATAAGGGTGATGGGGGGCAGAATCATTGTGAAAGAGACTTGCCGGAATGTGCTAGTACGTCGACCATAAGAGCGCTTGAAGAAGTCGAGATATGAATTCAAGGAACACTCACGTAGGTATTAGCGAGCCATCCTATCACGCGGCCTCGTCGAGGTCATTGCGCAGTTGGTACGCAGTTGTCTGGAGAACATGAGTCCGCCCGTCACGCGTGTGTGACTACCGGTCTTCAACTTCAAACCCCATGATGATGCCGTCTTGTTGTTTCAAGAATCAACCGAAAGTGAGCCACCCAGTCACCATCAAGGAAATGTTTGTCCAGCGAACTGGTCATAGCTGCGCTAAACGTAGACTCATCCCTATCCGTCAAATCACCCCTTCACTCAATGTCATTGTAACCAATCCAGGCTGAGATTTATCGCCCGCTTCAATCATCTGCACCCCACAGGACCGTTCTCGACGTACCTCCGTCATATGCAGTTTCATCATAGCTGATATCACTGCTTGCTTTGTGTCGAATTGGCTCTGATCTCGAGACCCTCAGCTTGTATCGACCTCTCACACCCATGGATCGTTACTATCGGCGCCTATTTCAAGCCATAACTCCATAGGACAATTCACCTATTTCAACCCGATCAGATAATCGTGAAGGTTATCCCCCAAATCTCAACCGTCATCTTTCGTAGATCATTTGTCCAGGTTAGGATATGCCACCCTACCTCAATCTCCAGCCTGAGCGGCAGGAATAAAATATAAAGCAAGCTTTGCATCGTCAATCCGATATCGACCATACCTTCTTACCATGCTCCACACATCCACTTCTCAATCGCTGCATTCATGCATACCAAAGGGCATCCGACTATGTGAGCCAATACCCAAAAATTGTATTATCCCCTGACCATAGTCTTCCAGCAGCTTCGGATTATCCACCCTCTGCAAGTCATCCTTATTACCAGGCATACGCCCCCTTTCCAGGCCCGACACCGTATCAGGGTTATCCAAACGCGGGACCACAGACTTACGCGCCTGGCTGGGTACAAGCAGCGCCACAGATAGAAATCACTATCGCGCCTTCTTCGGGTGTCTACTCCAGTGGCGGCTATACCTACGGCATCCCAAAACCCTCCCAGTCCCAAACCTCCTCGAACAGCGATCCCTTTTACCCTCGGAAACGTGCCCCTTCGGATTCAGATCATTCATCAAATTACTCTCAACATCATGCCCCTTATCAACGTTCACGTAACCCATCATCGACTTCGATCGGGCACGTCGCTATCCTTGAAAGGCCATCTATTCATTTCGAATCGGATAGACCGAAAACTCATAACCGAGAACCCTCCTCGACCATCCCCCCCTGCTTTTCCAAATCCACCAGCAACTCCAGCAGACACGATTCCAACCTTAGAAGCAAGTCTCTGGCAGTCAAAATCGCTCCGCTGCTCAGCGGACGGACCACAGAGTGTCCCTTCATCGATTGGCACCTTTGGGACAAGATGCACTCTAGTGCTGCTCGGGACGCAAATGGTCAATTCTGTGCGACTGATATGGAACTCGATGCATTTAACCCCCAAGTTAGGGAGCCGGTATTTATCAAAGGCATCCCAGGCAAGTCGGACGGCTTTTCGCTTGCGATCCAACGATGGGGACCTATTCGAGTCTCCCCTCGTCGCCCAGGCAGCTCGATCACAGTGAACGACATCATGTTAGCGATTTCTCTCTGGATGATGGTTCCAATCCAACCCGAAGACTGGAAAATTTTCGACAAAATCTTTGAAAAACACGTCAGTGACGCCTTTGAGAGTCGGAAGGTGTTCGCCAAGTCGCATCGTCCCTTGACCGGGTCAGCAAAAGACCGGGCGCAGGTTGTGGATTCATTGTTTTGCCGTGTACGCTGGGATGGGATGGTTATCTCCGACGACTTTCCCGAGTCGAAGGCTATTTATCTTCGCCTAAAGGATAGTTCACTGCGGGTTTAGATTCTTCAGAATATTCTGCCTGCTTCGCCTCGTTATTGCAGACCCGTTCCGATTCTTCACCTTATATTTTACGCTTTCGTAGCATAGTCGATATTTCTTCCAAGGACACCTCTGGTAATAGTCGGCGTTCCTAGAAATAATACTACATATTTCTCGGTATCGGAACCCACTCGCGTATTGACGGGAGCAAAGCGGTAACGTCAGATAATTGTAATCCAGACAACTTCGTGACATCATGCTGCTCACAACCGTCACGGTCGTGCCCGCGAATCCTCGTGTGCTCAGCTAAAGATAAATGAAAAAACCGTGACAAAGACTGTACGTCGCAACTATGTACTTTTAGGTCGGTGGCATCAGAGCATCTGTCATAATCACTGATAACGGTTATATCACTTGGAAGGATCGAACCAATTCGGTAAGGATAATGGGGATGAATTCGTCACCAACATTACCTGTTGTGCGCTTTTCCTCTCGAGTTCCGCCAACTTCATACTTACTGGTATATGCGACGTGTTCAGATTCCTATCTTGTTGATCAGCCTGTGGAGGGCACAAACTTGATGACTTATTTCCGATTTGAGAAACAGGGAAGACCATCAAGAAAACATTGGGGAGAAGCAGGTGTACCTAACCAAGGTCATTCAGGCCACAGCAGAACACAAGTACAACCCCTGTAGGCACAGCACTAATTTTCAAGAAAGTGCGAACGTATTTCCTTCCTTCTCAGAAAATCTATCGATTGACCACGATCGTCTGATGAGATCGGAACGTGGGGTCACTGATTCACATCGCAGCAGTGGATAACTGCGCGGTGCGTTTGAGGGTACATCATAATTGGCGAACACAAAGACAACGTTAGATGCGGGGGAGCTGAATCCTGCCGGGACTAGTATAGATTCCGAGTTACATGCTGAGCGTTTACCGTTGATTGAGTCACGAGAAGAAACATCCCGCTACTTTACTTTCTCTGATGGTCCCCCATTCCAAGTGTCACTATCATCTCTCGTTTGAGTGTTCGTCGTCACGGTTGCTCAATGAGTTGATTTATGCCTTTGATTTAGTATCATTGGCGGACCGGATTTAAGTATATGCAATGAAACAATTGCCCGCTGATATTACTGCCGACTTCTCTATATTTTTCAGTATTGTATATTTCAAATTCCGGACGAACCTTTCCATTTATAGAAACAGAATCACCTTATGTAAACTTTTATGCTCACAGCCGGCCCTGTTTTGATTTGGAAGCCGATGTTTCTAGGGCGGCTGCAAACTTACGTGGAACGGCGTCGACCACGATGTGAGTTCTCCGAAAACCTCTCATGAAACCACTCATTAGATACTTTGAACGTGGCCAGCTGGCTGCTGAAGTCAATTCAGTCCAACAAGAGACTCCGAGAGAGGACTTCTATCACGCCGTTTCCAGGAATCACCCTTTTGATTTGCTGCCTCGGGTTGACTGCCAATGAACGTAATATCCGCTCTTCACGCGATTCTAGAATGCGAGTTTCCTCTGAATTATGGGGTTCGACCGTGACCGTAATGATGAGTTGAGTCCGACAATGAATTCCTTGAGGAGCCCGAAGCCTTTCTTGAAGTATATTCTCGCCACCTCGGTTCCTTCACCTCACTCGAACGTTGCCATTTCTTCCGCCTGTCCAGGTTTCTACCTATTGAAAGCCTTTTTAAACCTCCTCCTTCCTTCAATTCCAAGAATTATCCATGTAAGTTCGGTTTGACCAATAGGGACAGATTTCAACTTGCGTTCTTAGGTCAGAACTCCACCGCCAAGATACGCTGACGAGAGCTGTCGTAGCTGCTTTGGGGTTGACCACAGTTATACCTACCTCGGACGATGACAGGGATGACCAAACTGTCCGTGGTATATCCTTGGAACTACCTGTCCTTGTCGACACGTCCATATTCGACGTTCTCTCCGAGTTCAAATTGGATTTGTGTCTTTCCCCGCCGGCTTCTCCTACACTCTCCGTTTTCAACTTCCCGCCTTCCACACCGTCGCCTCCCTCATCACCGACTTTGTCGCGTTCCATTTCTTTCACTTCAGCAAAAGCAGCAACTGCAACCAAGAAATCTATGAAAAAGAAGTCTTCAAAAATGTCGTCCACAGCACCTTCCAGGACTCGCGGCTCTTGGCCGTTGGTCAAATACACTGGACGAGGCACCCCTGTTGATCGTCGACGAAGGCTGGAATGGGGAGGCTTCTCGCCCGAAGAGGTTGCAGAAGACGGACTCCTCTTCTCCCCAGCTATTCGTTATTCAGATGATTCTACGTCTCCAGAGTCACCTTCCGTAGCCTCATCTGCATCTCACTCCTCTCGAGCGGTTCTGGGGGAACGGGAGCCTTCATTATACGAGCCCCCCCCTGAGCTTGGGCCTCTTGAGATTGAAAGTTCTGCAGTGAGACGGTCTGAGGAGTGGGACCACATCATGAAATCGGTCCTTGCGACGACAACAGAAGAAGGTCCGAAGATTGAGGAATCTAGTGACTCTCAAATACCACACACTGATACCACCATTCGAGAAGAACACCTCGATACCACGCAAATTCCTTTAAATTTCTCCATCATGTCCAAGGAGCAAGTCGAAGAACTAAACAGTGGGCTAGAAGCCGAACTTGGTCTTAACGCCGCGTTGGATCTGGGATTTGGCCAAGAACCAGGTGGTTCGAAGTGGTTTGACTCGAACCTGCTTCAATTACGCGGAGGTAGTCGAGCCTCGTCCCCTTCCGTGTATTCCTCCCAAGCAATCACCCTTCGTAAGCGCTCTCCTGTCGCCTCTCGTGCTTCCTATCACAGGTCGACGTCAAGCACGAAAGCCGAAGCCGATATCGGTGAAACCAATGGTGAAGCCAAATTACTCAGTAATCATTGGTGGAGGCGTATGTTTAATCGTTTTCGAAGGGTTCAATCTTTATTCACTTTACCCAAGACCCTTTTTTGAAATTGTTATCTGGTTAGTTTTCCGACAGACTCTCTTTCGTTCTAAGTTCAATCCAAGTTACTATGCTTCTCTCAAGCCATTTCCTTTCAGATATTGACACACACACTCTTTTTGATTTTTGAACTACACTCATTTGATTCCCATCTCCGGATAATTTATATCTTTCATGCGAACTGAAGGACATTGGAAAAAATGAGGATGTTGTTGAGTCAGAAAGCCACGAGCCAAACAGGACCACATAAAGTTGTGGTACAACAGACACTCAGCCTTCCTTCAAAAACGACTATTATATTCCCTTGCCCAGTGGCCAAACTTTGATTCTGGAATCCAATCCTCTGCAATATCTGGCGTGTTGTGTGCCAGGACCATTGTGGAAATAAAACCCATATCAGCAATCAGCTCGCAATGCGAGAATCCAACTTCGCCTTTCCTGCACAGAACAAGGCATGCGTTTGTATCACCTCCCAGCTCTACGACCGCAGAGGTGTGTATTTAGTCTACTCTAGATTTTTCCAAGAATTTGAACATTTTTCTGATTTTTTCAGCCCTGGATACTACATCGCCACTACCACTGTTCAATTCGCTTACGCATCTCACCTATCTCACTTCCACTTCCCCTCGGATCCGCGAAATAATGACCATGGACGGTGGCCTCGAACGCCTTGTTCGTATCTTGCATGAATTTTGCCTATGCCCTCCACCACCGGAGAATCCAGCCATTTTCTATGGTCTCATGCCTCCATCCGCAAGGCCGCCGAAGCTCTCACCGGCGTTGAACCCTCCTTCATTTGATAAACATGCAGCATACCGGTTTTCTTTAGCATTCCAATGCATCGTCAATATCGGGGTTAGGGGTAGTGAACCAATCCGAAGCCGTGTCGTCCAGGCCGGAACACTTGACGTCGTTGGTTGCATCCTCGAGGCTTGGCTAGCGAACAAAGGTTTTGCTGTTGGTCCGAGTGCGGGTGCAATTGGTGTGCAGAGAGAGTCTAGGGAACAGAGACATCAGCGGAAACTAGAGCAGAGACAAAGGGAAGATGCTTTACAACTTCAAAGGGCACTTCAACGACAGTTGCATACCGAACACCCACGACAAAGACAGGAGCCTCGAAATCGGACACACGAAGAGGTATGATAGTATTTCTCTAGTTGTGATTACGGATCTCAACAAATCTCCACAGGAAGAATCCATGGATTTTTCTCCTGCAGAAACGTCGACAAGCCAAATCCTCCTTCTCTCTGATAGCGTCTCGCAGCCCTCAAACTCTGCCTCAAATAGCGACACTGATATTTCCACCGACAATTCATTGGCCGCCACGCCTCTGGAGTCTGGTACCCCAACTGGATCCGTCGTCATTCCGAGCAGGTATCGGAGCGGTACAATTATTGCGAGGCCAGTTTGGGACCCCCCTATCCAACCCACGGCCGGCAATGTGGATGCTCTTGTTCCTGCAACCCTCATTTCTTCACATCGTAGTCGCCGCGCACGTCACCGCGAATTACCTCCTGATTCTCCAGCGACATCCGCCGATGTATCGCGAGCAGAGACCGAAACTGAAGACGATGGGGATATCGACATGGATCAGACGGAGGATAACGGACGATTTGATTCAGACATCGCCTCTACTTCCGCTTCTCCTTCACCCGAAAGGCAGATAAGAGATACGACACATGCCGCAAGGCAGCATATGACACGGCGGGCAGTTGGCATAGTTTCCGATGAACCGACAGCTGTACCTCAAACGCTTCAAGTTGGAGGACTCGATACAGATGCCCATATCATCATTAATGAGGGAGGGGGCGTTGGTGTTGGGGATGGTGGTGTTGAAGTAGGTGTTGGCGTTGTGGACGGGATTGTCTCTCTGGAGCAGAATGATGATTTTGCAATGGGGGCACCACCAGGCGCTCCTGGGGCGATGGGAGCACCGACGCCGAGAGTTTTGGACCTGACAGCAACTACGGGACCGAATGAGAGGCGGAGAAGAAACACTATTACTGTTGACGCACCAGACGTCACTCCTCGAGCTGCCATTGTAAATTTACCTCTCATGACGTCGGGCACCGTCCGTCCTCAAACTACTCAAAACCACCAAGGTTCAGAGATTGGGCACCAAAGGAATGCTACTATCCGTGCGCGACCCGCAGAAGGAGCAGTCGGTGTCATGAATACCTCAATCACCACTACAATACCCGACAGAGGCAATCCTGCGGAGATAATGGCACCAGCGATGAACACTACACCAACCAACACTTTTGGAGGAGCGCGTGCAGCAGGTGGCTCTCATGGAATACACCATCACAGAGATTTGGATTCTGGACCGTATCGAGACGAGGATGTTCTACTGAGCTTGCAGCTCCTTGCCTATTTGAGCAAATACCCTCATGTTCGACAGGCGTTCTACAAACCTAGGGTGACCTTCCACCCCGCTAGTGTGAATTTAGGGGGAGCACGGTTCGGATTAGGTATGCAGCAACCCCAAAGTGCGGGTTCTTCGATCGCGAATGGGAAACAGAAAGAAAAGGAGAAAGAGAGAATGCCGTCGACTTCTGCTTCATCGGTCAAGGAAAGTTTTCTGAAAGCGTTCTCCAATTCCACATCTGGCTCAGGTGGTAGCCGCGGAAAAGAGAAAGAACGCCTGTCCACTTCTTCTGCCTCGGGACCTTCGCCACCGGCTGCAACCCCTGTTGTTCTCGCACAGACGATCGGAAATGGCAGCGGTGCCCCTTCCTCCGCTCGACAGACCAATGTATTTTCGTTGGTAGAAAGGTTTACATATAAACCGAGCTCTGCGGATAGTGGCGATGGAATCAACTCTCCTCCAAGATTACCACCTGAGATTCAGTATTGGGCGGGGGTCATTATGCGGAATGCGTGTAGGAAGGACGACAGCAGGGGTGGAATTCGGCAATGTGCCAATAGTCCGTACCCTTTTTGCACCAATATGTATTACATTTATACTAACACTTGGTCCATTCTAGTGATGTGTGGAAAATGGGAAACTTATCCGCGAGAATTTGCCAAATGTCGGCGATGTCGGAAGGCGAAATACTGTGGCAAGGAGTGCCAAAGCACAGCTTGGAGTGAAGGACATCGCTTCTGGTGTAGTGCTAAGGACATTGACGACGAATCGTCTAGCCACCATCATCACCACAACACGGAGAGTGTTACGGCGACTATGCGCTCCACTACTAGTATCCAAGTTTCTGATGACGGAAGTGGTCAAGCAAACATCCCCATCACAGCTGGAAGCAGTTCGAGGACTGAACGGAGGCAACATCGCGAGAGGCAACATCATCATCATCACCACCACCACCACCATGGTGTTTCTGGAGTTGCTCACCCTTCGTCGTCGTATATTAGTCCCACCACCGCCGCTGGAATTCGGGCCGAGGCCAATCTCACTAGGGATAGGACTGTACAGTCCTTGATACAACCCCAGCAGCTTGGTTCCGCTTCTCCTCCTCACCTACGTTCGAGACTGATGACTTCTATGCGACAACCAGCAATCCAAGACCTCTTGCACGATCCGATGAACAGCAGTTATCTTTCTTTCCACATTCAAGGCAGCCCCGGGTCCTCTGTTGACCGCGAATCCGCCAGACGAAGGCCCGAGGTTGTCACTACTGGAATTGGTGGGAATACGGCGGGTCCTTCTGGTATCCCTGGGACTTCTCCTTCTTCGACTAACCGACAGACATCGGGATTGGGTGTTCCCCCAGACGTCGTTGTTCTTCCCTCACCCATCAGAATCTCTACTGGGGCCAATCAACGCTTGCAGATGAGTTATACCCAGACGGTCACCCCAGCGAATGTACATACTATGCATTCTAGTGCAACGGGACAGCTCCGCGTTGTAGAGGATTGGCCTATGGGATCGCCTAGTCCTACGGTTCGGAGGTATAGGACGAGAGAGCGCGACACAAGGTCTACGGGAGAAGATGCGGAAGAGGACATGGTCTTGGGTTGACGTTTTACCACACATTGGTGTTTCCACCTTTTTCATTCCCTCCTTACACAATCCATTACCCTCTTCTTGAAGTCAATGACTACCACTATTCTTGAGCCAACCTCTATGATTGTTCAATACGATCTTACCTCTTAACGACGATACATTCCTCATTTACGGCAGTCACTATTCTACTCTCACATAGCTACACTTGCTCCTTTTATCACCCATGGCAATCCTCCACCTTCAGCGACACCGGTCCCCAAGACCCCCTTTGCTTGACATGACACCTAATCCCTCGGCTTCTTCTCATTCACGCTGTCGATAACTACAACTCCGAGACATCATAATCTATTTCTGCAAATTATTGTTTAGGACTGCGAATAGTCACTGCAATCGACAAAGCTTCGCGAAACCAAATGTTTCAATTTCTTGTTCGAAGCGGATGAATTAAGGACTCGTTCACTTCCGTTAAATTATTCATGACTTTATCCGCAAGCAGTCTGAGTCGTGTGGGCATGACATCAATACTTTTGTGCATTTTTGTGTGAGTGGAGATGGCGACGCATGTAACTAGGATAACAAGGTATGTGGACGGAAATGATGAGAAATATGCGACTGACAATGAGAATTAAGGACAGTGAGTTGCCGTCTTCGCATTATAACCCGAAGAATAACAAGAAGGGAATTTACTCTTTAATCTTTGCCAAAATTTCTGAATCTTTGAATAAGAAGTATTCCTGTAAAAAAAAGCGGTTGTTTGTTGTGAAATTTTCAGAAAGCAAAGCTCGCAAACCTCTTCTCCAACCTTAATGGAGTTGCCACCCCAACCAGGAAGCAATACCCTATCTCCCGCCTTGACCTGCGTTGGGATGATGTTGCCCTTCTTGTCCAGTGTTCCAGGACCAACCGCAATCACTGTGGCTTCTGGAAGGGGATTGCTGGTAGCAGAAGTAGGCAGAAAGATGCCTGAAGTCGTTTTCTTGCAACTAGATTGAGATGCAAGGAAATAAAAATAAAGCAGTGTGCTCACAGTTTCGGGTTTGAAACGCTGTACGAGGATTCTGTCCAGGAGAGGAATGACAGACCTGATAGACTTGAAAGTTGCTTGTGCAGCCTACACGACATTGAATAAAGTTCAGGTCGTCGTGGCATATCTGCAGGCGTACCATTTTAGATAATATAGATATAAAAACTGTATGAGGCGTTTGGTGGAGAAAAGTTTACGTGTTGTGTTGGCGATTTTTTTCGAGTATTTGGCTCTCACGTGCGTAAACAAAACGTGACAATTGGCTTACTTTATGTAAGTATAAGCAAGGCCATATTAGTAGGACGACAGTGCTAAAACCTCTTTTGCCGAGGTGCCCGCTGTCAATGTCTGCTTTTGTGAACAACTCATTCTTGCTTTTCCGCATTTCCCTATATTCTTTTTCCACTCGTTGTCATCACCAGAAATCTCTTATTGCATTCTGGACAGCGGAACTTAAGTAGGGAAAATCTCAGTGCCCTGATTCCCTTATCGGTTTGTCATCGAGCAATGCATGCCGCCGACTCAGACTTTCACCTGAGCATTACTAGTGAGTCCTCGACCAACTATTATTTACCTATTTTGATCACCTTTCGGTTAGACATTCACACTGTCACGTTCCATCTCCCCTCGAACTGGTTGTCTTTGGACAAAAACCGTCGCTTCTTCGTATCTGTGACTGACGGAAGAATCACAAGGGATACCAGACCAGTTCTCCTGTATCAACGATCCTTACATTGGACTGAAATTCTCCCCGGATTGTGAGACTATCGCCCTTTGCATTCTCAACAATTAATGCTTTTTATTACCAGTATCGTGGACTCGTCTTCACAAATCACTTTAAAAGTTTTCGAGAAGCATGAGGTTCGCAAAAACGACCTTCTTGCTACTTTCGTTATCCCGCATACCACTCTACGCTCATTTCAAAACGGTTGGTTACCGTTACCGTCAAATTCATTAATTTCATCGAACTGACTTTCGTCTAAGCTACGGTCCAGTGCGTCGATGATTCCAAAAAGAAGAAAACATCGTCCCAGGAGATCAGGGTTACCTGGTCTGATTGCCTTGTCTCATCAGATGATCCCGAGTGAGAACCTATCCCATCCTGACGTTCAAACTAACCATCACGTCCTCCTTGGTGTTCCAGCATTGATAACATTGTGGAACCACATTCTGTTCTCCCGACTACCAATAAAGAAGCGCTCACAGCGAAGACAGATCAATTGGCTGCCGAAGTTCACAGTGGCAATCCCCTGATGCAAGCTCTTACTTCAGCTGAAAACAAGTGAGAACCCTTCCCATATTCCTCCACTGACAACCCCATCATTCTTGTTTCAGCACTAATAATGAGGAAATACGTTCTCGTCTCCAGACTATCAAAGGAGATGTGCTCAAAATAAATACCTCTGGAATTGTTGTCAGGGTTGTCGGTGTATCCGACAGTGTTGGGCAAGCTATCGATACTGCCGACGAGGTCGTCCCCTCGATGCGAGTCTTCCTTGACAAATGCAAGGTTGTTAGTGACCGGCTTGAGTGTGTAGTGCGTGCAGTGGATGCCATCGCCGAGGTATGTCCCGCTTCCTCCAAAATGCCCGGAATGGCTCGGATTCATTGTTTTTTAGGTTCACCCATACGCCAAGATCGCCTGGAATATCATATCTTTTATTCCCAAGGTAACGATACGTTTCGCAACAGTCTTGCATTTAGATTTTCATGAAGCT
>Ga0307517_10007885_pt1 | contig 15404 bp, 19 predicted proteins | sample 23_EM_MG_FD_194515 | JGI IMG/M metagenome (GOLD analysis project Ga0307517, IMG submission 194515) | Populus trichocarpa ectomycorrhiza microbial communities from riparian zone in the Pacific Northwest, United States - 23_EM | ecosystem: Host-associated > Plants > Roots > Unclassified | place...
TTGTTTTCCTGATGAAGTTGTTGGATATCAGTTGGATAAGCGCTTGAACCAATAGAAAAACAATAATGAGGGTTCTCTCCTTGCAATTCCTAGCACTCTCCTCCGCATTTCCATCAGGACCGCCAAATAATATCACGGCAATCATGACACTAGGAATTTGCGGTTTGTAAAAACAAGGCCGCTGACCCCTCGGCATTTTTATTTCCAAGTTTAGTTCCACGAATGTTTGCGCCCACGTCCATACCAAGCATCTTTCGGCACTAAATCGACCTTATCTATCACACAAGCACAAGGGTGATTCCTCCAGATATAATCTCTGGCCAGCTCAATGCGCACCACACCTGTTCGCTGTATTTACTGACGGTTCAAACGTTCAAGCCTTACACGTGGATGCTTCATGTTGTTCTTCACCCTGCCGGTCCCTGCGCTACCTACCCATCAACCTCCCGGATGAATGCCCCATAGGCCCCACAAATTTCCCTCTTATTACATACCCGTCCTTCTTCAGAAGCAAAGGGGCGGTAAGGGCTGACGCAAGCTTGTAACCTGAAAGACCATCCAGTGTTCCTCGTTCACACATCTATCATATCTTTTTACAACTTGCCGGTCAATCTTTATATCGTCAACCCAGCCGGCAAACACATCTTGGGGAATGGCGCTGCACCCTCTCAGGTTTCTAAAATACTGGATGATGTAAAAGAGACACGACCGCCAAAAGTCAACGTACTTGATCTCATCTTCCCCCTGTTCCTCGCGGAGGACTGACTCACAATGCCGAGTATTACAGAGATGAATCGGAAGGAGGTTTCGTCGTGTTTCGGCTTGAAGATACGCTGCTCAGGGTGTTTAATATCCGTTCATTACGAAGAAATAATGCTGATGATCACCTTCATTTCTTACCAGGAGGTGCAGAAGCGCTAATCGTGCTTCCACGAACCATGTGCAGACACGTTTAAATTTTAAGGCGCCAACCTTGACATCCCTTCTGCAGCTTCCTCGACTGGCCCCTTTCCTGCCACGACTGACGACCATTCACGAACTACCTCCATTTCCAATAGGAGTTCTCGAATTTCTAAACCTCAAAATGCTCTCCGCTGCAGTAGAAAAGCTGGGTGGGTGGGAGTTGCCCCTTCGAAACGATGCTGCATCTATGCGCAGCAAGCGATCTGCGTACTCCATCCGAAAGGACCCCAAGGAGGACAAAGACAGAGTTCCGCACCCGTCCTATCGACATGCTTCACCATCCGCGCCATGGCCATGGGTTGACATAGAAGACGGTGAGCATCCTTGTGGTACGTTCGACAAACATTCTCCCTGATTCTCTTTTCAGAGGTCGACCGTGAGCAACTTGAATGCCCATTACCCCCCATTCCCCCGTTATGCGACCACAAATCCTGCGCGTCCGAGGGTAAAGCTGGGTGTTGGACAGGTTATCCCCAATCACGGTTCCCGAATTGGACCCATAAACAGGTGGTGAAAAGCGGGATTTACGCTGCCCTCACGGAATACATGAAAGATGTAACCTGTACACTCCACAGAGTAGATGTTGATAAGGATGGTTTCTTTACCAACCCTGGTCCTCTTGTTGCTAAACCTGGAAGGGAAAGAGAGGCCTGGAATCAGCTTATCGGCGAGGAGGTCAGTATGACCAGTGCTTAATTTTGCACCCATTCAAGTTAATTCTTCTGTTGGATAGAGGCCTAAGGGCACTCGTGTTCGGGCAATGTTTATTCAGAACATGTCGGGACCTGTGTTGCAGATGCTTGGGGCAAAGTGAGTGCTTCACTCTCTCGAACAACACACCCCTTGCTGATACAAGACGCTATCAGATACAACATCGAGCCTTTCTTCTGGTCTTCTTCTTTAAATTGGATTCCTTCACGCTTCCAGGAGGAAATCCAGCCTGGTATTGGAGATCGTAAACTTTTTTTTAACAATCTTCTCGTTTTCGGGACTAACTTCCACGTTCCTTATAGACATCACTGTCACTGTCACTTTCTTGCGATCAATGACGAACTATGATGCAATTCAGCTCAGCGCTGCTTTCAACAAATCTACCAATACTCTCGTGGCGGCCCCGAGCACGCTTCTTGGCACGCAAACGATTGACCCACATTCACCTCTCGAACTTCATTCGAGTAAGTTCTTTCGTGCTACTCTGCCTGCATATTACACACCGATGCCTAACCTCCTCCAAAGACAATTGGTTACTCGTTTTGGACCTGTTGTCTATCCATCTCATCCGAAATATCAACGGAAGTACCATCATCTCTTTCCACCCGAACCTCAATCTACCCACCACCACGGCTCAATTCTTACATGAAAGGATTCGATTTGCTGGTAAGTTGATCAGCCAACTTTGTTGTTGCTCTGCTGAAAGCTTTGAAATTTCAGGTCACAGCGTGTATTGGCAAAGCATTTTCCAAAAATCACCGGACCCAACATTTATTCTGCTGACATTCGTTTGGCATGCCATGTATGCTTGGGATGAGGCTCTCGAGGATATTTACGAGCACATATGCTCCTTGGTAAGCTAAAAACATGAGGATGCCCTAATGATAGCTCACATCGTTGCAAATGCCTGTAGGAAACACGGGTCATCGACACCGCGGAGATGCCTCTTACCCAAGAACTCCATATCATTCGGGCTCACCATCTGCACTACGCTTCGCTCCTAGACGACTTCGGGAAGCACATAACTTTCATTCGCGACACCCACAACCCAGCTTTGGACCACCTGACTGCTGAACAACGTCATTTCAGCAGAAATATTATGGAACGCGAGTGTGCTAACCTGTTGACCGAGAGCAAGCGTCTGAAATCGGAGCTGTATATGCAGGAACACAGGTTAAAGAACGTTATGGGTCTTGTGAGTGTTCAGCATTGAACGGCTGACGAGAGCCCGTCGTTAACAGTCATTTCTTGCAGGTTTTCAGCAGTGTGAACATCTCCGATAGCAAGCTAATGCGTGAAATGACAGAGGCTGCCGTTCGAGACAGTGCTGGTATGTCGCAAGGCAAACACGTGGCTTAACATACACTAACCGGGGTTCCCTTACAGCCGTATGTCATTTCTCAAGGTCCTGATATGAACATCTCGATCACGCTTACATTCGTTTCGGAGTAGATGAAGCAAATCGCCTATCTGTCCATGATCTTTCTCCCTGCATCTTTCGTTGCTGTAAGAAATTGCGCTCGGTTAGTGTATTATCTCAAATAATCTTCGATATCTAGGCTGTATTTGGGATGAACGTCGTTGAGATCAATCCGGGCTCAGTAGAGACTCTCCCGCACTACTTTGCAATCGCATTGCCCTTGACTATCGTGACGGCCTGGATCATCATCGCCTTCCAGAGCCAGTATATCTTCAAGGAAAAGACGACTTTCTTCAAGCGCCTGGGGTGGCCAGCGTACCTTCTTATCCAGATGACAAAAGAAATGAGGGATGTCTCGGCCCATGTGAGGCAGTCCCATCCAAGGGTCGAGCAGGAATGCATGGGCGGGCCTCCGGATTAGGATGCCTCATTTGGAATTGTGTCAGGTTTTCTCCTCCTAATTCCCATCATCCCCTTGGTATCACAGACTGCAGAAATGAACAACACGGTAACTTTGGGCTTTACACTCGGAACATGGAGTACTGTACAAGTATAAACACGGCCGCTGACTCCCCTGACTCTTTGTACGCTACAGTGCTTGTACAGATAATTGAGAGAATACATTCGTTAGAAGTATCATGAGGTCTCCATCTGGAGTCTTAAGTCAACATATACCATTTTAAAGATTGAAGTACTCCGACCGGACTTGTTATGATGGAGAGGGTTGTATTGTTTAAATTCTGATAGATTTTGACCTCGCCGTCGAACACCTGCCAACAAACGAAGGCATGGTTAAGTCATACACCGTCGTTGTATTTTCTACTAACTACATACAATGTTGCCTTTACAAACCAAAATGAACGTAGGGCACCCAAACAAGTAGAGACAGATCAAGGTCCAACTTTTCGAGGGCGAGTTTCCGTCGAAGGTTCTGCGTCGCATGATGGACTGCGCGGGCGGCATGCTCTCCGCTGAAACAGTTCTCACCCTCGATAAGATTTGTGTAGAAATCCTCGGCAAATCCTGATGCATAGCGGTCTCTGATCGACCACATTGTCGCTACAACGCCCCTGTAGCCAGCCGCCAACATTCCTGCGGCTAGATGAACGGCCTCTTCGGAAAGTCTTCCATCCCCAGTACTTGTCTGACACGCCGATAAAAAGGCCAGGTCCGCGCCCACCAATCGTTTTTGAATGATCGAAGAAAGCTCAAGTCGGCCATCGTGGAGGGAAAATCCACTCTTCAGCGGTTGAGAGGCGTTCTGGCTTGCATGACAGGCAAAATGAACGGAACTATAGGCTTCCATTTCGATTGAGGTGCGATCAACTGTACCAGCTGGTCCTTCCAAACCGCGAACCCGGTGAATACAGTCTTTTGTTAACCTCTGGATCACTTTCACCTCTTCTGTAGTTTGTGGGATGGATGGAAGCCCAGGTGCATTTGGCTGACTGATCATGAAAAGGCCCGATTTTGTATTGTCGAGTACCGGACCTGTCTTCGCCCTATCGAAAAGAGCACGTATTGTGGGTATATACGAAGAAATAGCGAAATCTGAAAGTATTGATCCAACTCCTGTGCCATGTTCGCTATATATTCCTGCAGCGTGGATGGGGAGGAATGCGAGTGGGCCAGTTACACACCACCAGATGCGCCTTGAATCGGATGGATGCTCCTGTGAATGTGTGTATCAGCTTTAATTTCTCCGCAAATATAATAGCCAAATACATGCCGAATATCCCAGCGCGTCAAGGATAGGTTTTACAACCCAGACCCACAACTGGCGCAAAATTTCTCCAAGACCCATCTCTTCCGAAAACGGACGTATCCCACGAGTTAGTGGTTCCGCTTCACGCATCCTTATCCCAGATGCACGCAAATTGGCTTGCAAATGATCACGAAGGGCGACTGATTTTTCATGAGTAAACTCTGGGAGTGGAATGTGGATTGGCCGATTTGTACCAGGAACAAGAGCAAGTGCATCGCAGCGATCTTCATGAACATTGATCAGAATGACGGGTCCCGATTTAGGGAGATGCTCGGATATGACGGAGTAAGATAGTGGTTGAATGAAATCTTCGAAATCTGGCAAAGTGCGAACTTTTGCTAATAACTGATTCCATTCCAATGCAAGTTTGGCGTTCTCCTCTCCTGGCGTCGTTCTCTCTGCTATGCTATCTGCCCTGAAATTGGCATCCTCTGAAGATTGTGAGCCATGAATCTCTAGGCCGCTCGACACTCTTACGATATCATCAGCTAGGTCAGGATGCTTGGCTCGAAGGACATCGATGGGAGTGCGAAGATCGTTGATTTGGCCCCATACGACACAGCGGCCTTGCTCGAGCCATTCCAAAGCCAAATTGAAATTTCCGAGCTTGAAGGCACAAGCAGCAGCCAACGTCGACACATCAGAGATATGTTGGAGATTGTTGAGACGCATTTCGATGGTTTCGTGCAAACCCGCAAGGTAGGATGCAAGCTGAATGGCAGTGGAATATGCATCGATGGACTGTAATGGATATAGTTCTTGAGAAATTTTGGCCAATCGTTTGTTAGCATGAAGCTTGAAGATGGGAATTCCGGGAGAACGGTCAATAGCCATGGAATAATTGGATACGGCTTTGTCAAGATCGCTTCGACGTCCCGTATGTTGGAAGAGTGTGTCATATGAGTATGCAAGGTTATACAGCGTTACGGGGATGTCTGGGTGTCCATTTGGAGTAAGTCGAATAGCCTTCTCCCGTGATGAAATCGCTTCAGAAAGGTCGGCCAGATTGCGTGTTTTTTCGAAGCGAGAGTAATACGACGACGCGAGGTTATCTAGCCGCTTGTGCATTTTGGAATCCCCCTCTTCGGTGACATGAATGGATTTGTGGATGGAAGTTATTGCTTCAGAAAGGTCGGCCACGTTTCCTGTGCATTCGAAGCGATATGTGTAGAATGTTCCAAGGGTATTCAACTGTGCAGGCACATTCAGATCCTCAGATGGAGTGAGGTTAATGGCTTTCTCCAGGCACAATATTGCCTCAGAGATGTCGGCCTTACTTCCTGTGCGTTCCCAGCGCCGAAGATATAAATCTCCAAGATCAGCCAGCTCCGTGGGCGTTGTATGTTCCGCCGGTGTGAGATGAATAGCTTGCCGCTTGGATGATATTGCTGCGGCAAGGTCGACCATATTACCAGTGCATTTGAAGCGAGATTCAAACCATAATCCAAGGCTAGTCAGATATACCGGCAGGGCTACGTTTCCCTCTGGCGTGAGCTCGACGGCTTTCTGTCCTGAGAGTATTGCTTCAGAAATATCGGCCAACTTTCCGGTAAGTTTGAAGCGAGATCGATATAATTTTCCAAGGTTATTCAGAAGCATAGGTAAGTCCCCATGTCCCTCTGGAGTGGCCTGAACCACTTTCTCTCCAGATTTTATTTCCTCGGTCAGGTCCGCCAGTTTTTCTGTGTGTTCAGAGCGGGATTCATAAGAGTACCTTTTGGGGGTTAGACCTTACGCACTTTCAGATTCTGGAGCTTCATCGGCTCCTAGTTCCGAATTGGGCATCGTATGCTCATCCAACGGATCTTCGCGACCTGCAAATGTCAAATTGAGCTCAGGGAGGGCATCTCCTTCAATCGCAAATGGTTGGTTGATCCCTGATCGTTCGGAAACGGGCACCGAGTCGGCCACCTCAGGTTCTGGAGCGCTACTTAACGAGCTTCTGAATTTAAGAGATGCCTTGACACCAGGAATAGCCAAGAGTGGAAGAAACAAACCTGGGCACAGTGTCAGGCATGCCGTGATCACAGGTGGGTTCCGTTGGAAACGTACTAAACGAAAGGTGGATGGCTACACGCTTAGCCAATGCACAACCTCTCCTCTAGACCTCTCACACGTCGAATGGGAGAATGTATACTTATGATGTAGGGCCTTTCCTAATTTCCAAATTCATCCGTCACATATTTTTCAGCCTGTGACACGGTATCCCGAAAAGGTTCAAATCCATTGAAGGTTTATGTCGACCATCCTTTTACGTCCATGACCATACAAAGGATCCTTCGGCACCTTACCTTATCTATCACATACGAAGATGATGACTCCAGATATAATATCTGCCCAGATCGATGCACGCCACACGCACTCGCTATATTAACAGTCCAACGCACACGTGGATGCTTCATGCCGTCCTTCACCTTGTGTCGTCCCATTGACACCACTACATACGCATCCGAGTCGACGTTTCGAATGAATGCCCCCCTCCCAGATTCCCTTTTATTACATACCCATCTTTCTCCAGAGACAAGACAAAGTATGGGTCGATCCAAGTTTGTAACTTGAAAGACCTCACCCAGTCTAAGTTGCTCCTCATTCACATATCTACATATCATATCATATCTTTTCTACCTACCACATTTTCTTGTCGGGCCTCGATGGTCAATCTTTATCTCGTCAACCCAGCCCACAAGCTGCGCTTCGTATCCAGGTTGATCTTGCGGGGGTCCAAACGGATCTTGGGGAACGTCGCTGCGCCCTCCAAAATCCCAGATGATGTAGTAGAACCCGAGAAGCGACCGTCAAAAATCAACGTACTTGATCTCATCAAGAAGGATCTGCCGCCTATTCCTCCAGGAGGGCTAACTCGCAGTGCCGAGTATTACAGAGATGAATCGGAAGGAGGGTTTGTGGTGTTTCGGGTTGAAGATACGCTGTTCAAGGTGCGTTTATTTAATATCCGTTTCAATTTACGAAAGAAATATGTAGGGCTCATGATTATCTTCAAATTTGTTATTTAGGTGCACAAGTGTTACTTGCTGCGAGAGCCGTCGGCTTTTGGAGACATGTTTAGTCTTCCGGTTATCGAAGGAAACAAAGAGGGTCTGTCGGATGACGCCCCCATTCCCTTGTCGGATACTGCAGAGCAGTTCCAAGATTTGCTCTGGGTTTTGTACGCCATGTACGTCCTTTGTTCCACTTTTAAACAATCCAATATTGATTCTTTCTTTTTTTTAAAAACCGCAGACCAAGCCAACTAGTCTCCACCTCCGACTCAGACTCCCCATCACTAGAAAAACTCCTCAACATCGCCGAGCTAACCAACAAATACTGCATCGCATCCTACGAATCCTGGGCACTCGAACGCATCCTCTCACTAGCACAAAACCCCATCGGATTCCTCCGCCACGCACCCCCCGCCATCTGCGCCCGCGCACTCAACATCGCCGCGCTCACCAACCACCAAAAGCTCCTCGACAGCATCACCCACCGCCTCGTCGCCCGCATGCTCTGGTCCGACGTCGACCGGCAACCCATCCTCGCCGTCGCCCAAGCCAGAGGGCTCCGCAAGCTCCAAGGGGTGGCGTACTACAAGGAACTCGTCGACCTCGAGCGGATGTCGTTCGACGTGGACGGCCGTCCGTCTACGCAGCCCATCTTCCCGCCCTCGATGGGCGTGGAGAGACGCATGTGGTTCCTCGCGGCGCACCACTCCCTCGCGAACCTCTGGGAATGCGTGCGTACCACCCCGCCCGTGTTCGTCCAGGACGGGTGTACCTCGCACGCGGAGTGTTTGACGGTATGGGCGGATCTCTGGGTTGGGGCGGCGGGGGCGAACCAGACGGTGCGGCATGGGTCGGCGGATGTGTTGGGGAGGTTGAAGTCGATGATGATCATGCTGAAAAAGACGATGATGGAGTCCGAGTCTATGAGTTTGGGGTGTGTGTTGGGTGCGCTGGAGGCGATTACGACTACGAGGGATGATATTGTCGCTGGGTTGATGGATCATTTCCAGGAGGCGTATTGAGTACTTGCAATGTAACTCGGCTTATTTATCTGGTATGTTGGAACTCGGCCTCTACGTGTTTCTTCTACATTTGACTGAACGACATGCTAGGTTTGTGGAATATTTATTGGGGGAGATAGATAGATCACTAAATTATTCAGATTTTTCCGCCCGATTTCATGTATATAGACAGACACGTTAACAACAAATGCAGGTATGCATAATATATACTCCTAATGTTACAGGGAAATAATTCCAACATGCGATTCTACGTATTACGTATATCAAGGGGGCCGAAGAGAAAGAAAGGCAAGTAAATAAAAAGCGAGCTGAGTGATATCGAAAAAAGCAAAGCAAAAAACATAATAAAAAATGTCAAAAAAGCCCTATATATGTGGCTGTGTGGGTGTTGCTGGGTCGATCTGGGAAGTAAAGTTGGGATAAGTACAAGAGTTACAAGAGTTCTGAGAGATGGAATAAAGATAGGCGGTCGTACAGGCGACAATGATGATAGCTAGGTGCAGGTGTGATGACAATGCAATGCGATGTGATGGTGTTTGAGTTGCGTGATGAGAATATGCGGGAAAAAAAAAAGAGAAAAAGCGATGGGTGGCTAGGGCGAGGAAGAGCCTTTTAGCAGGTCTGAACCGGTTACCGGATCTGGAGAGCGTGGCCAGACCGAGTGGGTTGGATCAGTTATCAGGCAGCTCAAAGTAAGTCCTAAACATCGACTCGGTATGCAACCCAGTATCCTTGATGACGCCATGCACATGCAAGAACAATTGCGGATACCTTCGCGTGAAATACCCCAGGAAACCTTCAGGCATGGGTCCAAGATGGCGCTTCACGTTATCCGGTAGATCCTGATAATGATGTTTCTAAAGAAGAAGAAAAAAGGGAGTAAGATTAAACATCAACCAAAAAAAAAAAAAAAAAAAAAAAAAAACGAAAACGAAAACGAAAAAAAAACCCACCTTATTCCTGAGCGCCCGCATAAGATCCTGCACACTCTTCCCATCATATTTCCTATATTTCCCCAAATTCTCAATAAACACTTTATCCAACCTCGCACGCCAATCATTCCCCACCACACTCTGCGCCCCGTTCTCAAGCGCCAGCAAGTTTGCGTCCTTCGGATCCCGACACATGATTTCAAATCGGTCAGAGGCGTCTTGTAGGAAATTGAGTCGGCGCGCTGGGGTCCAGAAAAAGGGGTGGAGGAGGATGGTGGTTGTGTCTGGCCTGTGGTAAAAAAAAAAAAAAGTGTTAGTGTTGGAGATTAGGAGGAAAAGAAGACATAAAAGGCATACCTCCCGCTAGGCTCATAACTCAACATCTTCCCAATCAAATCCTTCGCCTCCGTACCCTCCTCTCCAAACCTATCAAGCCCAGCAAGATCCTTCGCATCCCGCATAATATTCCCCTCCCTCTCAAACCGATCGCCATACGGATGGCTCCCATTCGTCATCGTATAATAGAACAAACACCCGAGCGAAAAGATATCCACGCTCTTCGTCAGTCGCGTCGGAGCAGCAGCGGCGCTCGACGGTGGTGATGTTGTTGTTGTTGTTGTTGTCCCAGAGCCGTTGACGGTGGCAATAGAGGACCCACGAGACGAGAAAGAGCCATCGTCCCGATTCATCTCGTCCAGCTTCACATCCCCACGTAGAATCTCAGGCGCACGCCACCCCACCGTACCCGCCCCCATGGCCCCCTGCGCCGTCGGCAAAAAACTCGTCTGGTCCACATCCAGCTTCTTGCAGAGCCCGAAATCCGAAATCAACATCCTATAATTCGCACCTCCTTCTCTCTTCCCATCACCACCCCCAACCCCCGCACCCCCGCTCTTCGCCAACGATACCAATATGTTTTGTGGTTTGATATCCCGATGCACGAGCTTCAACGCATGCAGGTGCCTCATCCCACTCGCCACCTGCCTCAACGCCTTCTTGGGATCGAAATTGATCGCAATATCCCTCCACTGCTCCCTCTCGGGGCTCTCGACGATATCCGCCAGGGAAGCCGGACATAGTTCAAGCGCGATATACAAAAAGTTGCCATGCGATTCTTGGTAGTAGTATCTGATGACGTTGGGGTGGTCGTCGGATTCTTGGAGGATGGAGACTTCGCGTGCGGCGAGGGTTACAAAGTCGTTTAGGAGCCTTTTGACAGCTACTGCACGGCCTTGGAGGGAGCCTTGGAAGACGACGGTGCCATGTGAGCCAAAGCCTGAAAAAAAAAAAAAAAAAAAGTAAGTTTTTGTCCGTTATCAACTTAAAACCAAAACCAAACACACCAAGGATAGTCTCAGAAACAACCAATGAAGGCTGCGACACGACTGGCAACCTGGGCGTCAACACCAACCCGCCTTCCTCTTTCTCCACTTCCTTGTCTCCACTTGCTTTCTTCTTCTTCCCTCTCCTTCCTCTCCGCGCTTTCCGTTTCCCGGGCGTCGTGGGTAGGCCATTTTCGTCGCTGTCGTCTCCTTCATCGTTGTCTAATCCGGCGGTCAGAGGTGGAGGTACGTTGGGAAGAGGTTTGGTGAGGTTTAGATTTGGTGTAGAGGGAAGATCAATAGATAGCTGCTTTCCATTTCCGTTGACCAGGATCTGGGGGTCGTCGTTGGTAACCTCCGCTTCTGGGTCCTGTTCCATAGGGGTTTTGGCATCGCCATTGACTTTGATCGCTGTACTTTCTCGTTCCACATTGCCCACTTCAACGCGCGTCGTCTCTTCCGCCTCGCCAGCAAAGCTCGGCCTCTTCTTCCTTCCCCCAACCCACTTCTTACCAAAAAGAAACCAAACCGCCACCAACCAAAACAACAACCCTACCACTATCCCATCCCCCATCGCTCCAATCCCAACATCCGACTCGCCATCCACAGATCTCTGTATCCAGGCCCAGTAATGAGTTCCCCAATGGAAAGCTCCGTTCAGCACCTGAGGAGACGGTCCATCATCAAGGGTAGGCACCGAAACACCCGTGTTCCCACTCGTATTCTCGTTTTCTCCACCCCAGGGCTGCTGCTGGCCCACCTCGACCACTATGGGCTGTTGACCAGCTGGCATCGAAGACGATGACGATGAAGAGGAGGAGGAGAAGGAAGCTGGCTTTGGACCGTCGAGGAGCCGTCTCATGCGTCCTTCGATTCCATCCCCTTCTTCGAGTGGGCGGACACCTATAAGACAGCGCACGTCGTACGGGTTGAGTAAACACGCGTCCGAGTCGCCGTTCTCCTCTTCCTCTTCTCTATCACCACGAGTCGTTGGCGGATCCAACGCCTTCTGTCGTCCTTTTCCCCCAACCCCACGTTTCGCATCACCCTCCAACCCATACCGCTCGCCACCTCCAAAGATAACAAGCGGGTATCGTTCCGGACTCATAACGAACAGACTTCCGGTTTCTTCCACGAGCCCGACGTACGCAGAGCCGAGGTTGGGGGTGAGGCGGCCTGAGAGGCCAGATGCAGTGTTGAGAGTTGGGAAGAGGTCTTGGAGCCGTGGGCGGGGTTGGAGGAGGACGAAAGGGTGTTGGTGGGAGGGGGATGTAGGTTTGAGGACGTCGAATACGGCGACTCTGTGGGCGGGTTGAGAGAGGGCATATGAGAGAGATGGGAGCAACGTACACAGGTGCACTGAGATGATGCGCCCATATTGGGCGCGTGGTGTCTTCGTTATTTTGAGGTTTGGTGCGAAAGGCGATGATTTCGCCGTTGGTTAATGATTGGATGTAGACATTGTCGTGGGTGCGGCGGTACGTGGACTGGATGTGGTTGTCCCTATTGTTCGGTCCGTACGTAGAGAAGGAGAGCTCTTGAACAGGCGGAGTGGGTTGGCCTGGTAATGGTTTCTTGTGGATGGAGATGTGGTAGTCTAGAACGAGAAATCAATGATCTGGCAGGAGAAAAAGAAAAGCTGACGCACCGGTACGACCAATGTAGACTTCGGTAGGCGCTGATATGGGAGGTTTGGAGCCTTCGAGCTCGTCGAGGTCGATTTTCGGGTCTTGGTATTCGTCCGGTATGAAGGGGCATTCAGCATTGAGCGTCGCTTTGATTCTTCCCGTCTCGAGTTCCATCAATATCAGCGACGTTTCCTTTCTGCCTACAAACACCTTGACATCATCTTTGTTGACGGAAGTGAATGGGGACAGATGTACGAGCTCGGACATGGAGAGCGGGAACCGCTGCAGCGGAGATGAGGGTGAATGGAGAACGTAGATGTCGCCGGACTGGGGCTCGATAATGTACGTTTCGTGCTGGGGTTCTTCGGACGAGTCATGGTGGTCGTCGACGAGATCGGGGTCGTATGTTGGGTGGGAGGTGCGGACGAGCGGAGAGAGCGAGGAAGGGGCGGAGACGCTGGTGGTGGTGGCGAACGAGGACATGGACCAGAGAGTGTGTCCGGACGTTCTGTTGAGCGCATGGAATTTGCCGTCGACGGAGGCGACGAGGACGATGTCGAGCAGCTCATGGTTGGGTTCGTCGGTTTGGGCAAGTGTGTTGCGGCTTCTTTGGATGAGGGCGAGGGATTCAGGGGGTGTGGACGCAACTGCTGCTGCTAGAGCGAGCAGAGCGGCGAGAATGAGCAGAAGGATCCCCATCGGCGGTCATCCGCGCGCGCTCGAACGAAGAGGAGTCGTGGCAACCTGGATTTTAGGTGGCTGTGATACCTCAAAATGGTAATCAATCCCGCATACCACCCAAGAATTATTCAAACGTTCGAATGCAACCCACAGGACACCATTATTTTCCATGAATACTGCTTTTTCGATCTGGAGCCTGGGATTGAGAATACAAAATTGCAAGGGTCCGAAAAATACTTGGGCGCACGACACATACAAGTTCGAGCGGAGCCGTCATGGAAAGCAAACCGTCATGGGGAAAGAAGGCGAGAATTAGAGTAGATTGGCCTTCATGAATGCGCGGACCACCAAAGAATCCCGAGGCCTCTACGTCGGTGTCCCAATATAGGAAGGTACCTTCCTAAAATGTTTAAGACAAACATCTTCTTATACACCATGGTGCCAAGCCAATTCGCCTTTCTTCCCATCGTTCTTCTCGATAAATTCGCAGACTACAAACAGCCAGTTTATGCCAGAGTCGGAGAATCTTATTACTGTTTCTCGCCATCTACACTCCCCGCTCAAGCTCCAGTAATAGTTGCCTTCTTCTGCGCCCTCCACTAGATAAACCCGACTCTGACTGCCAAATTCTTCATCCAGTACGGGCGCACAGACCACAGAGGAGCGGCGAAAGTAGTCACTGCCTTTGCGCATGCCGCTGACTCGGACGATAGGGCGATCAAAACCATGAGTTTTCCAATCAGAGCGCTCAATGACCTTGACCCAAATGTAGTCTTGGACCTCATCCACAAGTTGGGTTTTTCACTGGGCTTGTCAATTTGAGAAGCCAGGAACATGGAATTTCTGTAGGCGATACATCAGGCTATCATTCTAGTTCCTGCTTTCCGTGCTTATAATTAGTACGCTCTGCCCTGTTTCTACCACGCCTGACATAGTTTTCCGATTCCCTGCCCTAGAACGAGGTAGTGGTGAGAGAGATCAAGGGGAAAGTATTGCCAGGAGGACAGCACCTACAAGAGCTAGCGTCTGTTCTTCGTGCAAATTGGTTTGCATCTTCTTCAACACCTGTTTGGTCCCTCTGGAACTTGACTCCCGGCCAACTGCCGATCCTGCACTCATGGTCACCTCCCCCAGCAGTGTCCGGGTTATCACAGAATGCCAATTCCATTCTCCTAGGGTGGATTTTTTGTTCCACTTGGCAGATTTTGGGTAGATGAGACGGGGGAAGTGAGGAAGCCGAGTTTGCCGAAAAGGCCCCATCAACATTGTCAGCGACCTCGCCGAAATTGGGAAATTTGTTGTGCAAACCAATTTACAAGACACTGTATCGTAAAAAGGCCACCCTTTAATTAGTATGGCCAGGTCCGCGGCAGGGGCCCGGAGGAAATGTTCTTCTCAAGTCCCCACAATCCTCTCAAATGATGGGGGAACAATCTTTTTTCGTTCTTCCCATGTAGAGTTATGGACATGTACATCCAAATTCGATGTTCCGTTGTATCCGCGCTGCCATTCTTGACATTGGCAGACGGTGATAGGAGGTGGGGTTTGTTGAACAACGTTCGGTGCGCGCTTTTATATAAAAACGCCCGAGGTGGTTTTTGCAACAGACATTCTAGTGACCCAGCCCCGATTCCGAATTCCAGATGGCCCCACACGCTTCTCTGTTGGCTGCGGGACTTATCTCGCTGACGATTTTTTCTGCCGAGGTATGTTCGTGAAAAGAAAAATGATATTTCTACCCCGGACTCTAAAAAATTCGCAAAATTAGCGCGTAGCCGGAGTGACGAGTCCCAACGGACCACCTCCTGGATGGAATTTTGTAGGATGCTTTGAGTAAGTTTTGAATGTAGAACAAGCTCCCTTTATCACTGACTCTGCATCCACAGCGACACTGATGGTTTCAGAACTCCAGCGACTCCCAACGGTCTCTTTAATAGAACTCTCAGGGCCCAGCAGCTTGT
>Ga0307517_10007886_pt1 | contig 15402 bp, 19 predicted proteins | sample 23_EM_MG_FD_194515 | JGI IMG/M metagenome (GOLD analysis project Ga0307517, IMG submission 194515) | Populus trichocarpa ectomycorrhiza microbial communities from riparian zone in the Pacific Northwest, United States - 23_EM | ecosystem: Host-associated > Plants > Roots > Unclassified | place...
CTCACTGCTCCAGCTTGTTTGCCCTTTCCTCCTCATTGACGTCACCCGGAAGGATAGGTTCGGAGAGCGATTCAGAAAGCGGTTTGACCCTGAGCGCCAACAATTCTATGGCATGTTCATTCACCTCTGTTTGCTAAAATTACCGTAAGCACTGAGAATCGTATGTGCAGGAAGGAGGTCATACCTCGCAATTGTCGAGAATAAAGCAGAGAGATCTCGCGATCGATTTGAGCGGACCGAAGGCACTTGTGGAATCTCTCACCCCACGGAGCAATTCGGCCGTGACAGACGTAGTAGACTCCGAGTAGTTCGATTTCTTCTCATCCGCGGCGGCGCTCGGTTCGAGGGCCTCATCGGGACGGGTAACTTCTGGAACTTCCGGCCCGTGGTCAGGAAGAACGGATGTGCCTACATCGTCAGAAGTTGACAGAAGGAACGATCAGAGGCAGCGACCAAAATGACCACGTTCACGTACTATCGGGCCTCCCGTCGTGCGAGATCGAAGGAGTGGATGGAGAGGAATAGATTCCCTCAAGCCCTCCATCACTTCCCACCACAGCCTGGACGTCTGGGTACGGGTCTGAATGACTCTGGCTGACTTCCCCTCCATCGACGTCTGCCTCTCCCCCTTCTTGACCGTCATCGCTTCCACGCGCTGGCACAGATTCTGGTCCATCTGGCTGAGGAGGACGATCCGTCGAAGGGGCACGCTCTCGAGCAGCGTCGGCCCTATCGCCTTCCCGGTCGTAGCTTTCGCCCGCCGCAACGTGAGGCCCTGGTCGTGGAGGTAGACTCGTTGAGCCAGCCCCCTCCCCGCCGGGATTGGCCCCCGTTACCTTCGGTTTTCCCCCAGCTAGTCGGTACTTGAATCTCTTCTTCATTTTAGAAAGCGAGCCTCGAATGTCATCCATGGCGATGTTGGATCAGCGTGTTGGGTGATGGTGCGGTAGATGGTGGTACGATAGTGGATGGTTGGCCTCGTGGTTCCAGGCCCAGCGTTCAGCGCTTCAGCGCGGGTGCAATGCCGCATTCAATGCGCCATCCTGTAGGTGTCCCCGTGATTTCCCTCCGCTGACGACGCTTTCATTTATTGTTCTCCATTCCCACATAGATACGTACCTACAACGAGCGGTTTTCTGCCGCAGTATCAGTCCCTTACGCCCAAGTTCTTCCTCGCATCAGGTTTTCTTGTCAGTTTTCTACATCTATATACGGTTCATGGCTGACCAGTACGCGCACCGCTCTGATTCCAAGTCCACTTTGTCACCGCTGAGCTCAACATCGGATGGATTCGACCAATCCCTCCTCAATCTTGAGTTCAGATGCATCTCCCTCGTCGCTATCGCTCTTGCCCCCCTCCAGGGATGGCACAGCGTTGGTATCCTTCTTCCCATCATTGCATGCAAATCATGGGAGAAGGCGTCTAAATCTGCCATACAGAAGTGCACATTACTTTCTACATTGGACTCTGGACAGCTAGGAAGGCACCAAAAGGACTACGGGCAAGATCTGTTACGTTGAGAGGTTACAGAGGCCGGGGAGGGCCATCTAGGTAAATGCCGTGGTTTTGAGTGGATTTTTGTTCTTGGAGTCGGCCTCGCAAGGCTCTGGGGATTTCGCAACTCGGTTCGTTCCCTCATCGCCTGTCTGCCCTCCGATCGGCCCGCCTCGTTAGAACTCAATGCATGGCAGCAGACGAACGTTCGTACCGATCAACCTTACGTTCAGATTCCTTTTCCTCTTCTCAACTAACACGAGAGGTGAGCCGACGCCTGTTACACCCCTTCATCAACTTGTTTCACCAGCTATCGACGTCCACAGGCCCTAGCATCAACGTTCAGACCAGTACCGCTCCCGGATGTCGTCCCACGGCCCTCAGACGTGTTCCACCTGGAAGAGGGAGATCTCGTCCGACAATGCATTCCCTGAGGGATCTCCCCCGCTACGTTTTTAACCGATACCTCACCTAACGCGATCAAGATCGTCCAAGATGTTCGCTCTTCTGGAACCTGGCGTTGTCTGGATCGAATTTGGACATCTGTTGTAGATCTCGTCTGGAATGACACTAGAGCCAAGTCTGGGCGAGCGGTAGGGTGATGATTGAGCTTGTCGAATTTGAGGTTCTGTTTGTGAACGAGTGTGGGGGGATTGGAGAGATGATTGAATGTGAGCGTAGTGATGATCCTGAGGCAATGAAGTAGTGGCCCCGAAGAGCCGCGTTTGGGGTTTCTAGAGACCCAACCCGCTCAGATTAGATTCGACCACGCTCACCCTCACATCGAACACGCCAGGTCGCAGGTGGTCAATAACGTATATCTTTCGGGTCGCGCGGCGCACCTGCACGCCGAGATTTTGTATGACCACAACAGGCTTGAACAAGCGACATCTGAGGCATTGTGTCTTATTGGTGCGCTCGAGAAACTTGGTGTTATAGAGTGGGTGGGGGAAATCTAGGGTCACTACTCCTCCAGAAAGTTGGAGCGGGAATAAACAACTCGGTCACCTCTAATGGATCGGAGACGGCATGTCAGGTTCGTGTTTAGAGCAGGTCATTGAATCCGAATGATAGCATCGACGACTTCCCCTAGTTCTTCAGTTTTACCCCTCCACGAGTCACCAAAACCTTGTCCCTTCACCCGTCTCTCGTTGTGTTCCCCAACATCGCCACCATCCCTATACTTCCCTCTCTTTTGTCTCCGCCCTCGTTAGAGACCTACGTTGTGGTGTCTGAAACCAAGAGTCATGTGTGACTTGCTGACGAGTTCGTCGAAGCTGAGGCGGGAAGTGCCCTAGTTTTGTGGATCCTGTCTCACATCCGAGAGTGTAATCGTCATTGTTGCCGCAAGACCAAACCTACGCATACAATCTTGAATTTGAGGAGCAGAGCATTACAAAAGCTGTATGCTCACCTTCCCATCTCTGTCGAAGAGCAGGATGTACAAAAACACGGCAGCGACTAACGTGATCCCCTTTCGGTGACGCCGCACCGGAGGATCGCTCCAAGGTGATCTGGTCCAAATCCGAGGGATCCATCATCCCCGTATCCCCGGACAAAAGGCGTGGGAGAAGTGTCGCACGGCGGACGCCCTCGTGAGTTGCTAACGGAGACGACTTGCAACTGCCGAGGATGCCTCGTGAGGGAGGGAGCACCAGTTCGCCCCCTGACTCATTTGGGTGCACGGGGGTTTGTTTCCCGCGACACAGACTTTTTAATCCCCGTTTGGAAGTTTCCTTCTGAACAATGACGCGCTCAGTAGAGCCTTTTCTCGGGGGACGGCGTGTTGTGGGCACAGGAGCCATAGTTTAGATGAAAGGTTGTGCTGGTGGGTGCAACGGGGTGAAAGGGTTACGAGAGGGAGAGTTTAGAGGGCGGTGTTAGACACTCAAACCTAGGCAGTTCGTTGGCATGCGCTGAATGTGAGTCGGCGTGAGTCGGTGTGCCATTATCTCTGGTAAAGGGCGGCTGGAAGAGAGGAAACGGCAAGTTCCGATTTCAGCGTTCGGTCGAGTCCGACCCTCATTTCAACGTTCAACGTCGCCTTCCAACCAGAAACGGAGTGCGCCCGTATCCGTAGACCGCCTCGGGCATCCGAGTCTGCCATTGACTGTGCTCTGTCAGCCCCCCCACTATAGAACAGGACACTGTCTCCGCGACCTTCGTCACACCACACCTCCGTCTCCGCAGGACATTCAATCTCGTTCCGATTCCGGCCAGTTGTTTATCATTGTCGATGACGATGACGGTCGATCCGTTCGGATGCTGGTGAGAGCGTCTGCTTGTTTGGTACTTCGTGTGGCTCATTCCTATTGATGGTTCCCAGAAAAGCGCCAGCTGATTCCGGTTCCGTGGATTAGCCGTCGTGCTCTCCTTTGGAAACGTGGCGGGCCCGCCCTTTCATGTCGTTTGAAGCGTTTGAAGCGTCTAAACCACCACACAGCCTTCGTACGCCCCTCAAGTATTTAGAGAGGAAGATTTCACAAGATGGGATCCCCTACCAATACAGTCCCTCAACTCTCTCGACATGCAGCACTCTGCTCTCATCATCGCCCTCTTCTCCCTCTTCACCTTCTGTCAGTATTTTTTCGCGCGTTATCTCTTGACGTGGGCTGATCAGGATCACCTTTTCCGTCGCAGTCTCTCCTATACTCGCGAGTCCTTTCCCTGTGCAGGCTGTCAGGGAAGTGAAGGGAGCTACCGTTGAGCTCAGCGCTCGTGATGTCCCTGCGGACCTCAAGATCTTCCACCGCGAGGTTACCACCGGCACCGAGTTGGGCATTAGCTTGAACATTCTTGCCCGGGAGCATCAAATGTTCGAAGACCACGCGCAAGAAGTGCGTGTCCCCCTCTTATTGCGTGTATGCGTCTAACCTACTGGCAACCATTACAGACGACCGGCGAGACAAACGTCGCGAGAGACACCCAAGACTTGGGACCAAGAATCTGCAGAGGACGAATGTGTATCTAAACCTGATCGCTCTGACTTACCCTGGTCTAACATGCAGATACCCCCCACACCTGATCTTCACATCCGACGAGTCCGAACTAAGTCACGCTCAAGACTTTCCCCCACCCTCAGACCCATTCCTTTATCTCCATAAACTATTTCCTCGGCTGCACGCATTCTGGTGACCGGCCGCCTTCTTGAATAAACTACAACCCGTACGTGGTCGTAGAACGCTCGCTTCACCGTCGTCATACCGTATGCCGTCGAGAGTCGAAGCCCAGGCTTGGTCGGACTCATTGCACGGGGCCATGTTCCACGCTCCCCATATGGAGACTCAGATCGAGCTTTGTCACTTGCGCACGGACTCTCGTATGGTTCATCGTTATGCGACTGTCTATTTGACATGTATCCTTTATGGACTCGGTATCACACCTCTGTAGCATTACCTCTTATCCGACGTCTGCACCCGGTCCCCTTTCCCGACTTCCTTACCATCCTCCATCCTCGGTAGCATACTCTGCACGCTCTCGACCGCATCTTGTAGTAACCACCCTCTTCCCAATCGCAGTTTGTAGGAGACGCGCCATACTCTGGAGTAAGGTGGCTGGGACAACGGTAATCTTGTATGCTGAACGGCTGTACTTGAACGTGGCGACGGAGGAAAGGAGATAAGCCTTGGGCTTCGCTGGCCTGTTTGAAAGGCTAAGTGATTTGTGTTACCACCAAGGGGATAAACGGAGCGCAGTAGGGAACACTTGCCTAGGATCCACTCGGGGGAACTCCAAAAATTCAATCGAGCTGGAGGCCTAACAAGACAGCCCCATCCTATTCTCAGTATCCCTGCTTGACGTATAGAGGGGCGGGGGGAAAGGGATACTGGTGAGTTCAATAACTCACTTGGAACCTCGACCATTATAGGAGAACACCTCGCGCAACCGTTCGTAGAAACCTGGGAAAAAAACTGACTTTCCTCAGCATCGCAATAAATCCCCGCAATAGCGACCCGGGGGGAGGATCGGGTCGCTAAAGCGATGCTGGTGAGTTCCTCGTGAACTCACCTCGAGAGTTGTCCAGGTCCGGGGTTCGTAGCTGCGCTTCAAGAGAACCCAGAGCCAGTCAGCCCCTCGGTGTTGGCAGCCGAGGGTACGTGATGGAGGGGGCGGATCGATACCGGTGAATTCCTCGGCCAAAGAGCCCACGGGAAGCGTCAGGAGAAGACATTCAGCAAGAACAGAGGGTAGTTGGCTGCCGAGGGGAGACACAGAGTAGCCGAGAGGAGAGTAGGGGAGCCACGAGAGTGAGGACGAACAGCAGAATGCCAGAAGCCGGGAGAGGGAACGACAGATACGAGGATGAGGTCGAGAGAGGAAATCGGGGAGAGAGGAAGAGCCGTTGCTGGGTCGTTTGGCGGCGAGCAGCCAAGGTTATATATGCAAACAGAACAGGGGGGGTTCGTGAAAGTCGGGGAAATATGACGAAAGAGATGACACGGTCGGGACGGTTCCGAACACAGGGAACCAGCGGAAAGGACGAACAGTTCAACCCGAACGCGAACGATCACCTGACGCGAAATCCTGCATACCAGGGTATTAGGAAGGGGAGGGTCATGTACGGGGGAGACAAGCACACTATCTCGCGTTCCTGGATATGGCCGTCGATTTGAAGCGTATCGAATGCCAGCGTTCCCGCATGAGTCGCCTTGGCACTAGTTGGCATCTAGTAGTCGACCTTCATTCACGTTTCCTCGTCAGCGAACTCTGGACATATCGTTCATAAGAGCGCCCCTTCGATTGCAGGACTATTGACGCGACACAATCCGTCGATGAAAGCGCTGTGGCGTCATGATTTCATCCGGTCTTGGGGGAACACCCTCTGTGTCCGTTCGGTTCGGTTCGTGCTGGCGAACGACCCATTCAGGCTCGTTCTAAACGTTGTGGAACGCTGTATCGTCCCCTACATTCAAGGAATTCCCTCCCAGGGAGGTGGACAGGTTGTAGCCAAGTTTAGCTTAGGTTTAAGAGGTTCGAATATGAATCTTCTATGAACTTTTTCCGCTTTCACTTTGGTCGTGTCCCTTCAATTCCATCTCGCAAGCGACAAGGTGCCGTATCGATATGTTTTCTTTGTTTCCAAATCTCGAGAGCCCGTCCATCATGTACCCTCCATGGCACCGGATATATGCGCCGGGCTGTGTCTGTTTTACCACGTCCACAAGCTGATCCAATTGGTTGCCAAACGGTCGCGGAAGGCCTCAATTAATCAAACTGGGCCGGAGCCGTTGGCTTGGTCTGGTCGAGGGATTTCCAAGGGCCACTGATCATCACGGTGAAGAGCCAGGGTTGTTTCCGCAAGCGCGAGTCAGGCGGGTTTATCCGGCCCGATCGAAAACCCTTTCAACTCTTTCTCATTTCGCCCGTCCGTCATCCTCTTGTTCCTCTCCACTTACACTTTGCAACGGCGATACACCTCCGAAGGACACGCAAATCCGACGAGAAATGTGCCGAACTATGCCTCGAAGACCGCCACTGCGATGGGCGGGATCCTGTGCAGGACGTTGCTGAATTGAGGATCAGCCATGGCCAGCGTGTCCTGGGAACATGAGCCACTCCGACCAGACGGAACCTACTAACAAATCCCTCTACTCTCTTGCATCGGCACTGACTATCGCCAATTCCGTTTTATCTTTGCCATGCCGTCGTAAAATGGTCCCTTCACCGCCGCGCCGCCGCGTGGCCCCCTTGCGGATCCCGTTCCGTATATCGAACGTGACCGGGTTCATGGTTCTATGGGCCATGACCATGGTGTGTGCGATGGAGTGGCTAGGGTTCCTTTGTACGTCTCAGGGCCTCTAATCGTATACCGTGCGTGATTCGGCAGTAGTCTGGCCATGCTCAAGGTGTTTATAATGCGTCTCGTTCCCCAGCTTTCCCCCACAGCTCGTCCTGCTCCCCACCCCCCACCACAGAGTATCTCAAGCCCCTCGGACCTGAGCTTACCACCTATCATCATCCCCCGTGTCCGGCCACTTCCTACTTCTCATTGACTGCCGCCACCCCTTCCTCGCGTTCTGAACTCTCACATTCACAATGACTTTCTACACCAACAACACCGTCGAGATGATGATGGTCCTCAACTCCTTCGGCCCGCGATTCGATCCCCAGTCTATTCCTTCATACAGCGACTGGGTCGCCAATACCACCTTCGACCCGTTCGGTCCTGATCCCCTCACTCCCACCTCATACCCCACATATCCCAACCCTGGAACCCCCTTTCACCTCCAAACTAGGAATGATTCCCGTGTCGATCCCGGTCATGCGTCTTCGCAGGGAGACATGACGCATAACTTCTCTCAAGAAGTAAGCTCTGATCCACCTTCGGAGGATCGCGAATTGGAAATTGACGCAATAATATCACAGAGATCCCGATTCCCCTTCGCACAGACTCAGTGGGTTGAACACCCCACCGACGCGAACGTGAGCCGGATCCCGGCGACTCGCGTTCCTCGCTCCCCCGTTGGCCGATTGCAAACTCCAACCCCGATCAAGGCCACCTCCAAAAAGGTCCAGCGAGTTGTTGGACCGCGACCTCTCCGGGTTCAACACGCACCCCATGTCAGGCGAGAGCCTACCATAGTTGTTCCAAAACCGGCGTATCCCCTTCCAACATGGCTGACCCACTTCGAAGACCACGAGGAGGAACTCCTTGCCGAGTTCTGTCCTCCTTCAGGTGATTCATCACCTTCGACTGCGACCTTCCCCGCCATCGTTAGGATTGAACTCCCTTCCGAGCACATCCCCGAGTGCCCCCCTCTCGACACGGCCCCGCTGTTGGGATTCGCGAACTTGGGTTCCCCCGACATCGAGGCAGGGGGTCGGTTTCCCGAGGAAGGTGAAGACTTTGACGAGGACTACGACCGTTGCGAGCTCGACATCGACTCGGACTTCGGGTCGGACTATGTGTCGATGTTTGGGTCTGGAGTGTTAGCCCCGGAAAATCATGGGGCTGGCACCTTCGACTGGCCGACTCCGTACCAGGGTCCAGTCGCAGATGGGGAAGGACTCTTGCATGAGGGCGCGAGCACGCTCCTCGATTTCCCTCAATCCCATCCTTTACACCCGTCCCCCGATCCCCGTGTCGCCCCTGATCCGCTCGGTCTCGCGGTGCGACCGCTAAACTCCCTTCCGTGGTCGGTTTTCACAAATTCGTTGACTCGTGCACCGATCAACGACGCGGATCGATCTCTCACGGAGATGGAGGAGGGTTTACGGGCTGGGTCCGGGTCCGGGTCGGTTTCCGAACCGTGCGAGGGAGAGGTGGAAGGGTGGTATGATCGGTTCGATCTGACCGGTTACACCTTTCCAGTTCCGCCTCAGCAGCCACACAGTCCTCGTGTGGTTGTTGAATTCGAAGCTCCGCCCCTGGTGCACACGGCAGCGATCCCCTTGCCACATACGGAGGAGGATGGAGATGCGGAACTGGACATCGTCATAGTTTCGAGGAACTCGGGGTTTGAGTGGTGAACTGGAAACCGTGTTGCGTGAAAAGGAAGATGGCGTGCGTTGATTCTTAGTCGTCTCCATAAGTAAGTAATCGGTTGGCTAGTGTACAATGTTTCGGTTTATTTTCTGTAGGTATACAATCATAAATCGGCTTCCTCTGTGGCCAGTGGTCCACAGCATAAAGCATTTTGACCCGTTGTGATCATGGAGAAAATCAATCCGATTTAACACACGAGGTAACAAGTATATTCCAGAGATATAAGGACAAGTCCTTCTCAAGCATCTCATCAGTGTCTACCCCGTCCTCTTTCCACCACTTCAACTCGGGCGCTGACTCCAGAAAATCCCCAAGGCCGTAACTGCGGTGTCTGTAGAAACGGGAGGGAGAGGAGAAAAAAGCGGGTGGTGATAGTGGCCGCCACTGGAGAAAAACCAAGATGGTGTCTGGGGCCTGCAGGAGAATGTATTGCGGGACCCGCGATGAAGCGCGCTGTGCGCTGGCACAGAATCAAAGCCACGAGGCCAATCATCCACTATCGCACCACCATCTATCGCACCACCATCTATCGCACCACCATCTATCGCACCACCATCTATCGCACCATCACCTACGCCGATCCAACGTCAACATGGACGATATACGAGGTTCACTTTCCAAAATGAAGAAGAAAATCAAACACCGACTAACAGGGAGAAAACGCAAGCCGGACGGAACGAATCCCGGTGGGGAGGGAGCTGATTCAACGAGTTCGCTTCCGCAATCAGAGCATCATATCTTAGCGGGCGAACAGCCAGATAGTACTGTTCCTGGCCGTGGACCAGAAGTCTCCCACCCTGACAAGGGTGCTGAACCAAGCACTGCCGCGAACGAGAATGAGAAAAAAACGAGCTGGAAATCTACTGCCTCTTCCACAGCCAAATTGCTCCTCCGTGGGGTGAGAGACTCCGCGGATGCTTTCGGTCCGCTCAAATCTGTCGCTGGTGGTCTCTGCTTCATCCTGGAAAATTGCGAGGTATGACCCTTCTACATCCGCCATCCACAATGCTTACATCTGCCCTAGCGAGCGAAGGCAAATAAACAAGCGATAGAATCGTTGGCACCCCGGGTCAAGGCGCTCGCCGAATTGCTCTGCGCACCGGTTTCAAAGGGTGATGTTAGGGAGCGAGAAAGAAGGGCGAAACTAGAACAGTAAGTCCCCCCCAATAGCTCGCGTCGAGTGCCGAGTTTGATGTATGGGGTTACTAGGAAATTGGAAGACGTTCGTCAAGATATAACCCTCCTGGCAGAACAAGGGAAAGTTGAAGGCTTTTTCAACAACGTCGGGAATATGGATAAACTTAATGGTCTGGTTGAGGATGTTCGAGATGTGATTATGGAGTATCAGGTATGTATCCACGAGTCATCCGTTTCCGGCTCTGACGTTTGCATCAGACTTCGTTACAGCAAGATATCTACGACAAGAGTTGCCAGCTCATCGTGAGTGTCACCTTCCCTCACCCTTCGTCCTCGCGGACTAACCGATGGACAGGAATCAGCAGATCTCGCCCTTCTCGACAGGATGCCCTATGTACCAGATGCCGATTACCGCTGTGGGAAAAGGCAGGGGTGTCTGAGGGGGACCAGAAAGGATGTTCTCTTGGAGATCGAACACTGGCTAGCGGGCGAACAAGGCCAGCGCGTTTTCTGGTTGAACGGCCTAGCTGGGACAGGAAAATCAACCATCGCCCAAACATTCGCCGAAACGACCTTCGCGGACGGAAAGCTCGGAGCTAGCTTCTTCTGTTCGCGAGACTTCGCGGATCGGAGCAACCTTCAGGCCATCTTCCCAACACTTGCCTTCCAGCTTGCCTACCAGTACCCGCTGTTCCGGAAGGAGTTACTCCGAGTTTTGGTGGCGCGCCCCAATGTCGGACGGGAGTTACCCTACTCGCAGATGGAGAAGCTTATTGTTGGTCCACTTAAAACTACGGGCATTCCGACTCTCATTATTATCGACGCCCTTGATGAGTGCAAGGACGAAGAGCCTGCATCTGCCATCCTATCAATACTCTCCCGCTGTATCAACGAAATCCCCAAAGTCAAGTTCTTCATCACTGGACGCCCCGAAACGCGAATTCGTTCTGGATTCCGCTTGAAGTCACTTATCCCCATCACAGAAGTCCTCAAGCTCCATGAGGTCAAGCCTGGGTCAGTAGACAAGGATATCGAGTTGTTCTTCCGGACGGAGTTAACCAGCCTTACCGAAAACCGAAGCGACTGGAGCTCGTCAGGGGATTGGCCAAGCTCATCCGATATCAAGATTCTCTGCGAAAAGGCCGCCGGATTCTTCATCTATGCCTCAACCGTTGTCAAGTTCGTTGCCTCCGAAAACGATATGCCCACCGAAAGGCTTGCTCTCATCACATCACTTCCGCAAAGCACTACTGAGGAAGGAAGGACTGGAGTTGACCAACTCTACATCGCGGTCCTCGAGCAGGCTTTCCGTGGTGTCAACACGGATAGCAGCCAGCGCTGTTCCCATTTCCAGGCTGTTGTGGGGACAGTTTTACTTCTCTTCAACCCCCTTTCGGTCAAGGGTCTTTCGGGACTCTTGAAGAAGCAAACATCATATATTCGCAACACCATGCGCCCCCTCCATTCTCTTCTAATTGTGCCAGAAAATGCAGAGGGCCCAATTCTTACTTTCCATAAATCACTTCCTGACTTCCTCATGGATCCAGAAAGATGCAAAGACAAACGGTTTTTGGTGGAACCCACAGTTCATCATAGAGATATCTTTTTCTCGTGCCTCACCATAATGGGGGAAAGGTTGAAGAGGAACATCTGCAACCTGGAGGACTATACTGTTCTCAGTGAGCTCAAAGATCTCCCTGCTCACCAGATGGACAATATTGGGGACACTCTGGAATATGCATGCTGCTTCTGGACAAAACACCTCTTAGAAATCCCCAGCAATGGTTCCCATGTCATGGAAGTGCAAAAAGCAATTGATAGTTTCTTTACAGCATATTTGCTGTATTGGATTGAGGTCCTTGCACTCACAGGGAACCTCACCATTGGTGTTCATGCCCTGAATGATGTTGAGCAATGGTATGTTTTGGTAAGTGTAGTTGGAACTATTCATTGAGACCTGTGTTCATGTTCCTTCAGGCAGGAGTTTCATGCAAGTGGGTCAATGACAGCCAGCATTTTCTGTTGGAACACTTTGACACAATCTACAACTCTCCTTCTCACATCTACCACTCTGCCCTTCCATTTTCCCCTTCCTCATCCTGGCTTCGAGAGTGTTACAGTACACAGCTCTTACCCACAGTCAAGGTGGTTAAGGGGCTTCCAACTGAATGGGGAAAGTGTTCCTGTACAGTGTTGTTAGGAAGTAGACCACTGGCACTCTCATGCTGGGATAACACCATTGCAATTGGATTGATGAATGGGGACATCATTATCCTCAATGCAATTATAGGCAGCCAAACAGCTGTTCTTTCTGGGCATACTGATTGGGTGAGGGACCTTGCTTTCTCATCAGATGGGAGATTGCTTGTATCTGGAAGTTATGATAGAACTGTCAAGCTCTGGGATATCCAAACTGGTGGTGTTATCATAGCCTTTGTATGCAAAAACTGGGTCTATTCTGTTTCCATCTCAGCAGACTGCACCATGATTGCTTCAGGGGATAATTATGGGGAAATTTCCCTATGGAACATTCAGACAGGGGGGTGCCATCAAATTATAAAGCATGAGCACTGTGCATTCCATGTTAGATTCTCTCCCATACACCCTCAGCACCTCATATCTGTATCCAGTGATCAAGTCTGGTGGTGGGATATAAATGGTCATAAAATTGCACCTCCCTATGATGGTTCTTATATTGCCTTCTCCTCAGATGGTACCCTATGTGTCTCATGTAATAAGGGGGTTATTACAATTCAAAGCTCTGATTCTAGAGCAGTTATGACCAGGTTTAGTGTGGCTGATGACCATACCAGACACTGCTGTTTCTCTCCTAATGGCAAGCTTATTGCAGTTGCTGCTGGGAACATTGCCTATATCTGGGATATCACCAGTTTAGATCCTCACCTTCTTGAGACTTTCATTGGTCACACCAAAGAAATCACCTCCCTTGCATTTTCCTCCCCCTCCTCCCTCATCTCAACATCTAAGGACCAGTTAGTCAAGTTCTGGCAGATTGGCAGCTCATCAACAGACCCAGCTGTACTTGATCCAAAGCTCACACCCCTCACCTCAACTCAAATCAAGTCTACTACTCTACAAGCAAAAGATGGTATTACTATCACAAGTGATGCTGATGGAGTGGTAAGGGTCTGGGACATCTCAACTGGTCTCTGTAAGGTATCTCACCAAACTCCAGTCAAGGACCTCAACAAGAGAGATGTTCACCTGGTTAATGGGAGGTTGATCATTATCTGGTATGCAGACCAGAAACTTCATGTCTGGGATGCTGAGAAAGGGGAACTCCTTAAAACACTGGATATACCTTCAGGTGACTTTAGAGACCTCAGGATATCAGAAGATGGATCCAAGGTTTTCTTCTTGGATTCATCAATTCAAGTTTGGTCAATATGGACAGGACAGATTGTGGGTAGTGTACAATTGGTTTTCGATGGGGGAGAATTTCTTACCATAGATGGCCTAAGAGTCTGGATCAGTTTCTTCGGGGTAAAACCCAAAGGATGGGACTTTGGGATTGCAGGATCACCTCCTGTTGAGTTGTCCAGGACATCTATAGGCAAGCTCCACCCAAATGGTACTCTGTTATGGGACTCCAGTCTATTCAGGCTCAAGGATATAGTATCTGGGAATGTGGTCTTGTGGTTGCCTAAGAGGTTTGGAAACACTGTTGATGTACAATGGAATGACAAGTATCTGGTTGCTTCTTATAGATCTGGAGAAGTGTTGGTTCTGGACTTCAGCCAGTACTTCTTCAGTAGAGATCTATAATACATGTACTTCTTCTACCCACTTCTTAAATTCTATATATCAAATACCTCATTGCTGGTTGAGCACAGCACTTGCACTTATTCTATACAACTCAAACCATACAACTGACTAAATAGGTATAGGGAGGTTGTTCATATAACAAGTGCACACAGTGAGGAGATCCACAAGGTAATGTATTGAGAGTGGAAAGACCCTGAGCTGAACCAAGAAAAGCTCCATGGGCACCACAAGTGATAAACAGAGATGACAAAATAACACAGGTACAGGGAGAGATGGATGAGAGTGTACTAGTTATCAACAGAGCAACTAAGGAAACCCTACGCTGTTGAAGATCATCAACCTTTGTCCTGAGGGCAATATCGGACGGGTCAGCGGACCGCGCGTTGTACCGCGTCAACGCGTTCTCGGCCTTCCTCACTCTGCGGAATCCATATTCGTCCTCCTGGATGACGTTCTTCGTAACCATCCTCACCCACCACTGCACCAGAGTTACGGGGTCTTGTGATCTTGGACTCGCGGTTGGGCGTCGGCAGCCCCCCACTGCTGTGCTCTTGGATAACGAGGTTAGACGCGAGGAAACGGTCAACTCGATCGACGAGGTGCCGAGACGCGTCTCCGCGTCCTCCGCTGCAACTGCGATTTACCCCAGAGCGAGTAAGCTCCCAGACGGAGCAGCCGCTGGCTCGGTGACCCCCGCGGCGCTGCGGTAAAAGGACGGTGCGTGATGCGCGATAGAGGCGACGCAACTCAAAACCCCCACGGCGCCCGCCAATAGACGCCGTAATCCAGGTCCAGCCACATTGATTTAGTGGAAGCGGTAAATCGGGAGCTAATCAGCGGAGGGATTCGATTCGCATGTGCGCGACCCCGCCACCTTGGAGTCGAGGGCCGATTCAACGGTCTGCGGGTTCAAACCAAGCCGGAGAACCGATCCACCGGGTTCAGCCGTATCTCCGTGATGGCTTCTAATAAGCGTTGGTCTCGGATCCCCTCTACGAGCTCTTAATTGAGCGCCTGTGGATCGCCCTCCCTCCTCCCAGGGACCCTGTGGGAGGCTTGGTTGGAGCGATGAACGTACGTCGCGCACCACTTGATAGCAGACGTAACTGTGACGGATGGAGCGATTTCCAGGGCAATCACTCCAGTGCTGAGGCTTCCCAGCAAGGTCTCGTGTGCGTGTGACATGGAGAAAATTTCTGAACAGACGAACCAGAATCAATATTGGATTCAACGGCGTTGACAGATCGGCGTTAACGATGACGGATTGGTCAACGCCCTTGATTGTGTTCAGACCGTTTCTATTCTCGGCTGTGGTTCTCCGGGGTTGCGTTCGTTCCGGCGGAAGTGTCAGGCAGCGGACGCAAAGCCAACTTGGAGCAACGCGATACGTACTGATGACCACCGGGCCAGACGGACACCGGGCTGTCTGTATGTAATCAGAGGATGGGAAGCTTCCGTTCCTCGTTTTTATCTCGGTCATGTCCCTGCTATAAAGTCG
>Ga0307517_10007889_pt1 | contig 15400 bp, 16 predicted proteins | sample 23_EM_MG_FD_194515 | JGI IMG/M metagenome (GOLD analysis project Ga0307517, IMG submission 194515) | Populus trichocarpa ectomycorrhiza microbial communities from riparian zone in the Pacific Northwest, United States - 23_EM | ecosystem: Host-associated > Plants > Roots > Unclassified | place...
TCTGTACCTCCCATTGTGAACGAAGGTCAGCTACCTTCGTTGGGGTAGGCTCACCCAAGTCGATTCCATGCCATTTTCCAGCAGTGCCAGCCATTGTTATCGCCGAATTGTACTTCGATTCAAGTACATATATCATCGTACCAGAGAAGTGGTAGCAGTTGTCCGAGAAAAGGAGATATGAGGGCTGCGCATTGTGGACTGCCTGAGCAAGTAAGGCGAGATCGAGAAGGGATGGACGATCTTGGGCATCAGTGAATGTTAATGTGCCGACCACTTCAGTGTCTTTGGGCAGACCGCTACCATTGAACAGGAAAACGATGTCGGAATCGCTGAGATCTTGACAGGATGATAAGGATTTTGATCGCTGTACAGATGCTGGCAACTCGAGACTGGTAGATGATGGTCCATCACTCGTGATCTCGCCCCCCACTCTCTCAAAAACGAAACGCTTCTTCTTCTGCTCTAGATTGGCCAGATGTGCAATAAGGGATTCGTGCAGGCTTAATTTCGTCGATTTGAGGCATTGTACTTTCTCCACTTTCCACGACTCCATTTCTGTGGTTCCACTGTTCCTACCGAGGAGGAACAGTGTTGCAGTGTACAGTTTCACATGCTGGGGGATTTTGGGAATCAAGTCAGGGCAAGCCATTGAGGGTCCGAACAGAATGTGAGTGAAGGTGGATATGGTGGATGTGATGGTGGATTTGAAACGGTCGAACATGTTGATTCAATGGCTGGCGGCACAAGGTGTATAAGCTGGGAAGGTATCGCAATACTATATCAATCTATATAATACCGGTGTTAGACCGCCATAAGCTCAAGCACAGTACAAATATCAGGAACCACCTTGGACCGACGCACAGTCTAAACCTTAGGCCTTAAGGCCGGCGCGAAGTCTAAGCCCCGGACGATGCGAAGTCTAGTCTGCAGCTCAAGCAACACGAAGTCTAGTCCGCAGCTCAAGCGACGCGAAATCTAACTTGAGCTGAACCTATCAACAAAACTCACCATAAGTGATAAGTACAAAGTCGTTGCTTAATTCATCCACACATGTACAAATATAAACAGACCTCCACAAACAAATCTTATCAGCTAGACAAACAAACGACTTGAAACCAAGCTCACTCATCCATCGTCGTCCCCTTACCCATGTCACCGCTTAGACTTCGCGTCGGTCAGACACTGGATCTAGACTCTGCGTCATCCAGTTGTTGATTGATTAGACTTTGCGTCATCGATCTCATTTTTGGGACAAAACTAATCTAAGACCCTCTCTAACAACTCCACACTCCCCTCTGCATGCACTCTACAATTTTTTTTTAGACTCACGAGCTATCCCACTGGCGGATGCTTCAGGAGAACCTTTGCAGTGCGTACGCCTTCTCTTTTTGTGCTTGTTTACTGGTTTGGACTTTGACGTGTCTTTCAGAATTCGCAAGATCCTCTCACTCTCTCCTTCTGTGTTACAACTTAGACTTCGCGTCGGTCCAGTCGTTGATTGATTAGACTTCGCGTCATCAATCTGATTTTTAGGACAAGACTAATTCTGAGATAGTGAAGATATTCTAGATGTTGATATGGATTCCACCGAGGCATTTGGAAAGGGGGAAGAATTTTCATGGGATGAGATTGTTGCTGACGATGAAGATGATATTTAGATTTAGGTTTTATTTTATTTTATTTTATTTTATTTCGTCTAGAAGCTGCGGCCTAGGGCCTAGGCTGTGGGAAAAGCTTGGGCTTCAATTTTGAGAAGCCTAAGCCGCTCAAAGCCAAGCTTTAGCCGTGGCTTTCAGGCCGAGCCGAGCCGGCACATCACTAAGCCTGATGTCTAAGACATAGGGGGCCAAAATAAATACCCAATGGGGGTGAGCAATAATAATAAACAAAAAGCCAACAGGAACGGCAGGAAAGTGCCGACACCTGGAGCAAGCGCAGTGCTGTTCCGGAAACCCCCTCAGTACGCACTAAGAAAAGGTAAACTTTAATCCCGATTAAAGAATTACAAAGGCTATTTATAATTTGTAGTCGTTATGGTTCTATTTTTAAATTATCACCAAAGCGTCATTCCTCCAACTCGATTTTGTTTCTATTGTTCTCTGTATAAGCCTGAGAAGTGGTTTTAGACTCGTGGTATCCAACCACACTGTCTATGATCCCGTTTTCAACCGTGACCATTTCGATTGAGCTTCCGAGTCCTCAGGCTTTCTTCAAGTGATTGCCAACCACGATCTTATTTGGAACCCAATTGCCGTTTCTTTGACCAAGACACTCTGTATTCTTTTGATTCTCGCTCTTAGAAGAGAAAAAGCGAATGGATTGACCGTCTAATTAATATCTGACGACTTTAGGAGAGAAACCCCCTCCGTTCCCTATACACTCCTGAAGGCTTCAATTCACGAAAGCGAATTTACGAGACTCAAAAAGCGCAGAAAACCTTCTGGAACATGTCTCATCGCCTGCGCATCCTTGCAGGAACCTCACTCACGAATCTAGTACCGATCACAGAGCTGGTCAACACGCCAAGGACGTTCGAGCTTTCTTCGGACATATTCAAAGGCAAGATAATCGTCTGCATCAAGGGGATGACGGAGGAGGACGGAAGTCCCAGAAATTCAGAATATTTTGAACGTGAGGATAGGAGCGGGATTACGTGGAGTATCCAGGTCCAAGGTATCCTTCATCGTAGTTTCATATGATAACGAATGCTAACGAGATGATTCACTCTATATTGCCATCCCTCGGACTCGATTCTGCAAACTCTGGCCGTATCCTTCCTTGATCGTCGTTCGATTTAAAATCGGCCAGGACGTTTCCTTGAGCCACTTTCCGCTGACGATATTCTGTTCGGAAACATATTCGACCATCCCCTTAATTTGCCTTGGGGTACGAGTGCAGCTCTCAAATTCATGCAGTGAGTATTTTTAGCACTCATAAAAGATTCAGAAAACTAACTGAATTCTACTATAGTTTTATAGACCCGATGCTCGAGCACGACCTCGCGTCGACAAAACCCTGGGCTCTCTCTCCTCTAATTTCTACGATGCCTCATTTTGTACACAAGCGTCTTCGAAACGATTCCGCTGATGTGGAAGAGCCGACATTTCCACCCGTCGAGTCTTTAGAGGATTCCATCGAAGAGTTACATCTTACTGTTATTGACGAGCCGCAATCGTCTGCGTCTTCCTCTGGAGGAACATCGCCCTCTTCGTCGTCCTCGTCGTTGGCGTCCGTATCATCTACAGCCTCAAAGAGCGGTGCTCTTTCGATGACGAATTGGTCCCCCAGTCGTCGCAAGAAGAGGTCTATCACAGAAAAGCAAACTCTTCAGCTGCGTGGAGCTTCCGAGAGAAGAGCCTTTTTTTCGAAAGAAAAGAATCGGAAATCCGTCATATTTGGGCCCGAGGTTAGTGTCGCTTGTTTCGTTAGCCCCCCAAAGTTTGGATTTTAAATGAAACGATGAACAGGACCTCATCACGACCGATTTTTGTTATGGTTTCATTAATTTCACCCCAACTCTATCGCTGCAGCTGCCTGTCGGGCTTTCTTTCGATCTTATGAAATATTGGGACAAGCAACCTGTACGTTTCGTATGCTGCAAACGCAAAGAAAAGGACGAAACCAACGGAGATCCCTGGGGTAGAATACTCTGGTGTATCGCAATTGACCTCGTAGAAGTTGAGTAGAGATGGTCATCTAGATTATATATTTTTTCTTCGTTTCTTAGATCTCAGATCAAGGACATTCGGGATCACCTGTGTCATTGAGCTGACGATATGATATGTAGCCAGGCGCAGGTGCCGAATCTAGAAAGGGGGGGATACTATGGTATCCAAATCGGGGGAAATTACGCTCCGTGCTTCTCTCAAATCGGAGAGACAAATGTCTCCATTATTTCGCAGGAAATTTGTCTTTCAGACATTCTTTGCTTTGCAACAAAAAAGCCCACTCCAAGTATACCCGCGCATGAGGTCTACGAGTCGTCATTCAGTAAACCTAAGAACCATGAAGCCAAAGCTTCAAACGTTCTCATATAACAGGGGGAGGTACGATAAGCCGATCTAGACGGCCTCCACCGACAGTGTTCCTGGGCCTAATCGTTCAGCCGGAATGAACCAAGGATTTGTATTGGTCTCATAGCATTCCTCGCACAGAAACGTGGATTTGTGTGGTTATCCGAGACTCTCCTTCCTAAATAAGAATAAATGCCAAGGGGGGTTGCCACATTAGGACGCCGTGTGCACATACGTATGGTGGAACATAAAAACGTTTTGAAGAGAGAGGAGAATTTTCCTCTATCTCCCAGCGGACCTGCGCTTCATTGTCATTTTCGCCAATCCATCGCTTGTTAAATCGAGCCCTAAAACAAGGCCGTTTTATGATCTTGTGCTTAAGCACTTGTTTCAGTTCCTCGTGGAAGACACGCCCCGAACAGACGGCTGCAAAACCCCTTCGGCAAGCTATCTCCTACCTAGCCACACGACAGTCATAAGTGAGATTTATAGCTCTGTTTTTTTTTTCAGACAAGCTGACCTCGAACGATAGAATATGTCGAACTCCTCCCCTATAACGCCAACCTTTGACCATCCTTCCATCGGCACAGTGATTGACCGCAACTCGCTGGAATTAGTCGGGATTCTAGGAACGGGTGGTTACGGCGTTGTCTATCGCGCGGTCGAAACAAGGTCTCGCAAACCTCGGTCCTATGCTGTAAAATGCCTTCCCGGTGTTCAAGACTCCAGGTCCAGTCGACAGCTTCACATGCGAGAAATCGGGCTCCATCAACTAGCCTCTGCACACCCTTCCATCACCACGCTCCATCGCGTCGTCCGGGAGAACAACTTCACCTACCTCGTTATGGACTTTGCGCCTGGAGGGGACCTTTTTGGACAGATACTCCAGAAAGGGAGATATCTCGGGCGAGATGCCCTCATCAAACGGGTATTCCTGCAGATTATCGACGCCGTACAGCACTGTCACTCGCTGGGCATCTATCATCGGGACATCAAGCCTGAAAACGTGTTATGTTTCGAACGGGGATTGCGGGTTGCCATCACAGATTTTGGTTTAGCTACAACCGATGAGAGAAGTCGAGAGTTCAAGACCGGGAGCGTGTATCACATGAGCCCAGGTAAGATTGCCTTTGCCTTCGTGGAAGCCACAGCTAATAATTAATAATAGAATGTCAAGCTGACGATGCTCTTCGCAGCCGGGAGTACTCACCTTTGCACAACGATATCTGGGCTCTTGGCATCATGCTCCTTAACCTGTCCACCGGACGAAACCCATGGAGATCAGCCACTCCTGATGACCCAACATATCGCTTGTACCGACGCAACCCTCGGAACTTCCTCACCACCGTCCTTCCTATATCAGAGGAGCTGAATGACCTCCTTGTTCAAGTATTAGCAATCGACTGGAAGAAGAGGTTATCATTATCCAAATTTCGTTTGGCCGTTAAATCGATTCGCACCTTCTATTCTGATCAAGTAGTCTTCGAGGGTAATCTTGCGATATTTATCTCGGAGTCCGAGCTCTGCGTCCGAGATAACCATGGGGTACTATTGCCTGCCACGACCGAGGATTCTATTCGACGAAGGAGTCAAATTACTACCATTGACGGTTTGGTGGACGAGGCTTGTATATGGGAGGGCCAGCCCACGGAGTTCGATTCCCTGCCCGAGATCGTACCCTACAACAGTCCGATTCATTCGATGTATCGTTCTTCCTCCCGTACATCGTCGGCTGACTCGGAATCGCCAATAACCCCAGTCAGTGAAGGAAGCCACTTGTGCAGCTTTGTCGATTGGGAAACATACGAAACGAGTTCACAAGAAAAACTCGACCCACAATTCGGAGAAGAGTCAAAAATCGCCTTTCCCAGATCCGTATTCGAAGACGACGATAGCAGTTTCACGTCATCTGATTTCTATACCCCATCACTCTCAGACACCGACGACACGACGATTTCCGTAGCTGCACCAACGCATGGTGACAATTATAAGACGGTAAACCGATATTCATCACCAAATACATCCATCTATTCCATAGCTGAATCCGTCGACTTCCCCGAGGTTGTAGGACTAGACTCCGTCGATGAAAATGAGGGAGAGGAGGAGACTCATCGAGGACGAGGCACAGAACCGCGAGGCACAGAACCGATACCGATACCAAGGGGAAAGTCGAAGTCGAACATCTTCAATCCAAGGCGATTTTTTCCTCGTTCGGGAGGAAAGTCGTGGCTGAACCGGAAAGTTCACCTTCACTTTTAGAGCGTCACCCCCATCTCCTGTGGAAATTTGAGTTGTAGGATGGCTTCTTTACGAAAATTGCTGGTCATTGGAACTTAGGATGTTCTTCCTGTACGGGTTACAGCTTTTTATTGTAGATATCGAATTGTACTTCTGGCATTGAGATTGAGGCAGAAGCAAGTGCAGGAAGTCAAGCAGAATCGTGGGAAGCGGGGATCACAACGAACAATTACATTTCCTCATTCTGTGCGACAACAATCGGCATGACTTCGTCCACTCTCGCGTCTCAATCAGAGTTGAAAGAAAACCATGTTCCTTTGGCGTGGAGAGATGGTTGTTCAGCGTGTGTAACAACTTCACGATTCAAACCGAGGAAAAGCTGATGTTGTTTTCTCAATCATCACTTGTGTTCGAAACGTGCTGCCATCTCAACGTATCGCCTTTCGTTGGTGTCCAATGCTGCTCTACCATTAGGCTATTGATACCATTGAATGTCTGCCGAAGGAAACATTACTATTTGCCTTGGGAGTGTCACCATGAACGCCATACATATGAAAAGTAAGCAGCACTGTTCACTATTCGGGGAAAAACTTGCTCATAATCTTTTAGATGCCAATACGATGAGTTTGTCTCGTTTTTCTCTTATTGCAGTTTTTGTAATTAACCTGGGCCTTCCGCTAGCTATGTTCGTCGAATGAAGGAACTATCAAAACAGAAACTAGCTGAGGCAGAGGATCAGAGTAATTAACCGTTTTCTCGTTACTCGCAAATATATTTCATCTGCAACCCTGAGAGCTCGATGCGGTACACAGCAACCGACAAAGTCAGTTGATATTCTGTCATTCAACTTCCTGTCATATACCTGGAACGTGTTCCCTACCTGCTATTCAGACCCACTGGACTTGATTCCGCAGCCATACACAATGTGAACTTAAGATGATCACAACACCCCATTAACCGTTTAATATTGGGCGTTAGTTGCTTGATTACTCTGCTGATCTGGCACTGTGTATGAGGAAGTTACTACATCATTTTATCGATTCCTGGTATCAGATACTTTTACAAGTGCATAGCTATCCAATTATAACCTTCCCCGACCCAAATCAAAGAAATGAGGGTAAATCCTATTAGAATGGAATTACTCCATATTTTTGGTAAAGGTCTGAAAAGAGATAAATATCAACTGACTAATTTATGTTTCAAGGTGAGTACATATATATATGAACTCTGGTGCTCAACTTACTGATAGGTATTCCTGTGTTCGACGAACTATCCCAGAAACACCACCTATTACCCAATACACGCCCCAACAAGACACATTGCCGTGCATTGAATACGTTTGTAAAATCAGGGACGACACTGAATCTGCATTCCAAACTCCAAAATGATAGCTGTGGGTGAAATCGTCACCAAATACAAGTGAGGAAATAACTTCTTGGTCAATAATGGCTTTAGCAAAAGCCGAGATTACACCGTGAACCCGTTTAATAAAGGCAACACGCTGGGGTCATAAATAAGTTCCCACCTGCGAGCAAGGAAATCAACATACCCTAATTGGACTCATTCCAGCGTCCATCGGACTAACTTCTGGGGGTTTCCACTCGGCAAGTTTACGATTCAAATCGTCCATTACCTGAGAAATCAAGTTCGCCCCTTTCCGCTGTGTACTAAGCTTACGTTCTAACCAACTGCCCACTTTCTGAAAGAGGGTGAAATGAAGAATATGACAAGTAAACTGGGTACATACAGTCACCATTGCCTTGATTGGTTCTTTGTGCCCTCTATCATGACGAAGATAGCTCATCCACTTCGCCGCGTACTGTTCGGAAATCTGGCCGGTTGAATCAAGGCCCTTAAAGGTTCATTAATGACATAAAATGATAATGTTGAGCTACACCTACCTCGCGGCCCAGTGTTCGGAAGAGGGGCAGTAGACTTGATGATAAGAATGAAATCATGTCCCTATCCGATAACCTGGCAATAGATCTAGGATATGGGACCTCCAGGGAATGTAGATAATTTTTCAAGGTATCACTGAGGTGTGCATATTGGCAATGATAAGCAAATTCGTCTAAATCATGGATATCTTTGACAAAGAGAGTCAGAATGGGCGTAGATCGATGCAAAAAAGACGTACCGCATAAATCTTCCATAATCTTTTCCTTCAGAATATAGTTTGCAGCTGATTCGTGAACTTGGGCAAGATCAAAAGGAAAATGTCCACCTCGATTGAAGTCCAGAAGATAGTCAAAGAGAGATTTGTGGTATATGCGAACTTGGTCATCATCAATGGAAAGGAGAGACAGAATTGGATCAAGAAGTAAAACAAGGTCCCCAGCTTCCATCCTGAGTAACCTTTCAATGGTGGTATGTCTGGGAACCTCTCTACTAGTAGAGAAAATGCCGACTTCTTGACTCTGTAAGAGGAGAATGCCGAGGACGAGACAAATCGTTTCAAGTTGACTATGATTCTCAACACCCTGAAAGATAAATGTGTACAATCCATCCAGTTGAGCGTAGGGTTGGTCTCCCTCTCGAGGCGGTCGAAGACGAATGATGACTTCAAGTCGATTATCAGGACGATGTTTCGGAGACCGAATATACCTAATCACAGTCGATGCATAGATAAAATGCCCAGAGGACCGCTCGACAAGAGAATTGATGGCGTTTTCATCCGGCCAGGCATCAGAGAGGTGCTGCCCAACGCAGTGAATTCGGCGTATTTCCATAAATTCTTTTTCAAGGAAGTTACGAATGTCCATGTCCGCATCAGGGTCTTCACTAAGATTGTATTCGCACAGCGTTATGGCCTGGACCTCGGCGTCATGACTAAAAACACGCTTAATGTGTGCCTCTGGGCGACTTGTGAGGAGAAATCGAAGAGGGTAGGGGATTTGGGGAATGGCACGAGCAATGACCCGAAGCAACTCGCACTGGACATCGGCATCCTCGCATTCATCTAAACCGTCGATGATAATAAGCTGGGGGTCGGTAACTAGGGCTCCTGTTGATTTCAGGCCGAGCAATGGTTCAACAAGGAGTTCTTGAATCTGAGTCTCGAATCTCTTCGTGAATACAGCCGGATTGTCACGAATTCTGTTCTCGACAAGGGGGACAATTCCGAGTCCTTTGAAAGAGTGGACCAGATGGGAAACGAGCGTCGGGATCAAGACCTTCCCGTTGTTTCTTGTTGAATCGTTTCTAAAGAAGAAAAAGCTAGCCGCTAGCCGCCTCTTCGTCTGAAACGTCTCGGAGAGTGTTTGGGCAAGCGCAGATTTCCCAACCCCGGCGCCACCGTACAACCAGAAGAGGCTCGATGGCACGGTCGTGTCTCCATCACTATTGATCCACTTTTCTATAGTTTGAATAATCTTAAGGCGTGTGGACTCGGCACACCGAGGAGGGTCGAATCGTGCTGCTGAGTCGAAAGCAGCGCTCGGAGAGCAGTGTTTCTGAAGTTCCGCTGATTGATAATACAATTATGGGCAATGAACCAAAGCTCGACAAGTCGACACACCTGATGGGTCCGGATGCAGATGGTTTATACTAATGACTCCCTGCCCCGATGCATGGTAACCCCGATTAGTGTAAGTCCCGAAGGAAGCCTCATGGCGACTGAGGTCAACGTAGCTCTGAGTCTGATGGGAAGGACTGTCGTGAATAGACATTGAGATGGGAGCCTCATGTGGTTTTCAACTGTTTGGCTACAAATTTGAATGCGGTAAGCCTCACGCCAACAACTGCCAACCTTCAGGTCTGAAAAAAGAGATCATCCGCTGAGGCATTGATCCTGGAATCCTGGAACCTGAGTATTGAGTCTTGGACGAATGCAGATTAGGAGATTCATATAAACTTGGAAAGAAAAATTGCAACGTGAAAAGTTACGTCTGCATATTTCCACAACACTAATACAAAAAGACGAGTTAGCGGAAGCCAAGAGATTTAAACACTACATCCACATAATGAACACAACTGGCCCACTCTGACATCCAATCAATTGCGATGTCAATGGAACACTCTTTTGATTTTAAAAAAGTTATGTTTCAATCATTGAACCATTGCTCGCCCTAAAATTCAATGACCAACCCGAGTTCGGATTTGTTTGTGAAGAAACAGAAGTCAAAAATAGAACATCCGTGGGTTAGTACTGCAACCGCGACTTTCCACGTTCAACCGAACCCTGCCTCAACACTGTGAAACAATTCAGGGAACCTTCCATGACTACGAGCCAGCATCACTGAATAAACGGAATTCTAATCTCTACTTTCCTTCTTCTGAGCCAGTTAGGCTATTCGCGCGTTTGACCGCCTCAAGATGATCACAATTTGTCGAGCGGAGGATGGGCAAGTGCATCAGGTAAGGAGGACCCATAATCGTCGTAAATGTGTGAAATTTGGTGCTACTTTTCAAATAGGTCAATGCTTCCATCAGGGATATCGAGGCGTAAGTTTTTTTTGTAGATTACTTATCGGCTTTACTCATCTGGCCTAAAGAACTGGGAGTCTTGAGCTTTTCTTGACTCAAGAAATAGGTATAGACGCAGATTCTTCGATTTCCTATTTGTCAGACGGAAGGAGGTTGACAAACAATAATGTTCGTGAACTGGGAAGCTTACAAGACGGGGTATGTCATCGTTTACGACTTAGAGTTTCACTGACTGTGATCGCACAGTGTATTTTCGTTTTCAACAAGCAATACCTCGAATACGACTTGGAAGAGATATTGAAGCTTCTTCGTGTCGAACCAGTCTTCCAGCCAGCCATTGAAGGTTAATTCTACTGCCTTTCGCTCAAAACGTCCTTCTAATGAATAAGTAAAATTTAGATGCCATTGCTACAACGCCTCCAATTCGACACACTCAGCTAGCTTCTACTTATGTTCGAGCTGCACACAAACATCACGAAGCAATGCAACACTATCTGCGGTCGCTTATGTTGCAACACCAAGGGTTACAGATAGCCTCCAAAAATCTAGACTTCAACGTGTTGGCCATAGCCGAGACATTCGATGGATTAGCCGCAAATTCTCAAAGAGAACTGCAGAAACAGGAATCTCTATTGAACGGAGTCGATGCAGATTTAGAACTGATCTCTAAAGTCACGGTGCATGTCGAATTTTGTTCGGAAGCAGTGCGGACGGCCATTGAAGCAGGAGATCCACAACGCGTGTTGGGTGATTACGTTTCGAAGCAGAAGATGCAGACGGTTAAGGATTCTTGTGCTAAGACACATGGTGGGTTGCTGTCATTCAAAGTAGTCTTGTGCTCGCTTAACAACACTTTGTTCTTCCCTAATCGTTACAGAAGAACTATCGCGACGATTTAGTGACGTCGCGGCTGCAGTGAGAAAACTAAGGGAGGATGCCGATAGTGTTCGGACAGCAATCGATAATAATGGGTGCATTTGTCAACATCGTTTCCCTCCGAGCAACATTCTGATTACTATTTCAAGGATTTTTGATGATGCAAACTCGTGTTCTCGAAGATCACAAGAACTGTTGGATAGGATTACCGACACTGCTGCTACCCTGGAAAGTACGTCTGAAGCTGCTTAGCAAGATGCTCAATTACCGACCCCTTTTTCTAAGCTCCTTCTTCTGACCCGGATGCCCTGCTACAAGGTATGAGGGTCTTAAGTATTGATTCGTAAAGAAATTAACCATAATACCAGAACTGAAACGCTTCGACGATTCTCAACGACATGAACTCCAGCAAATTGTCAACAAAAAGGTGAGTTGCGAACAGTATAAATCGACTAATATTTCTTATCATTTTGATCAGAATCTCTACACCCATCAATGCCTCACTGTTCTACGTCACATCGGCACTCTCAACAATGAAATTATCCACCTACCTCAAATTCTTTCTGCCTTATCTGCGAGCTTTCGTCTCAAGACCAATTTTTCACATATACAGAGACTACACAACATGCTATATTCATATGGGGCGACAATTATTGAAATTGTTCGGAGAAAGGAATTCAGTAAGCCTGTTCGGTAAAATGCTGTATCTAATAGCTTATTTATTTATTTATTCAGCAAGATTCTTCTATCAGCGGGCGCAAAGTATCCTCGAAGTGATGGCAAAGCTTTCGTATGACATCATTTTCTTGAGAATTTTCTTTTGTTCCGACTCTGTGTCTACGCAGGTCCAGCGAACGAAAGCGGAGGCAGGTATATCGGAGCGAAATTCACGGGATGTTGCCTTTTGAAACGCATGGAATGGACGACCCTGTCCCGACGGTCGATTTCTCGCCCACGGGAAGCACAGAAGCTGTTTACTCTTTTGAAAGGTCAGACGTAGATGGTAAATACTCTACTCTATTATTATATTGTCCATCGCTGATGAATTCTCATCGTTATAGATCTGCTTCATGTGTTAACGGAACTGGAAGCCTATGCACAGACGCGATTAAATAATAGTCCCATTGCCTTGGATGCCGTTCGGAGTTGTCGAGAATCATTGGAAAAGTTGATCACCAAGATGGACGCACTTGAGGCTGCATTTGACAAAATAGCAGAGCGATCTCGTGAGTGATTCCATCCAAGATTTTCCAATTGCTGATGGAATTTGTCGTAGTTCTTTCACAATCCCGATTGGGTTCTTCTCGCAGACGATGTGAGTAGCTTTTGCTGAAATTTGTGACAACAAATTTACCCTGAAAATACTTTTTGCAGCCATTGAAGCCGAAGAGATGGCAATGCGGGAACTCGCACAACAACTACAATTGGCGCAAGATGACCTCCACCGACAAGAACGTGCTTTCGAAGAACAGCGGATGACTTTGCGATCAGAGAATCATCGTCTCAATAGTGACCTGGAGTCGTTTGAGTCTTCCCTGTCGGCGGAGCAAGGACGATCAGCGAAATTGGAAAGGGAGCTGCAACAAGTGAGAGCTCAACTAGACAGTGAAGGTGTTGCTCGGCGGATTTTAGAGGATCGAAATGGGGAACTTTCAGCAGATATTTCCTTACAACGCAAAGAGATCGCAAGGGCTCTTTCTGATGCAACGGAGCAAGCCAGGGAAGCAGAGATGTTGAGACAAGAGCTTGCAAGAGTCCGAGAAGAGTTCGAGGAAGTCAAGCATCTTGAACAGAGGAATGCGGATAAAGTTGAACATCTGCTAGAAGAACAATCCAATAATCTCAGGAATTTGGAAGAAGCAAGAGCTCGTGGAGAGGATCTTGAAATCCAGATTCAGGCCGCACGGATGGAGAGCGGAGAGGTCCATCAAGCTCTGAAGGCAGCTAGCTCGGAGAAGGACAGGTTGTTGAAGCTTCAAGCCTCCGAACACGACAAGATCATTCGCGACCATATTGCGGAGGCCGATGGTGATAGGGCTATCTTAGGACGCCAATTCTCTGAACTTCAAGCTGTGATTGGGCACAAAGATCGTGAACTCAAGGAAGTACGCAGTGACCTTGAAGTTGCGAATGCAGATGCCGCTGGTCTCCGTGAGGAGCTTCAACGGGTCGAACGGGAACTTCATGATGTGCGACATGTCGAACGCTTACTCCGCGACGATCTCAAGGCTGGTCGTGCGTCTCAACATGCCTTTGAACAACAAATCGAAAGTAACAATCGAATTATTGCACAAATCCTTGACGTTGCCATACATTTCCGGAACTCTCATGCAAAGGTGCTTCATGCTGCCCAGATGCTCGGTTCACACCCCAGTTCAGCTCGCCTAAACTCGAACAGTCTCTTGGAATCAGCTTTCTCTTCAACCGCTCTGCGACATAGCATTATTCCACAGTTCGAGGAACCTTCACCTATCGATCCCGATGACCCGATTGGCGCCCTTGACATCCTCAGAGAGTTTGACCATGACCATTTCCTGGAAACGGTGACGAAATCGATCCGTAAATGGCAGAAGCAGTGCAAAGAATATAGGGAACGTTCCAAGGGTAAAATTTCGTTCAGAAATTTTGCCAAAGGCGATTTAGCCTTATTTTTACCTACCCGGAATTCAGTTAGTAAACCTTGGGCTGCTTTTAATGGTGGGTTGACCGTTAAAATACGGATTGTTTCTGCAATTCACACTTTTCATAGTCTCTTTCCCTCACTATTTCTTGCAAGCCAGTGGCCATTTGGCTGAGCAGTTGAAAACACGTGAATGGATTGTGGCTAGGATAACCTCGATAACGGAGGGCGTTGTCGATCAAAAGGTCAATTGTGTTATATATTGCCTTTGCTCATTCTCTTATCGCGTCATACAGGACCCAACGAGTAATCCATATGGCCTCGGAGACGGCATCAAATACTACATGCTAGAAGTCGAGGATTGGACGCAGCCAAGTAATAATAACAAGAAACGGCTATCGTCAAAAAGGATTTCGGCCGAAGCTCAAGACGGAAGGGAAGGGACAGTTCCAAGCCCGTCAAAGCCCAATTCTTCAGTCCTTCCTCCCGGCCCTCCAGAGCCCGACGTTGAAGATACATTCATGGTTACCCACCCTACCAATTCACATCTCTTCCCTTCAAGAGGGAGGTCAGACAGCACACCCGCCGCTCGGCCCTCGTCCCTTTCCCGTCTCCTTGCTCAAGCATCGCCAACTCCTGAAAGGGCAAACGATTCCACCTCTGAAAAACCATCTTCGCCAAGCCCTGCTGTTCTTGAAGTTCTGAGTACTTCTCCACAGAAGATTTTGCTCACACCCAGTCCGACAACGAGCAACGTGGTTACCAACGGTAATACCGTCGTCAATGGTGGCGGTGGCAACGTCAATCTTAGTACTACAACAAATACCCCTCCTCTTCGTCCCGTTTCCCGTGCTTCGCGACTGTCCACTGCATCCAGATTCTCAGGAAATCGGAAACCGACCCTTGGTATCGTAGCTGGATCTGTCGCCAAGGCTGCTGCCACAACAGCCCTGAGTGAACAAGTTCTCACACAATCGCCATCCACTACCGACAATAACCCTTTCAGATCACCCCTAACATCCTCGCCTGATGAGTCAATATCAGAAGCAATGTCGCATACGATGAAGGACATTGGACAACGAAGAAGGACCCTGTCATCATATCATCCACCCCGGATGGCATCTGCGTCCTCTCAAGCTACAGTCATCCATCGGCCCGCTTCAGCAGCGTCAACAACCTTGGTTAATCTAGCCAGTAGTTTGGGGATGACATTCGGTAGGAAGAAAAA
>Ga0307517_10007890_pt1 | contig 15395 bp, 20 predicted proteins | sample 23_EM_MG_FD_194515 | JGI IMG/M metagenome (GOLD analysis project Ga0307517, IMG submission 194515) | Populus trichocarpa ectomycorrhiza microbial communities from riparian zone in the Pacific Northwest, United States - 23_EM | ecosystem: Host-associated > Plants > Roots > Unclassified | place...
TGGTCCTTGTATATCTTCCAAGCGCTATCAGACCCTAATGCGTGTTCTTGCCTGATCTTCTCGGTAGTAGGTTCGCTGGTTCCATCAAGGTGCCAGATGATGACCCTGTCGTTGTGGAGAGTGAGGAGTTCACGCCCCCCAATTCGCAAAGCAGCCTGTCGAGCGGCCGGAATGCTTCGGCGTAACACTGGCCGAAGAGGGCCAGCCGGGCATACCCACATCTTCTGCACCCGGGAGGCGAGTCGTGTGCGCCATTCTAGGTCTAAAACGGGTATTTCTGGGAGAGGGATGGGGGTCCCCGGGATGGGGAGGCCCTTGGAAAGGACCTCAAAGCAGAACTTGTCGTGCCAAACCGTGCGTAGATGAGTGACGGCTTCAAGCCGCTTCGATGTCTAGTGAACCCCGTGGGTGAGTGTCTAACGAGGGCGACTCGAATGGTGATTACCTGCCGCACTGACAAAACATCTCCGAGGGGCAACATGCAAAGGATCTGAATGAGGATATCGTCAACGATGTTCGGCAGGGACATGGTCGTGGTGCTGGCAGTGGTGTCGGAGGGCTGGATGTGATACGGGCGCTCAGATCATGCTCGACGGTGTTCTTATATCGGTGGTATGACACCGCTGAGAATCAATTCGCTGCGTTTGAGACAACCCAGATCTGGGTATGAGGGTCCCCCAGATCGCCTTGGTATTCCGCGCGGCAGCAGTTAGTGGAAGTGGCAGTTGGGCGTCGCGCTCAGCGCGATCGTGATAAATCATGAATTCCGTGATCCTGTGATCGGCGGCTGTCCGCTCACTCCTTCAGTGATTCAGTCACCTCCCGATTCGCTGGTGCGCTATTGTTCCATCTCTTCTTGCGGTACTGCTGACACACTAGCCCAGGTCTCATCGCTTTTTGTCCAGGGCGATTGTCGCGCATGCGTTACCCACGATGTATACGGCCCCATCTTCGGGGGTTCAGTACGGCGAATGCGACCCGAGACCCTCTCGTTGGAACTGCGCCTTTCCATGACTACTACGTTATGCTTCACTCTCGGAATCCACCTCGAGAGTTTCCTAAAGTTGTCTCATCGCCCGTTCAAAAGGCGCTTCAGCTTGCGTTGGTCCCGTCGAATGGATTGGTTAACTTTTCCTGGAGCCCGCAGCAGCACCTTCCACCACTTCCGTCATCTCCCGACGAAGAGATATATTCTGCGACGGCGTTCTCGAAGGGGGGAAACGTGATTGAACTCGAAGGGTTGACCCTATCCAAGGTCCAGGAAGCAGTTCAACGAATCACCAGTCCGAGCTCGATGGCCCACCATGGCGATACGATGCGACCGCTGTATATCTACGTCTGCACTCACGCGGCAAGGGATTGTCGTTGCGGAGACACTGGTGGTCTGGTGGTCGAGGCTCTGAGGAAAGAAGTTGGCCGGCGCGGGCTAACTTCCGTGGTGAAGCTCGGGGAAACGGGACACGTTGGGGGGCACAAGTTGAGTTTTTTCGACTCGAGTTTTTATATGACACGTAGCTGAATACTCTCAGATATGCTGCGAACGTGCTGATATACCCGAAGGGTGAATGGTGAGCCGTTAAGCATCACACCCCTCTGTATAGCTCATGCTCAGGCACCCCCTCCCTCGTAGGCTGGGATATGTCAACCCAAAGGACGTTCCAAGCATATTAGACAAGGTCCTCCAGGATCAAACCCTAGACTGGAACTCATCTACCGCCCCGCCACTTTTACTAAGTCATTGGAGAGGCAGGATGGGTTTAGAGAAAGAGCAACAACTCGCCCTGGCGGCATCCCACACCCCTAAAATCTAGATCCGCGAGTGTTGGGTATTCGTACCTTAACTTACGACACCGTTATAGACTCGGGCTGATGACTATACTTTGTTCGTAGCAGATCGACCTGCGGAGTGACGCCAAGTAGAGGCGGATGAACACCGAGGTCGAGGGATTGGGGGGTACGTGATGGTGTCGATGAAATGGTCGGTTAGAACCAATTTCCTGTCCCCGGGGTATGAGCCGGTGGCTGTAGAGTGTGACGTAAAACGAGAGTGTGGGCTAGAGAGCGAGCGAATATGAGCTCAGTGTGCGAGAAGGAGGAGCAAGCACTGAGGTGATTCGAAAAGATGGATCATATCTTATATCGAACGAAAACAATGACTGAAAACATGATGCGCGTCTCTATGTGAGGACGAAGGCAACGAACGTACAAAGCGCGGATATAGCGACGTGAAAGATAATAATGGTAGTAGGCTTGATTGGTTGGCTTAGGGGGATATCATAGCAGGGGGGCCTACTATACGTCTGAACAATAATTATTCATGAATTCCGAAATCCGATGGCTTGCCGAGGAGAATGAGCAAGCGCGAGAACTTGGTACGGGAATTTCCGGCGACTGTACAGTCTACATCCGACACAACACCCATACTCACGTTCGGAGAACCGAGAGAACCAGCAAAACTTTACCATGTCAAAACGAGGTACGACTGCTCCCCATTTTATGTATGTAGGCTTTATACACTGATTCTTGTCTCTAGGTGTGTTCTATGTTGCTCGATGGAGCGTTGCAACCGTTAAATTTGGACGTATACAGGCGCAGGAACTTCCGGTAACAAATTCCGCATGACCCTCGGTCTGCCGGTCGGTGCAGTCCTGAACTGCGCTGACAACAGCGGTGCCAAGTCCCTCTACATTATTGAGCCTTTTGGATTCGGATCCCACCTCAACAGGCTGCCCGATGCCGGTGTTGGTGATATGGTCGTTGCGTCAGTGAAGAAGGGAAAGCCTGAGTTGAGGAAGAAGAGTGCGTACCGCTTGATTGCCTTGATATCTGTGATTCCGATTCCTGCATATTTACAGCGATGCCCGCCGTCGTTGTGAGGCAACGAAAATCTTGGCGGCGAAAGGATGGTGTTTTCCTCTACTTTGAGGATAACGCCGGTGTCATCGTGAACCCGAAGGGTGAAATGAAGGGTTCTGCTATCACCGGCCCTGTGGCAAAAGAATGTGTACGTCTTTACCCCGCTTTGCCCTGCGATTACCCCGTGACGCTTTAACCAGGCGGATCTGTGGCCCCGTATTGCTTCCAACGCTGGAACGGTGGTTTGATTGCATTCGCTCATGTTTTCTGTATCGATGTATTTCTGTGACAACTGCACATGATCATGCTCTTGGGAGACGATGTTCCACAGAACGTTGAACCGGGTGGGTAACTCTGGTCGACATTTTCGGGCGGTACAACTGGCTCGGCCCGACCATTAGAGGCATCATACAATCTATTCCGAAGAAAATAACGAGGAGAACAGGTTCTGTATGGGCCGACGACAACATATTGATCACACGGCCTCTAAAGATACTCCTGGGGGAATACAAACGGAAATCATACTGGAATGTCCAAAGCTTGAGGTGGGAATGCATATCGAGAACTTGAGAGCTAAAAATCGTACAAAGTATCGTCGCGGTGTTGGAGGTCAATCATAAGTCACAGTGTCAATGGGCGAAGGAATAATCGGGGTGGGGGGATCGCTCGGTATTGTGCAGCCTTGAAAATCAATGGTCTTCGAGGAAGGCTTCTTCTTCGTTTCTTGTCGTGAAACCTTGCTGGATTCCTTGCCTCCGGCAAGATTCCCGCTGGAAGTGGCGACGGCGAGAAAATTCGAGCGCACTGACCCGGCTCCCGCAGTAACGACAGGTAACTTTCAGGCCCACAGTGGCAATGTGTCGCTCGGCCCCATACTTATCGCTGAACGTCTTGTTGCAGCCGCCACAGGACCACTGCTGCGTTTCCTCGTTGAAGTGCGACTGCGCTTGACGGCAGACGTCGGAGCCGGCTGTGTTGACCGAGGAGGAGGAGGAGGAGGTAGACGCCGATGTGCTCAATGAGGGGACGGGGGATGACTCGGCTGATGGGCCACGGGAATTCGGGATTAGGCTAGGAAATGTAAATCAGTGAGCACCACAGTACGACAAAGGGGGGAATGGATACCCACATTGGTGAGGACGATGGAGGAGGGAGAGGCGGGATAACTAGAGGTCGATGGGACGTTTGTGGCGGCGGCAGATAATTCGTGACGCTCGCGAGATTAACATTTGGGAATTGGAGGTAGTATTGGTCGTCCTGGAGATAACCAACGCCCAAACCAGCCCCATGGGGAGAGGGCGGCTGGGGAAGCGGCAGATATTGGAAGAGGTCGTAATATTCCTCCTGTATACAAACCGGGAATTGGTGGCGACAGACATGATTGGGATGAAGTCGGACGTACCTCGGCCTGATTAACGTCCACGACTTGGCCGTCCGCGCTCTGGACGTGGATCCAGAAGGGGGCCGTACCCTAAAGGGGCAACGGGCGTGTGAAATGGAGCCTTGCGCCCATTGATGCTGGGGAACTGACCTGCTCGGATGGAAACTGTTGTCGGGACATTCTGGGAGGATGGTGGGGGGGGAGAAAAGCGAGCGACTGCTCTCACGTATCCCCTCGCCCGGTTTTGCAACCCTGTCCGGCCGGTCTCTCACGTCTGGCCACGGCTTCGGAGGATGAGTGCTCTGCGGGCTACAACCAATAGCCGTGCCTGCCGTCACCCATATAAGGAGCGAACTGCTAAAGGTGGGCAGTACCTTTTTGGGACGAATCAACCTGCCCTAAAACATCACGACGGGTCCTAGGGTTTTCAGACTCCGCCTGATCAGCGAGCAGAGGGTTCAAACACAGTGACGGTATTGGGTTGACAGCTTCCGGACTCCCGCCCCCTGGAATGATAGCGCGAAGCATCACACTGATGATTTTCCTCACATCCGGGATTTCCGGTTGTCACTCGCGGTGGGATAAACAAACAAGCAATGTAATGGCTCTTACAACATCAAGGGAGTACAATATACATCGAATCAGCGGGTTCAAGGGCAACGGTGTCGGGACTGGCTAATAAGGTACAAGAAAAGAGAGATACATAACCCCGTTGGGTTTTGAAAGGCAGCAGGAATCAAACAATCTTTGAACAGACCGATGATGCGAAACTACAAAATGGGTGCCGCGTACACCACCTCGTAGTTTCGCACCATCACTTTGATCAAAGGTCGGCCGTTTCCTGAAGGGCTTGTGAGAACGAGGGAGGTCGCGGAAGGTTCGAATGTACCTATGACTTGCGAAACAGCTCACGAGTCCACGTAGGCATTGTTGACGGTGTAGGCGACGGCACCCTTCTTTCGGCCCTTCTTCTGGCACTTCTTGGAGCCGAAATGACGCTTTCGAGAGTAGTTTTCTGCGTGGACGCGTTCACCACAACGAAGGCACTTGACTTTTTTCCCCGTACACTTGGCTGCCGTCTTGGCGTGCCTGCGTGCCTCATGACTACTGACAAAGTCGCCCCCACATTTCGTGCAGATCCACTTGCGATTGGCGGGGTTGAACTCGATGCCCTCGAGGTCAATCTTGGTCTTGGCGGGTTTAGTGTCGTCAGCGTCAATCAAGGGGGTGAGAACCGAAAGCTCCGTCGGAGAGGAGTTGGGGTTATACGGAAGGGGCGGATCCACGATGTCCGGGTCTGACAGGTCGTCCAAAAGACTACATCTAGGATTAGTGACAGGGATTGGTTGAGACCAATCAGCATTTACCTGAAGGGAGTGGGAGGGAGGGAGAGGGAGGAGAGTGATCCGGGGGATGAGAACGGGTCGGGTTGTACTTGGTACTGTTCTGAGAAGTCGCCAAGATTGATGGGCGTAGAGAGAATGGGGTCGAGATAGAGTATCGCCTCCGATGGGTCGGCGGGAGGGGAGGAGCCATAAAAGGCCTTGCCGTGAGGTTAGCGGGGGGCTCGTTTGGAAACACTCGACGGCAACAAACCTCCATGATAACGTATTCATTGTGGTTGGGGTCATAGTGAGCAAAGCCCAGGTCAGAGAACTGGAGGGACTTGAGGTCAGATTGCCATGGTATCCACGACCACAGTGGGGACTGACCGCTGAAAACGAGGGGCTGTCTGAGGCCATCGTCGCTGGAATAAAAGTGGGGGTGAGTGTGAAAAGGGAGAGAGGAAGGGGTTATATATGGCGCAGCCGTGGGTGAGATCGTGGGTGCTGAGGAAGAGGGTAATAACGAGACCAACTCTCCATTTGAACCCCAATCTGGGGATTCGCACGCGGCGGACGTACATACTTCCTCAAACATCAGATTTGTGGCGGGTTGATCAAACCTTGTTGAGGCACCAGGACATGTGGCAATTGTCATTGGCCGCAACCCAGGACACGTCCACAACCACCGATAGCCAGATCTAATGAGCCACTCGGCTGAACTATCACCTGTTCGGTGTGGCTCTGGGCCTGTCCTGCACCCACAGCGGGGGAAAGCGAACAAAGCTGACGGCTTTGAATGTTCGCAATTAAACCAGGTCAAATTCCAAAAGCAAGAGTTTATGTACGTTGGCAATCTCTGAGCGTTTCCAGGTTCCAAGTCGAGCATTCTTTGCTTGTCGTTGGGCTAGCGGGGTACGCAAGGAACCTTACTTGTACTTGAGTCGAGAGAGACGTAAGCTGCAAGCTATGGATCAGATCACGCCCCACGAACCGAACAACTCAAGCCTGGACCACGTTATGCGTGACGCATCCTTGCGAAAAACGGCCCGGCAAGTGCGATGAACATTTTCCTGACACGAGGTTGATAAGACGCCGCCGCAGCCAGAAGCCAGCCAGCGCTAGCAACCTGATGCCATGACCCTCGCCGCAAAGGGTAGAGGGCAGATGAGCCACCCCACTGCGTTCTACACACAGCCCACCTTGCGATTCAGACTCGCGACTCTGTGCGCCGGATTTTCCTCCAGAAAACACGTCCAGTGGCTGTATGATTAACTGAGCCCCACTGCACCGCCATCCAAAGCTCAATCCTCCACCACGTGACCGCGTCTGCGAGGTGCCGAACACCTCCTCTAGCCTCCTAGTCTCGCGCTTGCGCGGACAGACAGGGTGCACCTTGGGCGTGGCATTGATCTCGTTGTCGAATCCATGTTCCGACTACCGTTCACATCGGCCTCGGTGCTAAGCCAGATCTCTTATCACCCGGATATCTCTATTCCATGCGATATTACTCTCATGTGGGTCCACCCTATTATGCCGGGCTGTGCTCTTCACGCCCGGCCTCATGTCGTCCAGCAGGGAAGAGTGAACGGCCATGGCTTCTCTGTTGGAGCTGTTTTCGAGGATCTTGAGGGGTCAAAATGTGACTGCCGGCCGTACCAGCTTCCAGTTTGCTGATGGAAAACAATCTCGGATCGGTGTCGTAACTCACGTCCATCGCCTGTGCGTCTGGTGCCTCACCTCGCACACTTCGTTCCCAGACCCTCAAACGATTCCCGACACTGACCGGCCTTTAGTCCCATCTAAAAACTCCCATGTCGGAGTCATTCGCTTCAGCGCTCTTTTTGTCCGCTGATGGGGCACAAAATTCGAGGGACCGCCACACAGCCCGAGGGTGATCAAACCGTTCACAAACCCTCCTCCTCGTGGATCAGAATATCATGAGCGCCTGGGCGGTTCCCGACTTTGATATTCCCTCCTATAAATTCCAGCATTCCTCGATATTCACCGCCCACTTCCAGCCCACCGCGCCACCAAGTCATCTTCCCTCGCATGGAAATTGCCACCGTCCGCCAATCCCACAGCGACTTTCGATTCAAACTTCGCGTTATTCCTTTGCAACCCCAGGCTCCGGAGCAGCCTTGCCAGCTTTCTCTCTTCTACGCAACCAGTCTCGAAATCTATCAGGTCGCCAGGTGGTGTCGCGCTTCTCCCGAGAACATGCTCAGGTGCGTATCAGGCCGTCAAGGTAGAGACTCGTGACTCATAGCGCTTCCAGCGATCTACCCATCGTGAACGATCCCAAAGATCTCATGCTAAAGGACGATGGGATGGCTCTGTGTGTCAGTGAATTCTCTTCTCTTTCGTCCCACGAGTGCTGACATCGCGTTAGCTCTACGATGACACGATGAAGGTGTGGTCCACCACCCAGGATTGGGTCCCTCAATGGAGCGAGGTCGGACGACGGATTACGGACGCCATCAAAAAGAACCCCACCATCCAGAGCTCCTGGGACGAAGATATGATCCATCTAAACATGGGTCCGGAGAGTCTCCAAAATTTTAGGGAAGACTTATGGGTGGATGATAATGGGTCCGTAAGGCCTGTACCGTCGCCACTTATGTTGACAAACTCCCTCGACGAGGAGGTGAAGAAGGTACGCTCATCCAGTTTACGCTTGAAGCGAAGGCTCATGGTTGTATAGCTCGAGGCTGCATACATCAACTTACCATATGATGAGGACGAGGATCATCCACCTAACACCCCGCTCAGCAATATCTCCGACGCTGCAACCACCCCACCTCTCTCTCCAAGCACCCCATTCTTCTCACCTACTTCCATCGGTTCCCCCTACGACCTTCCTGATTCACCTGAACTGGAAAGTCCGTTCCTGTCATCCTTGCCGCTATCACTAAGCGGTCACCGAACGGTCTCGCCTTACGAGATCTTCAGTCCCCTCCCACAAGTGGATGAAGTCAGCGATACCATGATGGAGGAGCTTCAGGCACCCCCTGCACCTGTCATCTCTACTCAATCCCTGCCGGAGTTGCTCGATGCATGCTCTGACCCCACTCCCCGCTCTTCGCCCAATCCCCCGTCCTCCCCTCCGCCATCTCATCCTGTCGCTGGCCCATCGAGGAGAACCGTTCTAAAACGGTCGAGATGGTCCGGGGACGACAGTGGTGAAGAAAGTGACGAGTTTACCCCTGAAGTACGGAAGGCTGCTCGACCTTGCAAGCGCCCGAAGGTTGGTTCTCTCAAACGTGCGAGTGCCAAGTTCGATGGTAAGAGCACGAAGTGCGGTCTCTGTGGGAAGCGCTTGGGGAGGGCTACCGATCTTCCGAGGCATCTGACGTCGTGTAAAGCAAACCCAGAAAGGGAGACGCGTAGGGTTCCTTGTGAGTTTTGCGGGAAGCTTCTTCCAGGTACGTCGAACAATCATATCCGCCAAGGTTCTCTTGGTCAAACACGCTATTTCACAGTTCGACCGGATGCTGTCAAGCGCCATCGAGAATCTAAGACCTGTCTTTCCAAACGAAATAAGGGTGATGATGAAGACCCGTACCTGTCGGGATCATAGTCGGCGCCCTGGGGCACCAGACCCCCCTCGTTTCATATTCGGAAAATTCTTGGTCTGGTGTCTCCTTTTTTAGATCTCCGTCATGTTTAACCATGTATGCTTTCAATGTTATCGCCGTGTTTTATACCACATACCCAGTCGCGTACATATTGTGTTATTATTTGTTTGCTCACGCTGTTTTTAAGACCTGAATATAAGGTTCCTGTCTCTCCTGGGCTCTTTTTAGCGTGATGGATCGGAGAACAGATGCAAATCAGTGTCAAATCCCCTCCAACTACCGGGATCTAACAAAGCGTACGCAACTGTGATAGATCTGACGGTCGGAGTCACTCCCGACCCTCTACTCGTTAACCAGCTATGACATTTTGCAAGGGTGGGATACCCGTGCGATTAATAGATCGTGCTCGCGATACGCCCTGGCAGGGCGCCGGCACTGGTAGGCGCCCGCCGCCTCGTCGATCCCGTGTGACCAGGGCGTGACGACATCCCCTCGCTTCGAACCCCCAAACGCAGCAGCCCTTGCATGCGGCATTCATCCACCCAACTCACCATCCCATAAGCTTCCGGGTTTCAAGAACGTTGCATTCCCACCTATACACCCGGAAGGCACTCGCCCACTTCCCGCCGGCCATGCTCATGACCATTAAAGACGACCACGGGCCAGGTGCCGGCTCGGCACTGAACCCTATTCTCCTTACGTTTGCTGGACTATCCACTCTCGTCGCGACCGTCGTGTCTGCGATGTCGATTTATCTGCATCTCAAGAATTATCGGAAGCCACATCTGCAGCGGTATGTGACGTCCTTGATGGTTATTCGATCCCTAGCTCCCCGCTCACAGTCCGCGCCGGCAACAGGATGGTCATTCGAATCATGCTGATGGTTCCTATCTATGCCATTGCGTCTCTCATAGCGCTATTCTCTCTGGAAGCTGCGTTTGTTATCGATGTCATCCGTGACATATATGAGGTATGGATGTAGTAAACTGGCTTAGCTGTCGATCAGGGTGATTGATTGTGCTGCGGTTCAGGCTTATGTGATCTACTGTTTCTTTCAACTCTTGGTTGGGTATATGGGAGGAGAACGATCCCTACTTATCCTTCTTCACGGACGACCTCCGAAGGCCGCGGTGTTTCCGTTCACCCTGCTTCGCCGAGAACTCGACCTGAGCGATCCATACGTCTTTTTGTTCATGAAACGTGGCGTCTTGCGTGCGTTTGGATCCAATCCTGTGATTGTGCACAAGCTAATGACACTCGATTAGAATATGTACAGATCAAGCCCATCCTTGCGATAGTCACCTTGATCCTGAAGGCGCTCGGCAAATACCACGAGGGTGATTTGGCCGCGAAATCCGGCTATCTCTATGTCAGCATCGTGTACAACTTCAGCATCTGTCTCAGCTTGTATTGCTTGGCCATGTTCTGGATGTGCATCAATGAGGACCTGAAGCCCTTTAGGTGGGTTTCCCCCGATCGCATCACTCTCGCATTTGAAATGCTTAGCCCGTTGTTAGGCCCATGCCAAAATTCCTGTGTGTGAAGGGAATCCTGTTCTTCTCATTCTGGCAATCCATCGGGATCTCGATTCTCGTTGCGGCTGGGGCGATCAAGCGTCTGGGTCCCTATACGGACAGCGAGCGCATCGCGGTTGGGTTGACAGACACGCTAATATGTCTCGAAATGCCTCTTTTCGCGATTGCTCACCTGTACGCCTTCTCGTTCAAGGACTTCATCGACCCACATGTATCCTTCGTCGCACGACTACCGATCAAGTACGCGATCAAGGACTCGTTTTCTATCAAAGATGTTATCGAGGATTCGAAGACCACTCTACGTGGGGAGGGTATGGACTACCGAGAATTCGAGCCATCGGAAGGAATCATGCACCAGGGAGCTGGGCGGGAGAGGCGCATCAGAGCTGGGTTGCGGTACGCGGAGGGTGGCAAGAAGAAATATTGGTTACCGAACCAAGTCAACGCGGAACCACGAGGAAGACTCGGGAGAGGACTCAATGAAGACGACGAGGTTTACGCTCCATTGCTAGAGGGACAAGCTGAGAGCGTTGTCCACATTGCACCGGACTTGCAGTCCCCTAGTCAAGAGGATCCGGCACTTCTACTTGGAGGTTCCAACGACACAGAAGGGTTCGATTTACCTTTCGGTGACCTCGACGAAGGGGACGAAGAACTCTTCCAGAACAGCAAGAAATACCTCTTCGGCGATTACAACTATCCCGTTATCGATGCCAGCTCCGAATACGCCCGCAGGTTGATGTGGGACGAGGAAGAACGGATTTTGAGGGATGAGCACAGTGCCTACTTTACGCCGATTTCTGGTCCTCGGAGGGTTCCCAACCCAAGCTATGGCGCGGTATCCCAGACTCCGGTATCCGTCAAAACCAAGTCTCCTGATTATGAACGGGTTATCGATCATGACCTTCCACCAGACAACGGCAACGGCTCTGGAGGCGTCAGACTTGGTTGGACGAGGCCTCGGGTTGGTTCCTCCTCTGAACGACCACAGATCCGTGTACGTCAAGAGTCTGCGAAGGATTCTTCTTCTTCCTCTTCTTCGATCCCCTCTGTGGCGAGTCTGCGAAAGTCGACAAGAGGGACGGCACCTCCAGTGAAGGATCGAGTCCTTCCTCCCGATGCTGTTGACCTGATCGTTGAAGACGAAGCTGCTGCGGAAAGGATGACTAAGGAGAGGAGGAGTAGCGCTCCGGGTCCTCCCCTGAGGAAGGTTTATAAACGAGGATACGTCGCCCAGGATGGGGGCGAAAACAATGGCAAACGAGGAGAATTTGAGATTGAGAGAGACTCTCCTCCCGTGGACCTCGAGACAGTCCGCGATGGAGAGTCGGAGGAAGTGGAGGTGGTCGTTGAAGGGGGAGAGGAGAGATTGGTTATCTCAGAAACCCACGAAGACGTTGTTGTAGAGGCCGAGACGCCGTCTCACATCAAGGGCGCGTTCGGTCCCTCCGATGACGACCGCAACCCTTGGGCTTGATGATCGTACGTGCCCTTTGTTATTCCTAGAATCCATTCCAACACGTTGGTCGTTTGCAGGAGACGCATTAATTTATTCCGTTTGAACATTCATACCCGTTATGATTGGGCATCCCGCATTACATTCTGTCTAGCATGCGTTATTGTTGTGTTTTGTTTCTGATGTTTTATTTTCCCAGCCAATGGTGTAATACACGTATTCTACCTGTCCGTCTGCTTCATCGCCGCTGGCCTCACATAGGATGGAGTCCTTTGAAAAAACCACCAACTCCCAACCGCGCTGCCCACTGGTCTCGGACCAGAGAGGAAAAATCCCCTCAATCGTGTTTGACTCGAATGCATGCGTCGGCCGTAGCGGGACAACGAGGTGGAAAAGTGGCCGATGAACCGAGTTCAATTGTGGTTTCCGCATAAATCTCTGCAGGCAGGTCCTAATCCAGCGGGCGTGAAGCTCCTCGTAGATGATATCGGCACCGAGAACGAAGTCCACCGAATTGAAAAGATCTGAATTGGCCGCGTCTGGGTTAGACCAATCAAGGGGGCCACAGGATATTCCGGGTTCTGTTGATCCGGGCACGGCCAGCTTGTTGATCGAGATGTTGTGCGCAAGGTTATCGAGGATGAGTGAATTGAAATCGGTGGCGTAGATGGTGGCACACAGCCCCCGTGACCATAGATACCGGTACACTGCGAGCGAAGCTAGCCCGGTCCCAGCTCCGAGCTCGAGGATACTCGGCCCCCCCGCGGAAGTTTGTTCTGAGTGGAGACCGAAGTGATGTGGGTTCTGAACGATGATCTCGGCCAACACGTGAGCGCCGCCCCACGTCTGTGCGCCGAGGGTGGTGTAGTCTTGGTTTTCGAGAGGGATGTCGGTCACTCGGACGCGAACGGGCGTGGACGGGGGGTGGCCGAAGGTGAAGGTTCGGGTGAGCTTACCGGCGGAGGCGGATCCTGCGAAGATAGCGAGTAGAGCCGCGGCGTCATCAAGGAGCGCCTCGCGGGCGTCGGAGTCGTCTCCACCTTTCGAGAGGTGTTTCTGGAGGGCGGATATGAGGCTGGTCAGCCAGTCGCAAACGAGTTTCCGATCGAGTGGATTTGACTCTCCAACTCCAGCCAGTGGGTGTCGTAATTCCACCGTCGATGCCGACATATCGTCTGTGGGGGGTAGAAGTATCTTCCGATGAGTGACTATTCGTGTGCCCCGGACCGGAGGATTATATGTATCCCGCAGGTGAATAAGGATGACCCTGATCTCATCGGACGCCAACAGCGGGATGTGCGTTCGCTCTGGGAGCCGGTCGTCGTATGTGACGGAGGAGTAGGTGGCCATGAGCTGGAGGAGTGGCAGGGTGGGTGGCCAACCGCAGGCTCGTCGGTCGCGTTGCCGGGGCGGACAAACGGGATCGGGGTCGATCTTTGAGATATTTGCCATCAAGCGTTTCACACGCCCACTCGTTTTCTCCGGAGCCACTCTATGACGGGGTATTCCAGAGAATGTATTGATATTCAAAGTTCTCTGAAATGACGGTTCTGAAACCTTCCTATCCTTGAGCCAAACCGGAAGCGGCCTCTGTGTATCCTGAAACGGAAACCAATCAACCCCTAGTCCTGCACCGCTCATGCCAAATTCACTCTCAGGACCAGCGTTCATGGGGATACTTAGGCCGGGCGGAGAGGCCAGGGTCGTCGCTTTTCTCTCTCTGCACTTTGTCATGTTCTTCTTCGTCTCAAGAATCAGGAGGTAACCCCACGCTGTCCCTGCCAGGTTCTGTCCGTGCTGACCGTCTGCAGGGGGCTCAGGGGCTTCAGGATCCTCAAGAACGTCGAGCAGCATGTAGGGATGCGATGTGCTCCCCGATTTCGTTGACCTCTGAGGCCTCTCCTTTCTAGGACGATGAGCCGCTTTTGTTGGGGTACCGCGGCGCCTCCAGCAGTCTGAGAGAAGTGCGTCTTTGGTTTCTTTGGTGTGTCGTTCACCGCTGATCCCAAGCTACAGAACGAGGCGGCGGGTGACGACAGAGGGCCATCCTCAAGGGTTAACCGAACGATCAAAGCGAGAAGGCGCTCCGCAGCTCGAAAAGAACGAAGGAAAAGAGCCAAGAAAATCATGAGCGCCCTTGGAAGAGCAGTGGGAGACGCTCTGGTTCCTGTACGTCCCTTGACCGACTTGAGCCTGTGTCGGCACTCACACGCGTGCCCCAGGATCTTCGGGACCCCCGGCAGCGTAAATGCTGGAAGATTAATGCAAACGTCCGGCTCGGGTATCCGCCATTCATGTACTCTCCAGGGGTTTTTATGTTTTCATTATGAAAGGTTTGGGATGCAACTTTCCAGAACGTGTATGGTGTATGTGTCGTTCCTAGCAGGCGGATATGTATTCGGGTTCCCTGTAAAAGTAACATGTAGTGTGGTTCGTATTGTTCTCGTGTTGGCTCAGCTACGGATGGTGACGGCGATCTTCAGGCGCTATTCTTCCACATACCGGCACGAATGACTCACTTGCAGTCGAGTCAACCAACATGGATTGGCGAGCGGTGCTTGGGAAATCCACCACATCTTTCGTTCCCAACCCCTCCACGGCGATCGTTTGGGTCCAAGTTGTCGTCCGCTCTCAAAACGGAAACAGCTGCCAGGCGTTTACGGCTCTTCGTTCCAACGATCCGTTCACCGCGATCATACAGGCGCTCGGCCGCCCTTTTCCACCCAACCCCGAAACAGACCCACGCCGAAAGGGTTATGCTGGCCTGAGGGACAAAGGTCCACGCGGCCTTCATCGTCTTGCGAAACTAAAGGATCGTTCCCTGTTTCGTTACACCCAGCACGCACTTTACGCTACAGCCTCTCATCGGCAGCCACATTCCTCGCTTATATTCCCCACCGCTTGAGTGGCGACAGAGATTGAGACCCAGCTATGGAATCCACTGAAGAGCTACAGCAGCAAGAGATTACCGCACTCAAATCAATCTATGGAGATGATTTCCGAGAAGTACCCGCCCCAAAAGCATGGAAGGTGTGTCTGGTGTCTCCATCACCGCGTTCTAATAGACTGAGGCAAACTATACATTGCAGGGCGCCGCGAGACCCCGGGAATTCATGATCAGGGTTACACACCCCGACGATCCCCACGGAACCAAGTGCTATCTTTCACTGGCGGTCACGTGAGCAAAAGGAACCCGAGTAGAGAGGCGTATTGCCAACGCTGACCGCGTTCCAGCCTTCCAAAGACCTACCCTACGAGAGCTGCCCC
>Ga0307517_10007891_pt1 | contig 15392 bp, 7 predicted proteins | sample 23_EM_MG_FD_194515 | JGI IMG/M metagenome (GOLD analysis project Ga0307517, IMG submission 194515) | Populus trichocarpa ectomycorrhiza microbial communities from riparian zone in the Pacific Northwest, United States - 23_EM | ecosystem: Host-associated > Plants > Roots > Unclassified | place...
GTTTTTTTTTTATCCTTTTTTTTTATTGATTTTTTTTATTTCATCCCTTGATATTTGGATGATTAGGGATTTTTCTTAGTGATTTTTCTTGTTTATCTTCTATAGGGTAATCCCGATCTTATAACCCTCGTCACAGGTTTTGAAAATTAGCTCAATCTGACTTCGATCTTTTTATTTGGTCTTTTTTAAATTGTTTTATTTTATTTCATCATTTGACATTAGGTTATTGAGTCTTGTGCTTCATGATCTTTTCTGATTTTCTTCCATAGAGTTATTTCAATCTCATGTCCTAGGTTACAGGTTAGTTGAATTAACTTAGATTAATTTGGGCTTTTTTTTCGACATCTTTTTTAATTGATTTTTTTTTTGTCTTTCATCGTTTAGTTTGCTTGAGGGTTAACCTTTTTTTACTACAAAGTTATCTCAATCTCACGACCGAATCACAAATTTGGCATGTCGACTCAAGTCGGGATTTTTTTATTTTTAGAAAAAAGAACTTATGTTCGTCCTATAACATTTGATTTGCTGATAATTGAGTTTCATATTTCTTTTATTATTTTTTTTATAAAGTTATCTTGTTCTCATTTAATTTTTTATTTGTTTTCAAATAAGATCGTTAAGACATTTTCAGAATATTTAGACGGTATCTTTTCATAATATTGACAAACATTTATTTTTTTTACATTGTTTTTGTTTTATTATTATTAATGTCATTGGATTTTTTTATAGTTATATTTTTAAATAAACCAAGCTTAATGAACCCATTTGAATCAATAACTTGGATCCTAGATTTTTGTTACTTTTTTAAAAACATTATCATTATCTGAGCATCCTTTTTTATGCTAGAAAAAATTTATCTCAGCCCACAGCGTAGCCTGAACACCTATCTAGTAGTTAATTCTTTCAGCTGAGTTTTCTGAATCCCCTTAATACCTAGCTTTTGGGATTGTCCGTAGTATTGGATATGCACAATTCTGCTATTATTGATTGCCCTTGAAGGGTCTATTTGAGAGTGTGGTAGAGATTGTTTTTCAAAGTGTTTTTTCTTAAAAATACATCAAAATAATTTATTTTTTTTATGTTTTTAAAATTTATTTTTGACATCAACACATCAAAATAATTTAAAAATACTAAAAAATTTAATTTAAAATTAAAATTAAATAAAAAGCCGGCTGTTTAAATAAGTGGAATGACACCGGCATCAAGGTTTGCTAGCCGGAAAATTAAATTAGCCTCAACTCGCCGAGATATGATACAATTAACAACTTAAAGTATTTCAGCGGGCAAATGGCTTCCATATTGCGCACTAATTAATTTGATCATGTGAAGTCGAGAAAAGAAATCAATGCTCAGCCTTCATATACATTCAACCAATTTTAGCTATCAACATAGCCAAATCTCAACAGTAAAACAAGAGTCGAAAAAAAATCAAATGATTTCAGTTCTGACATGCTTAAGAGGAAGGAGGGGGAATGCTTCGGTTTTTTTTTTATATATATAAAAAAAAGAAGCTGACCTCGTGCAGAAACCTCAAACATTATATACCACTCTCCCAACTTTTTCTCTCTACATAAAAAAAAATAAAAAGGAAATAAAAAAGAGCCAAAATGGATATCAATCAACTGAGAGAACTATTGCTAAAATTGGAATTTCTCGGAGGAAGATTATTGTCTACTGGCTTACACGGTGATCAAACTTCCAATACGAAATAAGAAGATAGGGTACCAAACAACCACCTCACAACTTCTTAAGAATATATTAGAAGAATGAAAACCTTATGCCATTACTTGCTGCAAACAAGTTGTATTCTTCCATAGCAGTCTCCTTATTGCACGCTGGATCATTTTCATCTGCCGAGACTTTTGAAGATAAATCTCCAGCAATTCCATCTTTTGAAGGTACAGGATCTGACTTACATCCTGTTGAGAGAGCGACAGGTCCACCAAAATGGAACAAGGAAAATCCAGTATTACTGTTGTGCAATTTGGCAGAATTATCAACTTTCCCACCTTCTCCACTTGGTGGTGCTTCGTTTGAATGTGATCTGGCTGGAACCATCCTCTCCTTATTAGCTTCAGTAAAATTTTCCTGCATCATACGTGTCTCTGTTCGAACCTCTGAGTTCAAGTATTCTCCCTGCTGATACACCGGAACTGGACCAGAATTAAACACAGGAGTTGCCAAATGCGGCACTGAACCATATTGCATACAAATGCGGGAGTTTCCATTTAAATCATAGCCAAGAGGACCAGCATATAGATAATGGTTAGGATGGGGGAAGGGCATTAATCCATTGGCTGGAGCTGCCGGCCAAGAGACTGGAGTTTGATGGTAGTAGCCCATTGTTGAAGGAGCTTGAAACATTGGAAACTGTAAGTTATGGTTATGCAAAGGTGGAAACACAACTTGATGTTGCAAACCCATACTGGCAGCAGGTATTCCATTTTCAGGATCTTGTACAGTTGTTGTCGGCGGATTTACCAAAATGTTCATTCTTTGACCATCTGGTTGAAGCACAAAAGGTTCCCTGCTTCCAAACACCTCAGCTCCATTTGTACTCGGTCTCTTGTCCAGCCCCACTTCATTACAATTGGAGAAAGCATTTCCACTGCATGTTGAAGTTTCTCTTCCTTCTGATTGTTGACAGGCATCTTCTGAATCTGAAGTGGAAGACGATTCGAGATGTCCATTGTTTGAAGAAACTGTATTGCTATCTCCCTCACTAAGGCAAGATGAACAGTTATCAGAACTCAAAGTGCTTCCAATGCTAGGATCAGAAGTCTCAGACGATGCGAAATTTTTTTCAGGACATGAAATGATTTCCTCATAACCAGTTTCTGTTGAGTAGCAACCATTCACTTCCTCATGGTATCCACCCTGGCAGTCTTCAACAGTTTCAAGGCTACAGTCCCTTGATTCGTTCATGTTATTCTCATCATGATCAATTTCAATGGAATTTCCAGTAACTTCACTGGAACATGTCTCACCAGATGACTTGAAGAGTTTACTATCCAGATCCACAGCTTCAACCTTGGTAGAAGAGCTCATGATGACATCAGAGTCTGAGCTGCTCCAAGAATACTTCTTTCGTGATTCTACGGGCTCCCAAACTTTCTTAGGATTGTTTCCCATGTTGGATTTGCTTTTGATTCTTCCACAACCTTCACGGATGTGATCTACTGGACTATATTTGTTACCACGATAGAACTGCTTCGACATATCCATCACTGTTTCTGACTTGCCAACAGATTTGCTCTCTCGGTCCACTCTTAATGATGAAACATGTGGTTCAACCTTTACCCTGCATTCAATGTTCTGGTGGCAGCTGCAAGAATGGAAGTCATATCTATCATTCATCCTGTTGTGGGGACAATGAAAGTTTTCACTAAACTTGAGGCCACAATTTCGACCATTGGACTTTGGACCATTGATCCTTGACTGCCTATACAATCCATTAACAGGCCTAGAAGGAGTGTCACAATCATCACTGTGATGTCTTAACTCTGATCTATTAACCACCGCCCCACTTTCTGAAATAACTGCAAATCGGCGTCTATCAGGCCACTTCAAAAAAGAATCAAGTTGAACTTCTTTCCGCAATTTCAATCTTCGGCGAGAATATTTTGCTTGTTCAGTTGAAAAAGAGCCAGTCCCTTCTTTCAAATTTGCAACCTTCCCATCAGGACTATCATATGAATCTTTTTCCATTATACAGGTCTCAAATCCATATGAAAACTGTTCATCTTGAATGTCAGGAGATCCAGGCCTGGACAGAGAAATATTGCCTGTTTCACTTAGTGAATCCCTACAGCAGATGGTGTTCAGTTCTTCATCAACACTTGGTGATGATCCATCCTTTAAGATATCAGGAAGCATGGTAATATCATTTGATTCAGGACATTTCTTCTCTTTATCCCTTTCTTTCCCTTTTAACCTCTCCTTCTTTCGAAGCTTTTTCTCTCTTTCTTTTGTTCTTCTTCTCTCCTTGCGCTCTTCTTCTTCACGCTTTTCCTTTTCCTCTTCTTCAAGAAGCTTCATCTGCAGTGAAAAATTGTATTATCAGAGATGCATCTCATGAAAAAAGATGAGCTGTCCTAATTTTGATACTCGAATGAAATCTTAATCAAAATCATAAGTATTAAGACCTGCTTTTCCAATGTAATGATTTCTTTGCATGCAACATGGACCCGATCTTCCAGTAGTTTTAGTGCAAGACAAACAAAGATGCTGTGTGCATTTTGGCGAGCAGTTCCTTCTCTGAAAGCCTTTTCAACCTGAAACAACAAATTGAGTCTTAGAATATTTGAAACTGAAATACAGACATTCAATTACTTCATGTGCTCATAGAAACAGAATCTACATGTTGCTAGTTCATCCTCCCATGTTCTGACAGGAACATGGGAATGTGCATTCAGATATTGGTTTTCTCCAACAGCCAGTGAATTTCATTTTTTTAGGTGGCCAGAAGGCACAATCATGGTTTATGACCAGTTGACAAAGGTAATCCTGAAAAATCTCTTTTTAAACACCAGCTAATAAATAACTGAATTTTGAGAAAGAAAATATAATGCACTCTTGGGCAGCACCAAATGGTCCTGTAACATGTAACAATAAAGGTTAACTTAGAAAAAAAATGCTATGTTTAAACAGAATTCATTGATATCACCATGCACTATTTGGATTCCTTGATTTGCTCCATTAGATGTCCCAACAGGGCTTCCTAGAGGTGGTTAACCACAATTTTAGTGAAGTTATAAGGAGACATTTAACCACGCTAGAGACCTCAGAAATTTCCATAGGCCTTCTCTGTCACTATAAAGAGAGATGTGGTGCCCCTAGTAGGATCATCTGTTCTACAAATCTGCTGAGAAATTTAAACTTTTTAAATGTTTTTGTTTATCAACTTGAAAAATTATCTCAACCTACCCCTTGGTTCTACTGTATTTACAGCCCTCGTATTCATTTAGAATTTACTCTAGTTTCATCATTTATAACATAACGAGCAATTCTACAAGGTCCAGGTTCAATCCCAATTCATTGCTATTTTGGTTATTGCAGATTGAATTAAAATCTAGTGAGCCAGTGAGAAAACCCTGTCCCGCCACCTTTCTTATATATATAGAAATATTCCTTCCCAACACATTCTTAACACACCCCTTCCCCATGTACAACCTACCGCACATTCACCCCCATGCAATGATGATTACATGCACATTGAGACATATAGGTATCACATGGAAAATGACAGTTCCAAACAAATTATGGTTTTCTAAATTAATATGAAAAAGGACAGCAAGCATGTTTCAAGCCTGTAAACATGCCTTTTCCTTAAAAATAACTGTTGCAGCATCTAGAAGAAACTCTCGAGCAAGTTCAGGACTCTTCGCATGCTTTTGGGGCCGGGAGCATTCTCCATCAAATTCGTTTCCGTCCTTATCCATGGAATCATCATCCTATAAGTGTACAAGAAAAATAAAAGGAATTTAATTATAAACCCTAAGGATATTTTAAGAAATTTATTGCAAATATAAAGATCCTGAGGGAAAAAGTGGGCCACCTCTTCTTCCTCGGCCTCTTCAGCATGCTCAAAAAAACTTCTGATACTTTCCCCTCTAGTAATTGTAACAAAACCATCACCTACTACAAGCCTGCAGTGCACACATCGTTGACCCTTTAGTGCATGAGCTTTTACAGAAAGCTCAGTGCAGCGGCCATCAGCTTTCCAAGCCCTAAGGGTAATAAAACATGCAGTCAAACCACCAAGATCTAGACCAGTGACTTGAGCACTTCCATTCATGCCAACATTTTCAAATTCTAGAATGTCAGATTTTCCTTCTCCTGTGCCAACTGCCCATTCAAAGTGATGGTATGATCCAACAGTGTCCGAAAAAGTCTGGTTCCAATCAGCTTGGACAGAATCATCAGACACCTGAGAAAATAGCTAAGATAATTGGTCATACTAGTCACATCCATGGTGAGTTTTCACAATTTGTTCTGCAAATTTGTTTCTTTTGAATCTTATATCTTTAGAACCACAAAATCGCACAGAAGAAAACATACCTCATAGTGAAAGGCAGTATCTGCAACACAAAACCAACTAGTGCAGCGAGGTTCTCGTCGCATGCGTTTCAGCTCCTTTAGCTCCTTAAATTCACGAATAACATTCCTTCTACAATCTCTACAAAATCTCTTGCTGTCAAACCTGTGGGATGGAGACATTTATTTAGAGAAACAGAACAAATCAACACAAGTACCTAACACGAAAACATGCAGAATGGAAGTACAAGCTCATGGGTAAGGAGAAAGAGGCTATAGCTAGATATACAAGAAATAGTCACAACTAAAAATAAGCAAATATTAAGAAGGAAAACGATAAGATAGATCCATGCCAGTTGAAGAGAAAACTAAAATTTTAGGGTCTAGTTAATTCAAACAATTACAATGATAACATAATCAACATTTCAGCATATAAGTGCACAAACCATCAAGTAAACCAAAAGGTTGTAGAGAAATAAAAGAAGAAAAAATCAACGAAGGACACTAAAAAAATCAAAAACAAAAATTTTGCTTCAAGCTTATAATTTTTGTTGAACAATTTCAATGGATTCTTCAAGAGATATCTTAAACAAGTGATGCCAATTGAATGACAAAGTTTCTCAATTATAATAGATGATACTCAATTTTTAATAGGTAAATGCAAGTAAAGTCTGAGTTTTGTTTAATTTTCAAACTGAGCCATCCATTTGAGTCATTGACGTGTTCAATTCCTCACAAACCATGGGCATTGGTGAAGTTTGATGGATTAGAACCAAAGACCTCTGACTCTTAGGACATCAACATAGGCTACTATTGAACTCACGTGGATACATTACAGTTGCTTTGTCTAAGGAAAAACATATGAGAAAGAGTCTACAAGCATGATGAGGCCAACATGTGCCATGTCATATTCAACTGAAAGTATGCAAACATACCGTTCTTTGGAAGTTAGAAAGGGACTTCCTCATCAATGAAGTCCAGGTGATAAAACAATCCAATTAACCACAACAATGAGTATTAAGTTTAGTTTTTAGCCTATTTCAGATAAAAGAAGGGCAGACTACTCTTTAGTCCATCCCCACACCCGCTATGCCATTTTCTTTGATAAATATGTAGAGTTAATTGTCCCCTTTAGTACCCTTAGGGCGCTGTATATTTCCTAATCATCCAGCCTTGTAGAATTATACTTCTTTAATGCTTTAATGCTGAGATAAGAGCAGCCAAAGTCTAATGTGATGAATACATCACTAAAACTCTTATTATTTGATGCCATATTCAACAGCTAGCAAGTTCCACTTACAGTAAATCCACAGTTTTGAACTAGTAATCAAAATATCTACAAGCCACTACACTTTGAATCTGCAAGGCTCTCATAGATATTCGAATAATAAACTCAGCCCTTAGCTACAAAGCCCCCAAAGCAACAAAGTCTACAGAAACTATCGAAAAGAGAGCATAATCAGTTGAGATGAATTAAGAAAATGGACTGCTTTTCAACAGACATTTTGAGTTCCCTATGAAGAAGCTTTGAATAATTTATTAGTCCAGTAAAACTCATCACTTCCTTAGATTTAACCACGTCTTTTACATCAAACAGAACGTACAATATCTTGAAGAGAAAAACTATCAGTCATGGCAGATGACTCCCCTCCATTTGGTTCGATCCAAAGCAGGTAAATGATCACTTCCTAACTGCATTGCCATCTAACTGCATTGCCATCCACATAGTTTTGTTTGTGATTCCTTTAGAAAGCCTGTTAAGGTGGGAAGATATAAGCTCTGATTTTACAATACTTATAAACTAGAAGACATCAGTGATTCTTACAAAGCACAGCACACTCTTGGGAGTTTCTAGATTGTTCAGAAGCTGGACTAGTCGGGTTTTTTTTTTTCATGATTTCAAATGACTTTTGTTCTGTCTTTGGCAGTTTCACCAATATGGTCACCTCTGGTCTCAATGTTATCTAAAGCTCCAACCCCCAAAAAAGCAGAGTGGCTATCTACCTTTCAGTTCTCATAGTTTTCCACTGATTTCAAAATCAATGTTGTATATAAAGAATAAGCTATTGGCAAACACACCTGCACATGAGCCTCTCTATGAAATCCTCTTCCTTCATCCTTAAAAGAGACTGCCGGGTTTCTTCTCCAAGTGCTGACCAGAAGTCCATTAATGTGTCACAAGAAAGCCTGGCAGTATGCAGTGCACACGTCTCTCTTGTTCCATGTCCTCTACCATAACTTGCCATTCCTTGGCTAATCCAACCCCGACCTCCCCCACCACAGGCATCAGGATAGAGCAATTCCCTTTCCCGCTCCCTTGCACGTGCACTGTCAAATACCTGATTTAAAAGCAAGAGTTCAGCTACTAAACTAGAAAGGGACAATGGAATTGCACAATAAAATTTTTTTAGCACTCACATTTTGGAGTCCCTTCAAAGACTTTGAAAACAAGTAGCACTTCAAAAGCGTTAACGATCCATCACGCGTGGTCGTTAGACCACCCCAAGGATAGACAGATGGATCTTGAATTTCATCTTGGCACCCATTTGTTACATGTGATCCACAATCATTTAGATTTTTTGAGGCTTCCAGTATATCGCAACGAAGGTGCCCAGCACCTCCTTCCTGCTGCAAAGACTTACCATACATGACAATCTGCATAAAACCTTCAAGCAATAGCCCATTGCATCTAGAACAGTACATGTTCTTACGAGCTTGCTCAAACAGGGCTTGCTTGTCTATCCTCAGTAGCTTCTGTCGAGCTTGTGGTGGCAGCTCACTCCAGAACTGTCACAAGTACATAAAAATTCTTCAATGACTAATCACAACTTGCAACAATAGTTGGCTAAAAACTGAAAGACAATAAATAAACAAAACCTTGTATGCTCCAAACACAAACTTAAAATTATATATTAAAAAAAAACTTGCTGATTACATGTAACAAAATGCCAATCTTTATTTTAGAAACACCATTTCCATTGCCTAGACTCTAATCAATTCTCACTAGTATAAACAATTGTAACTGACATAAAACTTCGATCTCTCTTTTGAAAATAAAAACACAGAACTCCAGAAGTGAATTATATACAAGGAGCTAAAAACGGATCTAGTCAATAAAAAACTGAAAACCCAGATAATAAAAAAGAGAAAAACAAAAATCCCACATGAAAAACTAATAAAACAAGCTCACTGAATAATTTGTACATCAAGATCCAATCAAGAACACAATTAAAAATCAAAATTAAGTAAAACAGTGATCTAATTCAATCCCAGATACAAAAACAGACACACTAATCCATCAATCAAAATTAAGAGGGGAAATAAAACAGCCCAGTACCTTCTGGAGCTGATTGAAGCTAACATCATCACGGTGTTTAGACCAGAACGAATTAGCAGAAATTGAGTAAGAGCCTCCGGGTGATGTTGCATTACTAAATTGATCATTTCTCTGTGTTAATCCTGGCATCCTGAATTATTATTATTATTATTATTATTATTATTATGTAACTTATTTTATTGAATTCAATTATAAAATCCTTATAATTGTTTTTATACTCTCATAGATTTATCATCATCAATCCTTCCATCTCTGCCCCTCGTATTTTTTTCTACGAGAATACAAATAAAAAACGGATCCAAAACCCAAGTCGATTCAATAATTCAATCAAGAAATTGTATCAAATCCGAAACTAATAAACAACAAAAAGAAAAAAAAACAAAACCCAAAAATAAAAATAATAGAATTCATAGAAACTGGATTTGATTGAATTGAATTGGGAGATTTAAAGAGGAGAGGATGATGAGATTTGGCTGCTGCTGCTGTTGTTCAATATATATATATATGAGGAGAGAAATGGAAGGGAAAGAAAAGGGAGAAATGAGAGATAGGGAGAGAGAAGGGGGGGATTTTGGTATTGGACGAAAATTATTTTTCATGTTATGGCGAGCATTGCCACTGTTAAAATAAATTCAGACACAGGAACTCCAAATCATCCTCTATAAGAAAATTGTCATGACCGGATAGGCTAAGGTAAAATACATACAGAATTTGGTATAAATAAAATAAAATAAAATAGTTACTCTCTTTTTGTAACATAAAACCTGTTTAATAGATATGAGAGAAGACAACAGCCAGAAAAGAAAAGAAAAGTGATTTTCTTTTACCCTAGTTTTCAACCTAGACGTTTTGATTCACGAACTGAAACCGTGACGACAGGATGTTTTGGTTTTTTCATGAAAAAATTTAAATGACGACAATGTCCTCGACTGTAAGAGGTTAGTGTGCAGCGTACTTGCCGAAAACACAGCGTACGGTTCCTTCCCTTGACAGAGGGAGAGGAGGGCTCAAGCCATTGAGATGACGTGTCTGGTGAGTGCATTTCTTTTCTTTTTTATTTTTTTCGTTTCAGTCCTTTTCAGCTGCCACCCCCTCGGAGTCTTCACTGGAGAGATTGAGCTGCAGGAACAACATTAGTCATATGACGAATTATACATTGATACGTGTCAGTATTCCTCCTTTTTCCCTAAAAACTGTCACTGTTTATGAGTTTTTTCCTTTCTTTTTTCAAACTAGCCTGCCGGATAGAAAAAACGTTAGCACAATTAAAATATATAATTTCAAAAATAGCACAGTTTAATGGGTTATCATGTTTCATATATGTGACCACCTAAGACAGGTATAATATGCGTTACCATTAGATGTGCGGGTATGACCTATGTGCATCTAAAATTGTTGTAGTAATGGGAGTTTTTTTTAATAGTTTCATACTCTCCTAGAAAAACTCATCAAACTCAATAGGTCATATTTTTTATCAGATTTGATAGAACTTTATAAATTTTTACCTGGAAATTTAATAAAATCTTGATTTAAAGATAACAATTAGGAAAACCAACAATCAGATTTGATAAAACATTGACTTAGGGATAACAATATATCTAAGAATCAAATGTCTTAGAAAAAAACTTGGACCTAATGATAACCTTGTATCTAAGAACCCTAAATATGCGAATGACACATAACAAAGTCAATTAATTTCAATAAATCATTGTCGATCTTTATCCCTACAAAGAAATATTGTTTTGTCATAAACAAAAGGAAAAGTCACATTTATTTTTCAACTTGCTGCCTCAATTTACAGGTAAAAAAAACATAATATAGTCTTATCTAACTAACCCTAATGGACCCCTTTTGGGTTGTAAACTAATGGGTCTAAACTAGTAATCAACTAACATATGTCAAATAATGAATCAAAATTATATGAAACATCAAAACACATCAAAATTATATGTTAGGGCTTGTTTGAGAGTGTGGTAGAGGTTGCTTTTCAAAGTATTTTTTTCTTGGAAATGCATCAAAATTATATATTTTTTATTTTTAAAAAATTTATTTTTGACATCAGCACATCAAAACGATCCAAAAACACAAAAAAAAATTAAATTAAAGCAAAAACAATTCATGTTTTTTCAAAAGCACGGTTGGACCGCAATGCCAAACAGAAACCTTTAAATAATATCTAATGGGCTAGAACAAACCCAAATTAAAAATAATTATTCATAAATAAATAAATAAATAAAATAGGATAATAAAAACAAAGTCTTCATGCTAAAATTTCTCTTTGTAGCCTGAATCTTCAATTTTCGTATATTTTTGACAGATTTCAGTCCTGAATTCAAATATATTGGTTTCTCTCATCTGGATGAATTGTTATGCCTACAATATATGGATAGAAAGCTTGAGATGTGTAGTCTCTATAACAACTTGAATTGCAACACAATTGCACCTGTAGTTCCAGATATGTCTCAAACAATACATGAAAGTCTAATTTTGCAGATTCGTTAACTGATATACTTGAGTATTACGAGAATTTGTTATATAGAAATAATAAATTAATTGAGTTTTTTTAACTAGAAATTGAGTTTTTTTATTAGAAATTGAGTTTTTTTAATTTGTTATTAAATTACAAGTTAAATGATACAAACCAAGTCGGGTCCGAATTTGACCTTAAAATGTTATTGAATTACAGGTTATGAGATCAAACATATCTCTCAAACGGTATATCAATTCAAGTTGAAATCTTACATGGAAATACTAGACACATGAAACTATATTCTTGTAAATTTTCAAATCAAATAAAGTTCAGAAACATATTATTTCATAAGATCGAAGTTACTAGATGAATATAAATTATCTCGTGGACGGGTCTGCATCATTAGAACCATGAACATATCGTTGTGCATGAAAAATTGTCTCATCCTCCTCTACTGCAAGGTGTAAATGGTGAGCATCCCCAACCTCTTCAAGTCCATAACAACATGATAAAAACCAAATGGAGAAAGTGGTGTCCACAACATCGCCAATAGCATCATGAATCGCGTCAAAGGCTCTCTGACCCTCTCGTATTAAAAAAAGTTAACCTGATATATACAAAAAAAATGTATCATCATATAAATAAGATATTATAAATGTAAATACATAGTTTCATTTCAAATATTTTATTTATTAGATTTGTATAATTGTTAGAAATGAAAAATCAAAGGGAGAAATAATATTACGGATTGTTGACAATCGAAAGGATTATCGGATTGATTGGCATCCATAAGAGGATTTCGGATTGTTAACAATCAGAAGGATTGTCGGATATATTAGTATCCGTGAGGGGATTGCCGGATGTTGACAATCAGAAGAATTATCGGATTTATTGACATCCATAAAGGGATTGCTAGAATGTTGACAATCAGAAGGATTATTGGATTTATTAGCACATATGAGGGGATGGTTGGACTGTTGATAATCAGAAAGATTGTTGGATTTATTGGTATTTATGAGAAGAATGCTAGATTATTGACAATAAGATAGATTATCAGATTTATTGGTATTCATGAAAGGATAGGTGTAATAACGATGATTTGAGTTCTTGGCCTCTCTAGAAGAAGCAACAATATCACCAGTTTTGGCTATAATAGCAAAAACATGTCAATTCAGCTTGGAATTTCTTTTACGACGTGCCTTGGTTGGATCCCACCATTTTCAATACCCATAGAATTGTGATTTAGTATGTCCAGCTTCACTATAATACATACACAAGTATTCTGATCATGCAACTCATACTTTATAATTTAGATTGTGTGATCTAAATAATCGATCTGAGCAATATAATTTGATGAGCCAAATACTGTCTCAAATTTTAAATTAGTTTACTCTTGTTGAGGCTTGGACCATCAAGCCACTATGGTAATGGTCAAGTTCTCTGTTCATTGTTGCTCTACAAATAGCATTACAGTGTTCATATATATACACGAGTTTCTTTAAAATCCAATATTAGGTTCTTCTTGAGATTTTGACCTCGAGCTTGTTCATATTGGTTTTGGTCAAGGATGATGACAACTTTGAAGTCAAAGTTTTCTAATTGAATATGTATATCTAGCATTGGTGATTCAAGTGTAAATAGGGATTTAGATTGATCATGGATCATACTGTAGAAAATATATTCAGTAATATGGTACGGGTGTGGCTTAAATATATTCAATTTGAATATATGGAACATATGTTAGATGTTCTATTATGAAACTAGCTTACTCTATAAAATAAAATAATTAATTGCCGCTACAATTTTGACACTCCAAAATCAGAATTTTTACATTATGATCATTCATTAGAAAGCTTCATGTAAGAACAAAAATCTGTCATGAAACTAGCGTTGTCATGCTAGTGGGCAGAGTTTTCACCTCTGTTTGTCATGCCATGCGAGCTAAATTAAATCCTCTGCCATTAAACCTTTGACATTAGATGTTTTACTGCTTGTGTCAGTTGAGGAGGTGAAGCATCCCATCCTAAATCTTACAGACAGGAAAAGCAACTCAAATCCAATCAAACTTATTTGTAATTTTATGTAATGCTGTCATGCTCTCTTCCCTCTATTGGTTAAGGTTGGAAGCGTGTTGTTGTCGTTTTTGTTGAAATATGAGGCCTTGAACAAACCGAGTGCCCCAGGAGCACGCTTGCACTCATCCACCATAATACTAAATCTAAAGTAATATTTGAAATAAGATTGAAATTGTGTTTTTTTTAAATTTAATTTTTTTATTTAAAATTAATTTTTTATATTTTTAAATCATTTTAGTGTGTTAATGTAAAAAATAATTTTTAAAAAAATAAAATAAATATTACTTTGATATATTTTTAATAAAAAAACACTTTGAAACATAATCACAACTACATTTCCGAATACCTCTAAAATAATATTTGATCAGTCACAACCAACCTCACCATTCATTGTAATTCAAAGTGTGTGTGTATATATATATATATATATTATTCTAATGAGCAAAAATATTTAGTTTATTATAATAAGAACATACAAAGCATAAAAAAATTATTCAAAGAAAGTCAGAGTGCATACATGTCTAAATCTATAAACATGAAAAAATAAAACTTAATACAAACATGCTTTCAACATAAAAAACAATATTGGCATACATATTAAACATATATTCAAGCTTGTAATTGGTATAAAATCAAAGTCTTAACATACATACTAATAACAAAAATAACTAAGCTTAAATTAAAACAAATAAAGACACTTATTTGTTGAAGTACTTTAAATTAATAAAACTTTTGTTTCTGTCAAGGATGAATCATTTGTCCTTTAAAGCTTTATTGCTCATCATTTGTGCAATTATGATGTTAGCAATATATTTCTCAAGATCTCAACAACATCACTTTCGTTTAGATATACTTCTAAAAAATCTTTGAACAAAAACTTATGTAACTCAAATATCTCCCAATAGAGTAAACCTAAACTCTAAATTCGAGAGAAAAATCAAAGCATAAAAAGAGAAGAAAACACTACAATATAAGGTGGAGAAGATTATATAAAAATCTAAAAAACATTAACTTAAACTCTTCCTTCAAACCCCCCCCCTCCCATCAATTTTGATTGGCCACCATGAAACAAAAATTAAATTTGAATGTAGTGACTATAAATCTGAATTTTTTAAGATGAAAAAATTATTTAAATTAAACACCATGAAATGTTTCTGGAAGAGATTATTAAAATTCTTCTTGAACCAGACCCAAGTCTAAATCTCAGTTGATAAAAAAAAATATTTTATGGTCCAAAATATTATTTTACCCAAACCTAGGCCAAAGCATAGTTAGGCCGAGCTGGCATGTGAGTTTAAATCCAAAACATACTTTACTTAGGATATTTTCTCTCTAAAAATTTAGGTGCTCTTTAAGCCTAATTTTAACTTTTTAACTATCTATTTTTATTTATTTTTAATGTGTAATAGATTTTTAAAGGGTTTTGGCTTTCACCAAAACATGATAGCCAAAAGGTTTTTTATATCAATTTTTC